>Ga0182745_1001625_pt1 | contig 21317 bp, 17 predicted proteins | sample eDN3rd30CKraftBY_FD_128523 | JGI IMG/M metagenome (GOLD analysis project Ga0182745, IMG submission 128523) | Enriched backyard soil microbial communities from Emeryville, California, USA - eDNA 3rd pass 30_C Kraft BY (version 2) (version 2) | ecosystem: Environmental > Terrestrial > Soil >...
GTCTTCGGACTCGTGGATGCGGCGGGAATGCTTCCCGGCCACCTTGGCCGCCGCTTCCCAGGGCCACCGCCCCAGTGCGAAATCGCGACCTCGTCTCCACCTACCGCTGCGGGGCAGTGCCGGGTTTGGACCGGCTTCCCTTTCAATCCGAGGAATCCCCGGAACCGACGAGCCACAAGATAGTGGGGGTAAATGACGGGGTCAACGCCAAATGTTGTGGATAACCGCGTTTCCCTTGGGGCGCAAGCGATCCGCCCTGCCGGAGCCGGCAGGGACGGGATGACCCACCCACTGCGGTTGCGCAGTCAAGCCCCCGGAAGCCGATCCAGGGGCAGGAAAACTCCCTGCGCATTCATCGTCCAACCGTCCGGTTGCACCGCCATGACTTCCGGCGGGCGCTGCCGCCAGGCCCGTCGGCGATGCTGCGCCCACGCCTGCCCGACCCCGGATATCCCATGCGCCACCTGATCCTCGCCACCGCCCTGCTCGCCCTGCCGCTGGCCGCCCGCGCCGACACGCTGAAGTCGCCGGAACTGTCCTCCAGCCAGTGCGGGGTCGGCACCGACTACGACGTGCTGGTCGATGGCGGCGGCATCTGGCTGCGCCGGCACGACGCCACCCCGCGCGAGATCGTGTTCCACGACGGCCAGCTGAGCATCGACGGCCACATGCAGGCGGTCAGCGACGCCGATGCGCAGCGCCTGCGCGTGCTCGAGGCCGGGGTGCGCCAGCTGATGCCGGCGGTCACCGGCATCGCCAATGAATCGGTCGGGATCAGCTTCGACGTGCTGGACGTCGTCTATGGCTCCCTGACCGGCAAGTTCGATTCGCGCAAGGTGCGCGTCCTGCGCAGGGACGCCGAGCGCTTCGTCGCCTCGACCATCGGCCGCGGGCGCTGGGAGCAGGACCTGTTCGGCGAGGGCTTCGACCAGCGCGTGCAGGATGCGGCCGAATCGCTCAAGGGTTCCATCGCCCGCGGCGTGCTGTGGACCATGCTCACCGGCGGCGAGGAACGCATCGAGAAACGCACCGAGAAGATCGAAGCCGAGCTCGAGCCGAAGATCGAAGCGCGCGCACGCGCCCTGGAACAGCATGCGCAGTCCCTGTGCACCCAGGTGCTGGCACTGGACCGGATACAGTCGGCGCTCGAGTTCCGCTTCGACGGCCAGCCGCTGCGGATGATGCGGGTCAGCGGCGACGATGCGCCGGCGCCGGTGGCGAAGGAACAGGCGCCGGACAACGGCATCACCCTGCCGTAGGTCGGGGCTACGCCCCCGACGAAGACATGTTCGAGTTGGCCGGATGTCGGGGGCGTAGCCCCGACCTACCTTCGAAGGCCCGGCGCTACGGCAACTGCGCCAGTTCCTCGCGCACCAGCCGCACCACCAGCTTGTCCAGCGTGTCCACCGAGTAATTGGACACCTCGTGCACGGTCTCGCCGCCGGGGCCGCTGCCGGGGTCGGCCGCGTCCTTGTAGGTGAGGAAGATGAAGCGCCCGCCGGTGTACTGCGCGATCTGCCGCTGCACGATCTCGCCGGTGCTGTCCTGCCCCGAGGCGGCCACGCTGAACACCTTGATGCCCTTGCCCAGCGCCGCGAGCATGGTCTGGTCGTAATGCGGCTGCGGGTAGTCCATGTGCGGCGGCGCGTCGGCCAGCGACAGCAGCAGGCGCGTGGTCGCCGGGCCGCGCCAGTCCAGCACCTGCACCGCGTGGTCGAAGGCTTCGTTCATCGCCTCGGGCATGTCGCCGCCGCCACCGGCGCGCACGCCGTCGAGCACCTGCTGGAACGCGGCGACATTGCCGGTCAGGTCCCAGCTGCGCACGAAGTAGTCGTCGCCGCGGTCGCGGTAGGTGACCAGCCCGAGGCACACGTCCGGGCGCGAGGGCAGTTGCCCGATGCCGCGCACGATGTCCTGCAGCGAGCCGCGCAGCTTGTCGATCTCGTCGCCCATCGAGCCGGTAGCATCGACCATGAACACCAGGTCCAGCCGCGCCCGTTCGGGCGCTGCCGCCGCCGGCAGCACCACTTCCAGCGCGTTCTTCTGCCCGCGCCGCAGTTGTGCCTGTGCCTGCCGGCCATCGCGGCGCACGTCGACGCGGTAGCTGGCCGAATCGCGATCGTCGAAGGCGTTCAGGTGCAGCCACGCCTGTCCGCCGGCATCGGTACGCGCCCACATGCGCGCGCCATCGGCCGAGGCCACCGCGACCTCGGCGTCGGGCACCGCCCGGCCCTGTGCATCGACCACGCGCAGGCGCTGGCGCACGGTCACGTCGCGCCCCAACCGCGCCGACTCGTCATGGCCTTGCAGGAACTGCAGGAAACCGCCGAAGTCGGCGTTGTCATCGACCACGCCGGCGGTCACCGGCGCCTGCTGCCGGCGTATCGGCGGCAGCGGCCTGCGCGGCGGCGACAAGCGCTCGGCACGGGCGCCGCTGACTGCCACCGAATCGAGCGCGGCGGCCGGCATCGGCGCGGGCGGGGCCGGCGGCGATGGGGCGGCTTCCAGCCGTGCCCCGTCATGCAACGCCTTCTCCGCCAGTGCCGGCTCACCGCGTTCGCGGCGCGGCGATTGCGGCTGTGGATCGGCCACCTCGCGCATCCGCGGTGTGTCGCTGCATACGGTGGCCGCGGGTGCGCGGAAGTTCGGCGCGGTCTGGCGCTGGCGCCGCGGGTGCAGCGCCTGTGCTGCCTGTGCCGGGACCACGCCGGCGGGCTGCGGCCACAGCGGTTCGGCGGCAAGCGCCGGCCACCCGGCCAGCAGCGTCAGGGCGAACGCCATCGAGGAAGCCGGCAGACGGCGGGGGGACGGGCATGCGTGTTTCATTGGTTCCTCCACTGGGGGTGCGTCGTTGCATCCACAGGCAGGAACGGACCACTGCCGTCGATGGGGTCGAGCGCCGGCATCGGGCCGGCGCCCGGTCATCTCCGGTTCGGTTTGGCCGGCCTCCCCTGCCCGCGCAGGGCAAGCGGGAGGGCCGGCCGCGATGCTCAGTCGAGCACGACCAGGTTCACATCGATGTTGCCGCGGGTGGCATTGGAGTACGGGCACACCTGGTGCGCCTTGTCGACCAGCGCCTGCGCCTGCTCGCGGGCCAGGCCGGGCACGCGCACGCGCAGCTCGACCTGGATGCCGAAGCCGTCGCCCAGCGGGCCGATGCCGACCTGGCTGTCGATCGAGACCTCGCCCGGCAAGGACACTTTCTCTCGGCTGGCCACCAGCTTCAGCGCGCCGATGAAGCAGGCCGCGTAGCCGGCGGCGAACAGCTCCTCGGGATTGGTGCCGGCACCGCCGGCGCCGCCCAGCTCGGTGGGCGTGCTCAGTTCGAGTTCCAGCCCGGTTTCACCGCGGGCGCGGCCCTGGCGGCCCCCGGTGACGTGGGCCTGGGCGGTATAGGCGACTTTTTCCAGTGACATGGTGTTTCTCCGGTACTCGGGTGGCGCGCTGGGAAAGGGGGTGCCGGGCGCCACGGGCGGCAATATTAATTTGCTATTAAATAGCACGCTATTTTTCAGGCGGAAGAAAGCATCGCGTTCGGTTCATGGCCCCTGCTCCAGGTTCAGCCGCAGGGTTTCCAGTTGCCGCTTGAGCGCGGCCAGTTCGTCCAGCGCGCAGCCGACCGCGCACATCACCTGCTCCGGGATCCGTTCGGCCTTGCGCCGCAGCGCGCGGCCCGCGGCGGTGAGCGCGACGATCACCTGGCGCTCGTCCTCGCGGGCACGGGTGCGGGTGACCAACCCTGCCGTCTGCAGGCGCTTGAGCAGCGGGGTCAGCGTGGCCGAGTCCAGGAACAGGCGCTCGCCGATCTCCGAGACGGTCAGCGCGTCACGCTCCCACAGCACCAGCATCACCAGGTACTGCGAATAGGTCAGGCCCAGCTCCTTCAGCAGCGGCCGGTAGTGCTTGTTCATCGCCAGGTTCGCCGAATACAGCGCGAAGCACAGCTGCCTGTCCAGGCGGAGCAGCGAGGGATCGGCGGCGGCGGTGCGTGGGGCCATGCCCGAAATCTACATTGCGGAAAATTGAATAGCAAGCTATTTATTCCCAAGGATTACGCCTGCTTGCCGGAGCGCACCGCTCAATGGCGGTGCGCGGTACCCAGGTACTCTGCGCTCTGCATCTCGATCAAACGACTGGCGGTGCGCTCGAAGGCGCCGGCCAGGCGGGTGCCCGAATACAGCAGCGGCGGCGGGTCCTGCGCGGTGCACACCAGGTTGACCTGGCGGTCGTACAGCTCGTCGATCAGGTTGACGAAGCGGCGCGCGGCGTCCTCGTTCATGCGGTCGAAGTGCGGGATGCCGCCGAGCAGCACGGTGTTGAACTCGCGCGCGATCTCGATGTAGTCCGAAGGCCCGCGCGGACCCTCGCACAGCGCCGGGAAATCGAACCAGACGATGCTCTTGCCGCGCCCGCGCACCGGGATCTTGCGGCCCTCGATGACGATGTTGCCGGCACGCGCGTCCTCGCCGCCGCTCAGCTCCTTCCAGCGCCCGGCCAGCCACGCATCGCCGTCGCTTTCCAGCGGCGCGCGGTACACCGGCGAACGGGTCAGCGCGCGCATGCGGTAGTCCTCGGTGCCCTCGGCATACAGCTCCACGCAGTATTTCTGCAACAGGGCGATGGCCGGCAGGAAGCTGTCGCGCTGCAGGCCGTCGAGGTACAGGTTCTCCACCGCGGTATTGGAGGTGGTCACCAGCGTCACGCCCTCGGCGAACAGGCGTTCGAGCAGGCGCGCCAGCAGCATCGCATCGCCGATGTCGGTGACGAAGAACTCGTCCAGCACCAGCACGCGCAGGTTGTTGCGCCATTCCTGGGCGATCTTCGCCAGCGGGTCGCTCTGGCCCTGGTGCTCGCGCAGCCGCTCGTGGATGCCGCGCATGAAGCGGTGGAAGTGGGTGCGATATTTCTGCCTGATCGGCAGGCCGTCGTAGAACAGATCGACGAGGAAGGTCTTGCCGCGGCCGACGCCGCCCCAGAAATACAGCCCCGGCACCGCCTCGGGCTTCTTCCAGAAGGCGGACAGCCGGTCCAGCCAGCCGTCCTGCTCGGTATCGACGAGGGCCTCGTGGATGCGGTCCAGCTCGGCCAGCGCCGCATGCTGGGCCGGGTCGTCGCGCCAGTCGCCACGGGCCACGCCGGCGGCGTAGCGCTGCGAAGGGGTCGTCGCCGCCATGCTCAGCAGCTGCCGTCGGGCAGCCAGCGCCGCACTTCATGCTGGATCGCGCCGCGCAGGTCGATCAGCTTGCGATGGAAGAAATGGCTGGTGTCGGGCATGCGCACCAGCTGCGGCGGTCTGGCCAGCGACTCCACCCACTGGTAGACCGCCTGCGCATCGACCACTTCGTCGGCATCGCCCTGCACCACCAGCCAGTTCGCCGGCGGCTGCAGCCCGTCGAAATCCCAGGTGCGGCGGCCCACCGGCGGGGCGATCGAGATCAGCGCCTGCGGTTGCAGCGCGGCGCTGGCGCGCAGCGAGACGTAGGCGCCGAAGCTGAAGCCGGCCAGCCACAGCGCGCAGTCCGGGCGCTGCGCGCGCACCCATGCGGCCACCGCGCGCAGGTCGTCCTGCTCGCCCTCGCCATTGTCGAACGTGCCGGCCGAGGCGCCGACGCCGCGGAAATTGAAGCGCACCGTGGTCACGCCCAGCTCGCGCAGCGCGCGCGCGGCCATCGTCACCACCTTGTTGTGCATGCTGCCGCCCTCGGTGGACAGCGGGTGGCAGATGACGGCGACGGCCGACTGCGGCGCGGCCTCGGCGTCGGCCGGGTCGACGGCGACTTCCAGCGGCCCGGCCGGGCCATCCAGCACCAGCGTCGCCGATTCGGTGGGGAATGTGGGAGTCTGCATTCGGGCATGATACCGGCCCCGCCCGGCGGCTTCATCGCCGCCCCCTGCCCACGGTAGCCCCGACGCGATGCACTTCCTGGTTTCGAGCGTTGTATGCAGCGTGCTGGTTTCGGTCCTGCTGAAACTGGCGCCGCGGCGCGGCATCGACATCGCCCAGGCGGTGACCTGGAACTACCTGGCCGCCAGCGTGCTGTCGCTGTTGCTGCTCAAGCCCTCGCTGCAATCGCTGCGGGGCGGCCATGCGCCGTGGCCGGCGCTGCTGGGGCTGGCGGTGGCGCTGCCCGGCATCTTCCTGGTGCTGGCGCGCGCGGTGCGCGAGGCCGGCATCGTGCGCAGCGACGTGGCGCAGCGGCTGTCGCTGCTGTTGTCGCTGGGTGCGGCCTTCGTGCTGTTCGGCGAACACGCCAACGGCTGGAAGCTGGCCGGGCTGGGGCTGGGGCTGCTGGCGATCGCCGGTGTCAGCGCACGCAGTAGCGAGGCCACGGGCGCCGCACCCGGCGGCTGGCGCTGGCTGCTGGCGGTGTGGGTGGGGTTCGCGCTGATCGACGTGCTGCTCAAGCAGGTGGCGCTGTCCGGCACGCCGGCCACCGCCGCGCTGCTGGCCAGCTTCGCCATCGCCTTCGTGCTGATGCTGGGGTGGCAACTGCAACGCCACTTCGGCGGCCGCAGCCGGCTGGGGGCGCGCAACCTCGGTTTCGGCCTGCTGCTGGGCGCGCTCAACTTCGGCAACATCCTGTTCTACGTGCGCGCGCACCAGGCATTGCCGCACAGCCCGGCCACCATCTTCGCCGGCATGAACATCGGCGTGGTCTGCCTCGGTGCGCTGGTGGGCATCTTCGCCTTCGGCGAGAAGACCAGCCGCTGGAACCGCATCGGGCCGGGGCTGGCGGTGATTGCCATCGCATTGATCGCACGCGGCGCCGCCGGCTGATCGCCGTCGGGCTCCCGTCGTCGAGCACACATGGGCATCCAGTGCAGCGCGCTTCGTTGGCGGCAAAAGCATGGCGAAGGCTCCGGATTATTTTGTTACTATGTAACAAAACAACAAAGGAAGCAGCGATGAAGAATGCCGCCACTTGGGCCGATGCCTCGGCCATCGCTTTGTCGGGCCTGTGCCTGCTGCACTGCCTGGCGTTGCCGCTGCTGGCCTCGCTGCTGCCGCTGCTCGGCACCTGGAGCGAGGCCGAATGGGTGCACGGGCTGTTCGTCGCCCTGGCCCTGCCCGTGACCGGTTACGCGCTGTGGCGCACGCACCGGCGCCAATGCCTGCCGGGTCCGCTGTGGTTGTTGGCGGGCGGCGGACTGTCGTTGCTGGCGGCAGGCGCACTCGGCTGGCCGCTGGCCGGGGCCGAAACCGGGCTGACCGTCGCCGGCAGCCTGATGCTGGCCGGCACCCACCTGTGGAACGCGCTGCGCCGCCGGCATGGCCACGACTGAACCACGCGCCGGTTGCGGCGGGGCATCCGCCTACGGGTCGTCGAAGCCCAGCAGCAGCGGATCGTGGTCGGAGCTGCGCCACGGACCGGGCAGGTTGCGGCCCGGGTAGCCGACGTCATCGGCCTCGTCGGCATTGATGTGCCATTCGGCCGCACCCTTCAACCTTGCGGCCATGCCCGGATTGAGCAGGGCGTGGTCGAGGCGGCCGGTCTGGCCGTTGTAGACGTAGCTGTAGGGCTGCACCACGCCGGCCACCTTGAACGCATCCTGCCAGCCATCGGCGTGCAAGCGGCGGATCGGGTCTTCCATCGCGTAGGCATTGAAGTCGCCCAGCAGCACCGCGTCGCGGCTGCCGCTGCCGGTCGGGTCGCCCTGCAACCACTGGTTCAACAGCCGTGCCGATTCGACGCGGGTCGCGTTCCAGCAGCCCTGGCCGTCGTTCTGGTCGGCATCGGCGCCCGTCGCATCGGAGCAGCCCTTGGACTTGAAGTGGTTGGCCACCACCACGAACGGCTTGCCCTTGCGGCCCATGCGGAAGGCCTGCGCCAGCGGCACGCGGCTGCGCTCGCCGAACGGTTCGCGCTCCAGCACCGCCGGCTTGCCCAGCGGGGTGATGCGCGAGGCGCGGTAGATGATGCCGACGCGGATCGGGTTGTCGCCCGGTCCCTTGCCGGCATCGACGAACTGCCAGTCGCCGCCATCGGCCGCCGCATTGAGCGCGCGCACCAGCTGCGCGATGGCCGAATCCGGGCCGTAGCCGTCGTTCTCCAGTTCCATCAGCGCGGCCACGTCGGCGCCGAGGCTGCCGATGGTGGTGACCAGCTTGACCTGTTGCGCCAGCAGCTGTTCCTGCGTTTTCGCGCCGCGCAGGGTCGGGAAGCCGCCGCCGCGGCCATTGCCGTTGAAGTAGTTTTCGAGGTTGAACGCGGCGATGCGCAGGCCACCCGCCACCTGCGGCGGCCGTGGACGCTCGAGCGCCGGCAGTTGCAGCGGACGGGTCAGCTGCAACCGGTAACCGTCGTCGAAACGCTGGTCGACCACGCCCTCGATGCCCTGCAACTGCATGCCGGTGCGCAACACCGCGCCCTCCGGCAGGTAAGGCACGTTGCCGGGATCGCGCTTGCCGTTGCCATCATCCAGGCGCAGCCGGCGGCGTGCATTGTCGGCCACCACCGCCGCATGTTCGGCACTGCCGGCGGCCGCCAGCTCGCTGGGCTGCCACAGGCGGCCACCAAAGGCGGCGGTGAGTTCGCCATAGCGCTGCAATCCGTCCTGGCCGGCCAGGGTCAGCGGCATGGCGATGCGCACCTGCATGCCTTCCAGTGCTTCCCAACTGGCCGGCACGTCCTGCAACACGGTCACCGCCGGCGCCGGGCGCGCGGCGATCGCCACGACCTTGTCGGCCTGCAGCGTGGTCAGACTGGTGTCGCCCTTGCCGGCCGGCTGCTCCTGCACGGTGCCGGTGATGCGCAGCCACTGGCCCGGCCGCACGGCCGGCTCCGGCCCCATCCGCACGAACAGGCCGTCGGACGTGGCCGCATCGCCATCGCCGGCGTCCTGCACGAACACGCCGCCCAGCCCGGCGCGCAGGTCGGCGCTGACCATGCCTTCGATGGTGACGCGCCCACCATCGTGCGGGCTGCGTTCGCCGCTGCCCTGCACCGCGCCGATGGCAAGCGGCGCGTCGGATGCGGCGGCGTACGCCGGGATGGCGGCCATCGTGGCAATGGCGAGGAATACGGCGGATCGGCGCATGGGCGGCACCTTTGCGGGACGGAAACGAAAGCGCCGCCTGGAAGGCGGCGCGGCGGCTTCGTTGCGGAAGCAGCTTACTTCAGGTTGGCCAGCATCCAGTCCACGGTCGCGTGGATCTGCTCTTCGCTGAGCCCCGGGTTGCCGCCCTTGGGCGGCATCACCCCGCCATCCGGGCCGGTGTAGCCCTCGATGGCGTGCTTGTAGAGCGTTTCGGTGCCTTGGGCGATACGGCTGTCCCAGTGGGCGTGGTCCAGCGTCGGCGCCATGCCCACGCCGGTCAGGTGGCAGGCGGTGCAGAGCTTGTCGAAGATCACCTTGCCGTCCAGCGTACCGTCGTAGGCGCCACCACCGGCGGCGGCCTTGGCCGCAGCGGCTTCGGCAGCGGCGGCCTGCGCCGCGGCACCGGTGCTGCCGGCATAGACCGCGCCGACCGGCGCGATGCGCTCCTCGGTGCGCTTGACCGCATTGGCCGACTCTTCCGTCGGGATGGCCCCCTGCAGGAACGAAGCGAAGAAGATCAGGCCGATCGCGATGACGGTCAGCACGCCGATCACGATGGAGAACCGCTTCAGAAATTCGAGGTCGTAATTCCGCACGTCTTCTTACCCCTGGCGAGTAGTCGATGGACCACAGCTACTCGCCGAGTATAAACCAGCGCCGGGCACCGGCCACAACGGGCGAGCCGGTCATGCGCCGGCCGCGCGCAGGCAGAACGCGGCGATGGCCTCGACCAGGTGCTCGCCGTCGCGCTGGCCGTCGCGGCTGGGCGCGGTGGGCCCGACCAGCGCCTCGGTGAAAGCGCCGACGATGCAGGCCGCGCCGACGTCCAGGTCCTGCGCGGGGAACTCGCCGCCGCGCACGCCGTCTTCGAGGATGCGGCGGAACACGTCGCCGAACAGCCGCCGGCAGCGGATGCGCTCGGCGTCCACGTCCGGGTCCACCGGCTCGGCGATGAAGGCGTAGGCCAAGCCGGGACCGGCCAGTGCGCGGCGCACGAACGAGGCCACCGCGCGTTGCAGCCGCTGCGCCGCGGGAAGCGGTTCGTCGGCGATGGTCGAAAGGATGCGCAGCTCATGCTCGACCGCGGCGGTGAGCACTTCCACGAACAACTCGGCCTTGGACGGGAAGTGCCGGTAGATCAGCCCGGTGGAAACCCCAGCCTCGGCGGCCACGGCGGTGACCGGCGCGTTGCGGTAGCCGCCGGCGGCGACCAGCCGGCGTGCGGCGGCGAGGATGCGCTCGCGGTTGCCGGCCAGGCGCCGTTCCATCAGTTGCGACCGCTTGTAGACCATTGGGTGACTCACGGTTCAATTCTTGAATTAGTATTCACTTTTTTGATCCAAGCCGCTAGGCTGCACCCGAACGCCCGCACCGACGGCCCACCGTCGCCCCCCATCCGGGTGCGCCTTCCCGCCATGCCGCAACGGAGCTTTCATGCACGTCCCCACCCTGTCCTTCGACCTGGGCGAAGAAATCGACCTGCTGCGCGAGAGCGTGGCACAGTTCGCCGCCGCGCAGATCGCGCCGCTGGCCGAAGAGGCCGACGCCACCAACCATTTCCCCAACCAACTCTGGCGCCAGCTCGGCGAGCAGGGTCTGCTGGGCATGACCGTGGAAGCCGAATACGGCGGCACCGGCATGGGCTACCTGGCGCACGTGGTGGCGATGGAGGAGATCTCGCGTGCCTCCGGCGGCATCGGCCTGTCCTATGGCGCGCACTCCAACCTGTGCCTGAACCAGCTGCGCAAGAACGCCAGCGAGGCGCAGAAGCACAAGTACCTGCCGAAGCTATGCAGCGGCGAATACGTCGGCGCGCTGGCGATGAGCGAGCCGGGCGCGGGTTCGGACGTGGTGTCGATGAAGCTGCGCGCCGACAAGCGCGGCGACCACTACGTTCTCAACGGCAACAAGATGTGGATCACCAACGGCCCGGACGCCGACGTGCTGGTGGTCTATGCCAAGACCGATGCCAACGCCGGCTCGCGCGGCATCACCGCCTTCATCGTCGAGAAGGGCATGAAAGGCTTTTCCACCGCGCAGAAGCTGGACAAGCTCGGCATGCGTTCGTCCAACACCTGCGAGCTGGTGTTCGAGGACTGCGAGGTGCCGGCCGAGAACGTGCTGGGCACCGCGGGCGGCGGCGTGAAGGTGCTGATGTCCGGGCTGGACTATGAGCGCGTGGTGCTGTCCGGCGGCCCGCTGGGCTTGATGGCCGCGGCGCTGGACGTGGTGCTGCCCTACGTGCACGAGCGCAAGCAGTTCGGCGAGGCGATCGGTACCTTCCAGTTGATACAGGCCAAGCTCGCCGACATGTACGTCGGCCTCAACGCCTGCCGTGCCTATGTGTACGCGGTGGCGAAAGCCTGCGACCAGGGCCGCACCACGCGGCAGGATGCGGCCGGCGCGATCCTGTATTCGGCCGAGAAGGCGACCTGGGCGGCCGGGCAGGCGATCCAGATCCTCGGCGGCAACGGCTACATCAACGAGTATCCGGCCGGGCGCCTGTGGCGCGATGCCAAGCTTTACGAGATCGGTGCGGGCACTTCGGAGATCCGGCGCATGCTGATCGGGCGCGAGCTGTTCCAGCGCACTGCGTGACTCAAAGCCCCTCTCCCTGCGGGAGAGGGGTTGGGGAGAGGGGCGATGGAGTCCCTATGGTTCGGGCATCACGGACTCCGTTCACCCCTCATCCGGCGCTTCGCGCCACCTTCTCCCGATGGGAGAAGGGAACAGCAGGAACCACCGCCATGACCGTACTGAAAACCCAGCTGCAACCCGGCAACGAAACCTTCGAAGCCAACCGCACGGCGATGCAGGCGCTGGTCGATGACCTGCGCGCGACGCTGGAACGCACCGCGCTTGGCGGCAGCGAGGCGGCGCGTGCCAAGCACGTCGCGCGCGGCAAGCTGCTGGTGCGCGAGCGCATCGACGCCCTGATCGACCCCGGCAGCCCGTTCCTCGAAATCGCGCCGCTGGCCGCGCACGGCATGTACGACGACCCGGTACCGGGCGCGGGCATGGTCGCCGGCATCGGCCGCGTGTCCGGCGTGGAATGCCTGATCGTCGCCAACGACGCCACGGTCAAGGGCGGCACCTATTACCCGGTCACGGTGAAGAAGCACCTGCGCGCGCAGGAGATCGCGCAGCAGAACCGCCTGCCCTGCATCTACCTGGTCGATTCCGGCGGCGCCTTCCTGCCGTTGCAGGACGAGGTGTTCCCCGACCGCGACCACTTCGGCCGCATCTTCTACAACCAGGCCAACCTGTCGGCGCAGGGCATCCCGCAGATCGCCTGCGTGATGGGTTCATGCACCGCCGGCGGCGCCTATGTGCCGGCGATGAGCGACGAGACCGTCATCGTCAAGGAACAGGGCACGATCTTCCTAGGCGGCCCGCCGCTGGTAAAAGCGGCCACCGGCGAGGTGGTCAGCGCCGAGGAACTGGGCGGCGCCGACGTGCACACGCGCATCTCCGGCGTCGCCGACCACATGGCCGACAACGATCTGCAGGCATTGGCGCGGGTGCGCGCCATCGTCGCCAACCTCAACTGGCGCAAGCCGGAACCTGGCGTGGCGTTGCAGAGCAGTGAAGAACCGCTGTTCGATGCGCGCGAACTGTACGGCGTGATCCCCGCCGACACGCGCAAACCGTATGACGTGCGCGAGGTCATCATGCGCATCGTCGATGGCTCGCGCTTCGACGAGTTCAAGCCGCGCTACGGCAACACGCTGGTGACCGGTTTCGCGCATGTGCACGGGCATCCAGTCGGCATCATCGCCAACAACGGCATCCTGTTCTCCGAATCCGCGCTCAAGGGCGCGCACTTCATCGAACTGTGCTGCCAGCGCGGCATCCCGCTGCTGTTTTTGCAGAACATCACCGGCTTCATGGTCGGCCGCAAGTACGAACACGGCGGCATCGCCAAGGACGGGGCCAAGTTGGTGATGGCGGTGGCCAATGCACGGGTGCCGAAGTACACGGTGGTGATCGGCGGTTCGTTCGGCGCCGGCAACTACGGCATGTGCGGCCGCGCCTATTCGCCCCACTTCCTGTGGATGTGGCCGAACGCGCGCATCGGCGTGATGGGCGGCGAGCAGGCCGCCAGCGTGCTGGCCACGGTCAAGCGCGACGGCATCGAAGGCAAGGGTGGGCAGTGGGCGGCCGACGAGGAAGAGGCGTTCAAGGCGCCGATCCGCGAGCAGTTCGAGCAGCAGGGCCACCCCTATTACGCCAGCGCGCGGTTATGGGACGACGGCGTGATCGATCCGGCCGACACTCGCCGCATCCTCGGCCTGGCGCTGGCCGCCAGCCTCAACGCACCCACGCAAGACACGCGCTTCGGCGTGTTCCGCATGTAATGGCGAGCGGAGACCTGCCATGTTCGACAAGATCCTGATCGCCAACCGCGGCGAAATCGCCTGCCGCATCATCGCTACCTGCCGCCGCCTCGGCATCGCCACGGTGGCGGTGTATTCCGACGCCGACCGCGATGCGCGCCACGTGCGGCTGGCCGACGAAGCCATCCACATCGGCCCCGCGCCCGCGGCGGAAAGCTACCTGCGCGGCGAGGCGATCCTCGACGCCGCCCGTCGCAGTGGTGCGCAGGCGATCCACCCCGGCTACGGCTTCCTGTCCGAGAACGCCGATTTCGCCCGTGCCTGCGCCGAGGTCGGCATCGTCTTCATCGGCCCGCCGGCCAGCGCCATCGACGCGATGGGCGACAAAAGCGCGGCCAAGGCACTAATGCAGCAGGCCGGCGTGCCGTTGACCCCGGGTTACCACGGCGACGAGCAAGGCGTGGATTTCCTGCGTGCGCAGGCCGACGCCATCGGTTACCCGGTGCTGATCAAGGCCAGCGCCGGCGGCGGCGGCAAGGGCATGCGCAAGGTCGAGGCCAGCGCGGACTTCGACGCGGCGCTGGCCAGTTGCCAGCGCGAGGCGCAATCGGCATTCGGCAACGCGCACGTGCTGGTGGAGAAATACGTCGAGCGCCCGCGCCATATCGAGATACAGGTGTTCGGCGACGGCCACGGCAACGTGGTGTACCTGTTCGAGCGCGACTGCTCGGTGCAACGCCGCCACCAGAAGGTGCTGGAGGAAGCGCCCGCGCCGGGCATGACGCCCGAGCGCCGCGCGGCGATGGGCAGGGCCGCCACCGATGCCGCGCGCGCGGTCGGCTATATTGGCGCCGGCACGGTGGAGTTCATCGCCTCGCCTAGCGGTGATTTCTATTTCATGGAAATGAACACCCGGCTGCAGGTGGAACACCCGGTCACCGAGCTGATCACCGGCACCGATCTGGTCGAATGGCAGCTGCGCGTAGCCGCCGGCCAGCCGCTGCCGAAGACACAGGAGGAGTTGCATATCCACGGCCACGCCATCGAGGCACGGCTGTATGCCGAGGATGCCGACTGCGGCTTCCTGCCCTCCACCGGCACCCTGCGCCACCTGCGCCTGCCCGCCGCCGATGCGCACGTGCGCGTGGATGCCGGCGTCGAGCAGGGTGATGCGATCAGCCCGTACTACGACCCGATGATCGCCAAGCTGATCGTCCATGACGTGGACCGCGACAGCGCGCTGCGGCGCATGCAGCGGGCGCTGGCGCAGTGCCAGGTGGTCGGCGTGACCACGAACGCGGCGTTCCTGCGCCGGCTGGTGCTGACCGATTCGTTCCGCAGCGCCAATCTCGACACCGCGCTGATCGAGCGCGAACGCGAGGCGCTGGACGTACAGCACGCCGAGCCCGATGCAGCCGAATGGGCCATCGGCGCAGTGCTGGCAACGCAGCCAGGCGCACCCACCACTGCCTCAGCCTGGGAACACAATGACGGCTGGCGCCTGTGCGGCCGCGCGCCACGCCGCGTGCTGCTGCAACACCGCGAGCAACGGCGCACCGCCGTGCTGCATGTCAATGACGATGGTTGGCGCGTCGAACTGGAAGACGACGTGATCGCCGTCAGCGGCCATGCCGATGGCCGGTGCTTCGCCATGCAAGTCGATGGCCGGCTCCGGCGCGGCGACCATGTTGTCGAAGACGATGCGCTGTACCTGTTCGGCGAAGATCGCCCGCTGCGTTTCGAGCTGCACGACCCGGTGGCCGACGCCGACCAACCGGCAGCCGAAGGCGGCGGCCTGCTCGCGCCGATGCCCGGCCGCGTCATCGCCCTGCTGGCCGAACCCGGCACCCGCGTCGCCCGCGGCACGCCCCTGCTGGTGATGGAAGCGATGAAGATGGAGCACACCCTGCAGGCGCCGGCCGACGGCACCGTGCAGGGCTTCCGGGTCAAGGCCGGCGACCAGGTGGGCGATGGTGCGGTGCTGGTGGATTTCGAGGCGGACTGACAGGCACATGCTGGTATCAGCCGTCAGCCAGCCGGTACCGCCTGCCAGATATGGCCACAGGGATCCAACTCCTCTACCACCATCCGTGACCCACGCCAGCCGAAACCGCATACAGCGAGCGCCCCCTCGACCATCGGATCCGACTGCAGCAATTTTTCTATTCCCGCCTCGTTGATGGCAGCCGTGACGAAGGCGCCCAGCCCGCGCATGGTGGCAGCGGTATAGAAAGCTTGGGAGATGTGGCCAACATCCAGGACAATGGCGCGATACGCCTTGACGTGGCGCCTATATTTCCAGAAATTTCTCTGAAACCGGCACACAAGCACTACCATTACGTGCGCACCTGCAAACCAGTGCTGTCCTGCCAGCAGGCGAAGCATGAATGCATCAAGATCTTCCGGCTGGCCCGGTACTCGCGCCAACTCGTGAGCCACCGAGTGATAGTGGTAAACGCCCGGCCTCAACCCCTCAACATCGCGGGCAATGACATAAGCTTCGAGTGGATGCAATCCACCGCCCGACGGTACATTCTTTTTCAAAAAGCGGACACCAGGCTCGCTTTCAACGACTCCTTGGGCCATGAGCACGTCCTGCAGCATCGCCGCAACCACTTCCAGTGGCAAAGCTCGGCGGGTGTCGAAATTCCTACAAGTAACACGACTTTCGAGTGAATTCCGTGCAGCATGTCCATACAACCTCGGCAGGCTTATCGCATTCGGCCACCGTTCCGGAGCCTCCGGCGGTGGTGGGCCATGTCGATGCACCAAATCCCGAGTAGTCACCACGCCGCGACGTTCCATTTCTCCCACACTATCGATGTCATCCCACCGCGAGTGGCGGTGATGGATCGCCGAAAGTGGCCACCAATTCCCTGCTCGCACTCGCTGGTCTGCCTGCGCCAGCGAAGAAGGAGGATCCTCTTCCAACAGCAGCAGCCCCATCTCCACCAGCGCCATCACTCGATCACGCGCCTCGCCCTCGGGGGGGAGCAACTGCCACTTTTCGGCGCTGCAGCCGAATAGGAACATGCAGGTGTCCGCATCCAGCACGCAAACTGTATCGATATGAGCCGCATGGACTCGCAAGGACCGTTCGTACTGAATACCCGGCTCACCAGATGTCAGCGACTGCAACGAAACGACGGGCTGTTCCTCAGGCAGAACAGCCACTGCATGACATCGACGGTATCTCATAAGCCACACACCTACATTGCGAGGAACGATATCGACACGGGGTCCAACGATGGCATGGGCATGCGGAGGGTTGGCTCCAGCCAGCCCCAGGGACAGCATCTGCCATGGGCACGCACGAACATCCATGAACAGGATGGAAATCGCTCAAGATATGCTGCCAATATCCGCTATAGCTCTTGGATCATGCGGCGCAGGAGTACCCATGATCGATTCTTCCCCAATTATTTTCATGGTGGCCCGTAAATGAGCGACGGAAAAAACCCTCTTCCACCCGAAGACGCAGTGGAGCTTCTGGATCTTCTTTGCACTGATGACGTGTTCCGCCAAGCATTCGCCGCGGACCCGGCGGCTGCCCTGCGGCAGATCAGCTCCGAGGCTGGCGAATCTGCTTACGGCTGCCCTCCCGTCGAGGCATTGGCAAGCAAGGAAGAATTTCAGCGTATCCGCGACCAGTTGCTTGACCAACTGGCTGCAGTCCCTCCTTTCCGCATCCCTCATTGCTTCATCTCGGGACACGCCGAAAATTCGGTACGTCGCAAGCCCACCACCTGATCACGAAAGCTCAATGCTGGCGGGCCGAACGCACGTCCGCCACATTGCGCGCCATCATCACGTAGGCTCCCGCGTTCTCCGAATAGGCAAGGCCACGCTGGTGCAGGAGCCACTGCCTCTCACGCTCGGAAAGCGATGTGTTCCCCATCTGCCGATAGGCCTTGCGAAGCAACACATGGACTTGGATAAGCTCGGTGCCATCCAGTTGCTGTTCCAAGCTTTCCAGTGCTGGTCCAGCCTGGCCAGCCGCCAATTCCTCCCCGGCCTTGATCACTAGCAATAGCTGGTTGGTGCGGGCCTCGTTCAGGTCATCCACCATCGCCTGCAACCGCGGAAGCCAGTGCATCACCAGCTTGGCATGCCCAGAACGTTGCGCCATATACAGGCTCGTGGCGGCCATGAAGGCCCACTCCGCCCGATCGCTCCCCGCCGCTTGTCGTGCCATGCGGTATTGCTTCGACAGGCTTCGCTCAAACATCGATATCGGCGCCGGGTTTCCTGTTTCCAGCCGCATGGAGAATTCCTGCACTGGAAAAACGTCACACAAATAGCCTTGGACAGTGCACAGGCCATGCGCCTTGGTTGCCAATGCTGCCGCTTGCGCTGCATCTCCCTTGTCAGCAAGGATCGCTATTCGATGCAGCCAACCGAACATGTCGGTTTCCGAAGCTTCACCTATGATCGCCTGTGCTGCCTCGAAGTCATCATGTGCCGCCAGGGTTGCGGCCAATTCGCTCTTCCAATATTCCGGAGTTGCCATATTGGCATCCCGGAAGGCGTTGCCTGCTTCGTCAAGCTTGTTCTGTGCAAGCAGGGCACGTGCAACTTGGGCCAATGCAAAGACGCGCATCGGATTCTGTATAACGAGCGCCTTGCGGGCAGCCCGCTCGGCCTCGGGATAGCGACCGGCAGAGAAAAGAGCATGCGCCTGGTTAGCGTGGGCCGCATGGTAATCCGGGTACAGATCACCGAGTAGCTTCCATTTCCCGGCCACTTCAATAGCGCTGACCACATTGAGTTCGGATACCCAGGCATCCAAGTAAAGAGCGTCACGTGGTGCCAGATGATCCCGATGCCGGGCTGCTTCAACCAACAACTCCCGTGCGCGGATGTAATCTCCATATGCGTATGCGATCCGCATCTGCGCCAGATATGCCGCTGCGAAAGCGGGGTCAACGCGCGTGGCTTGCTCGAAGAAGGCTCTAGCATCATCAAGGCTTCCTTCGGCATAAGCATTCATGCCCTTGGCATAGGCATGCAGAGCATCCAGACTGCTTGTAGCGACTTGGGGTAGTGGCGCCGAGCGCCTGCTGAGCTCGCTCATGGCTTCGCCCAATTTCAGACGCATCGCACCGGCAACCCTGTCGATGGACCCCAGTACCGACTCCAACCCCCGGCCGTCGGCATGTTCGGAATGGACCACACGCCCGGTGGCCGGATCAAGCACTTCCAGACTTACCCGTAGCTGGCCTTGCAGCTCCACCACCGAAGGCATCAACACCGCCCGTGCGCCATCGCGTATGGCGACCTCACTGGCAGTCCCCCGGTCCATCGCCCGTGAAGGATCATGCTGCATCTGTTTCAATGTGTCGCGCACTTTCAAATCACTGACGACATTCACATAGCGCGATTGTTCCAAACTGATGCGCAACGCCTGTTGCACCGCCGTATTCAACAGGGCATTTTCAGTCGCATTGGCGACGTCGCCCAGCACCACCCAATCGCGCTCGGCAAAAGCTATGGCCGGCTCCGGACGCGTAATGAACCAAGCCCCGGCACCTATTGCCACCAACAGCGCCACTTCCGTTATCAACGCCGCCGGATGCCGCCACAACGGCAGGTCGCGCCGGGCCTTGGGCGAGCTGCGCGGCATACGCAGCGGGGCGAAGCCCGGCACGCCGGCTTCGAACACTTCCTGCGCGGTGGGCACGCCCTTGAAGCGCCAGCGTCCGTGCGACTTCCACAGCAGTTGCCCGCCGGACTCGCCCAGCTCCGGCGCCGCGCGGCGGGTCAGCGATTCGGCCACCGCCGACAGCAGGATCTGCCCGGGCCGCGCCAGCGCCATCAGCCGCGCCGCCAGCGGCTTGGCCAGGCCTTCCACTTCCAGCGACTTGGCGCCGGCTTGCACCGCTTCGGCGCTGTTGTGCCAGGTCAGCACTTCGCCGACGTGCATGCCGGCGCGGGCGTGCAGCACCAGGCCGCGGGCGCGGCCCAGTTCGCGCAGGCCGCGCAGGTAGTCGATGGCGAAGGCCAGGCCGTTGATAGGGCGCTCGAACAACAGCAGCAGACCGTCGGAACGGTCGATCAGCCGCCCCTTCCATTGCTGCTGCAGTTGCAGCACCAGACGGTCGTGCTGCTGGAACAGTTCGGCGGCGGCGGCATCGCCCAGTTTCTCCACCAGCGCGACCGAGTCGCACAGGTCGGTCAGCAACAGGGTGCGCACCTGCGGCGCGGGAGTCGCCGGCGTTCCCCCTGCATCCTGCATGGCCAGCTCCGGCAGCACGTCAGTTCGCCCCGAGCCAATCCCGCGGCCATTGCAGCCGGTTGCCGCCGAGCCGCTTGGCTTCGTACATCGCGCTGTCGGCCAGCGCGTACCAGTCGTTCCAGTCGCTGCGCGGGTCGAGCAGGCAGGCGCCGATGCTCACCGGGCAGATCCGCGGCACCGGCTGCGCGCGTTCCAGCAGCCCGTGCACCGCCTGCAGGATGAAGCCGGCCACGTGCGCCAGCTTCTCCGCATCGGCTTCCTGCACCAGCAGGCAGAACTCGTCGCCGCCCAGCCGGCAGGCCAGCCCATCGACCTGCACCACCGAGCGCAGGATGTTGGCGACCGCCTGCAGCACGCGGTCGCCGACCAGGTGGCCGTATTCGTCGTTGATGTGCTTGAAATGGTCGCAGTCGATCAGCAGCAGGCCCTGCGGCGGCATGCGCCGCGACTGCCGGCATTCCTGCAGGTACAGGGTCAGGCCGCGGCGGTTGTCCAGCCCGGTCAGTTCGTCGGTGCGCACCAGCTCCTCGGTGTGGTTGAGCTGGTGGGTGGTGGTGTAGAGGTTGTCCAGCGCCGCTTCGAGGTCGTGGTTGCGGTGCCGCAGCTGCCGGATCAGCACCTGTTCGTTGGACACCACCCGCATGATGGTGCGGCGCAGGAAATAGGCGATCAGGCCCGGGGCGCGGTCCACCAGCCGCTGGAAGTCGTCGTGGCCCAGTTCCAGCAGCACCACGTCGGTGGAGGCCTGGGCGTCGGCGCCGCGGCGGTGGTTGCCGATCAGCAGGCCCAGTTCGCCGAAGAATTCGCCCGGCCCGAGGTACTTGACCATCAGGTCCTCGCCGAAATCCAGGTCGACGATGCCGCTGCGGATGACGTACATGGAACTGCCGAATTCGCCGCTGTGGAACAGTACCTGCCCGGCGGGGACCTCGCGCACGTGGCCGAATTCGGCGAACAGGACGGCTTCGGCGGGCGACAGCACCGGATGCACGATCTCGGCCATCGCCGTGGCGGCGACGCTCTGCTCGTGTTCATCCGCCCTGATTGCAGCCCCGTTGCCGTTCATCTCCCGCCCCTGCCGCCCCGGTAATCCCCGCTCCTGCGGGTCATCCGGGCAGCATAGCACCGGTGAAAGCGTGCGGCACATCGCAATCCGCGAGGACTGCGCGCACATTTCGATACGAAAACGGGCGGCCCGCAGGCCGCCCGTTTCCCCACATCCCGGCCGCTACGGACCGGTCAGGCGGCCGCCCGGTCGCCGTGGAACTGCTCCTCCTCGGTGGAGCCGGTCAGCGCGGTGGTCGAGGACTGCCCCTGCTGGATCGCCTGGGTCACCGCGTCGAAGTAGCCGGTGCCGACCTCGCGCTGGTGCTTGACCGCGGTGAAACCCTTGTCGGCGGCGGCGAATTCGGCCTCCTGCAGCTCGACGAAGGCACTCATCTGCCGGCGCGCGTAGCCGTGGGCCAGGTTGAACATCGAGTAGTTCAGGGCGTGGAAGCCGGCCAGGGTGATGAACTGGAACTTGTAGCCGTAGCTGGCGATCTCCTTCTGGAACTTGGCAATCGTGGCGTCGTCCAGGTTCTTCTTCCAGTTGAATGAAGGCGAGCAGTTGTAAGCGAGCAATTGATCGGGATGATGCTTGCGCACGCCTTCGGCGAAACGCCTTGCCTGCTCCAAATCCGGCTTGGATGTCTCGCACCAGATCA
>Ga0182745_1001627_pt1 | contig 21308 bp, 15 predicted proteins | sample eDN3rd30CKraftBY_FD_128523 | JGI IMG/M metagenome (GOLD analysis project Ga0182745, IMG submission 128523) | Enriched backyard soil microbial communities from Emeryville, California, USA - eDNA 3rd pass 30_C Kraft BY (version 2) (version 2) | ecosystem: Environmental > Terrestrial > Soil >...
GAAACTGGCGGGTCGGGAGGCTCGATTTCGCCGACACACCAACCACGTCATCAGCAAGACCATCGTGTCCAAGGCCAAAGACACCGATCGCGGGATCGCCCTTGAAGATCTCACGGGGATCAGAGATCGGACAACGGTTCGAGCCAAAGACAGAGCGAAACACGCGGGATGGTCGTTCTACCAACTCCGCGCATTCGTGGAGTACAAGGCACAGATTGCGGGCATCCCCGTTCTCGCGGTCGATCCTCGCAACACGAGCCGAACTTGTAATGAGTGCGGGCATTGCGAGAAGGCAAACCGCAAGAGCCAGGAATCGTTTGTGTGCCTGCACTGCGGATGCTCCACGAATGCTGATTTCAACGCAGCCTTGAACCTTCGGGCTCGAGGCTTGGGGCAATCTAAGCTGCCCTCAGAACTGGCGGTCAATGACCGGGGCTGGAACCCTCGCGAGACTAGCCGGAAATCCCACACCCTTTAGGGGTGGGAAGCTTAATGTCTCTGTCTCTCAATTCCTGGCGTGAGGGGTGGTCTCTCACGACTCAACTTATTAACCAACTCAAACGTTCTCATTCACCTTCGACGACAGCCAACGGCGACCGGCCTCAAATAGAACACGACCAGGTAACCATCCTGGTCGTGTTCATCGCTTACCTCAAATAAAATGCACTCATGGAAGCGATTCGAGGCGAGTCTGAAATCACTCAGTAGCTATCCGACGAGATCACTTCACCACCGGCGCGGGTGGAGAGGCCTCGGTAGATATTCTTGGCGATCGAGGTCTTGACGAACCGAATGGATCCGTCCGAGAAGGCGAAGTTCGCCCCTCCGGAGTGCTGGCTGCGGAAGGAGTAGATTCCGTTTTCCTCGCTGGTGACGTCGTCGTTAACGAGGTGGTGGTTGAACTTGCCCCAGGTGGAGAAGTTGAGTCCTCGGGGATAACCATGGGCCCACACCCCCTGCCCACCCCGAAGTTGTCCGGCCTTGGTGCTCGTGGAAGAAAAGAAGTCGTTGGTCAGGCCGTAATCCTGCTCGCCGATGAAGACCGTGTTGGAAGACCCATCGGAGATCGAGGAGACGCTGATGGCGGGGCAAGGCAAGGTCACCAACGGGTTGGAATCGCCGCTGTTGGTGGTCGACGCCCCAATGATGACCCCCTTCGGTTCGCCATACAGGTGGCGGCCGCTGTAGAGGTTGGCGTAGGCATTACCGTTGGATGTCGCGTAGCTCGTCGGCGCCAGGTTATCTCCATTGGCAATGTCGGGCTTGGCGTACGGCAGAGGCATGCTCGGACAGAGATAGACCGCGACCTTCGTGCTCGTGACCGTGGTGTTATCTGGTTTTCTCGCCCCTAAATTCGTGTTGTATGCGGAAAACAAGGGGGCCTGCTCCAGGAAGGGCAAGATTCCGGTGAAGCACGCATACTTATCGTTTGCCTGAATCAACGCGAAGGGAAAACATCCATTGGAGTCGTGATAGTTGTGCATTGCCAAGGCGATCTGCTTCATGTTGTTGACGCACTGCGAGCGTCTCGCGGCCTCGCGAGCGGCCTGCACCGCGGGCAAGAGCAAGGCCACCAGGGCCCCGATGATCGCGATCACCACCAGGAGCTCAATCAAGGTAAAGGCACGTCTTCGGCGATTCCGCATCGAAGTCAAACTCCTCATATGCTCAATGTTCTTAACAATGACCTGAAACATCGTTCACGGACTGGTTGGATCGAATCCAAAGGATGGAGTCAGCAAATGAACAACCGCCACGCATTCGTTGCGATCCGCCCAACCACGACGGAAAGCAATTCACGTTGAGCTCGCTGGATGAAGGCAGGCGACTCACCTCAGCACGGAGTTCGGGCAAGCGGGCTAGAACGAGAGAGCGGACCCGTTGGCTCCGTGATTGCTTCTCTCGCGAAAAGGAAAACCACGGATTGGGCTCTAGGCGAACGCAGTTCGCGGCATCCAACACGTTGGCCTGGACAAGCAACCACCTCACCAGAGCCAGGCGGACGAAGACCCTCACCAACGGCCTCACTCAACGAATTGGAAGGCATGTGGAACGGGATTCGCGTCGAGACTGGCTCAACAAACCAACACGGCCGGACCCGAGCCGGTCTCAGCGGGAAGCTCAATCGAGCAAACCTACCCTTCGTTTGAGATAATCCGTTCAGACGAGCATCTCATTCAATCAGGTGATTATCCGCTGGAAGGTTCAAACTCGAAGCAGATAGGCGGGCGGGGACCACTTCGGTCCGTTTGTTTTGAAGGCTGGACAGAGTGACTCATGGCCTGGATCATCTCGCACGCACCTTCCGGTTGGCGTGCTCTCAATGAGGGGGGATATCCGTGCTGGACCAACAACACTGAAATCCAAAGCAATTCGACAGACAGAGAAATTCGCGTCAACACAATTGATAACACGAATATCTACAAATTGAAACTTTCCGTTCATTCACCTTGCCGCTGATCCAAACGCCAATATTTCTAGCCGTTGTACCGACTGAACCGGGGTTGAGGAACACACCCCGTGGCGTCGAATTTCAATCAGCAAAGCATTGAATGAGACTGAGTTTCAATATCAGCAATTGCAAAATACGCTGCGCCGCTGGCCGAGTCAAGACGCTTACAAAAGATTTTTTGAAAATCCATTTTGGTAGGAGAGAACATCAATGCATACCCGTTACCAAAAGCGGCTTCCGACTTTATTTTTAGTTTATTAGTACTAATTTTCACGGACATCATCGCCTCACGCCGGGTCTCGTCTTTCGTTCCACGGCCGAGGGCGGACGATGCCGCCCAGCTTAACTAAGCAGAAATTTCCCTCCAGGTGAACCCTTTCGACCACACGTGCATCCAAGTCCTTGTTGAGTTGCCAGGAGTTTAGAACGACAAGGCGGACGAGACGGCCAAGTTCCGTCGCGAACCTCCCAATCGGTCCCGGCCGGATGACTTAGACGGGTGGGCTCCTTTTGCGAAACGGTAACGATAAACCATGATATTCAAACATCAAATCGCTTCGTTTAACACGAGGCTGTCGACGGCCGGAGAGTGGAGCGATTCCGAGCATCTTGAGCGCAAGGGTTTCGCGGTTTATACTAAATCCACTCGTGAACGTCTGATTCGTGTTGTTTGATCCGGGATCAGGAAGACCGGCATGCACTCCGCCAAGCCAAGACCAATCTGGGGATGGTCGGCGCCTGTGCGCGGGTTGCTCATCCTTTTCACCTCGATCGGCGCGTGCTTCCTCCTCATCAGCACGCCGAGCCAACAGGACAACCTCGAACCGTTCACTCCGCTGACCGTCGACCCGAATACCGCCAGGCCCGAGGTGCTCCTGGCCTTGCCCGGCCTTGGCCCCGCTCTGGTTTCCCGAATCGTGGAGGCCAGAAACGAGGCTCCATTTCAGTCGCTCGAGGATCTCGACACACGGGTGAAGGGGATCGGCCCAGCAACCATTCGAAACCTTCGCCCTCACCTCCAGATCGAACCGAGGCCGATCCAGATCCAACTGGCCGACGACTCCGCGCAAGCAAAGCGTGACATGGCCTATCCCGAACGCAATAGCCCAAGCCAAACGGAACAACATGCCAGACTTTCAGTTGGCGGCCCCGTATCAGCCGGCCGGTGACCAGCCCAAGGCGATCGAACTGCTTGCCCAGGGTCTGCGCGAAGGCAAGAAACACCAGACCCTGCTTGGCGTGACCGGGTCGGGCAAAACCTTCACGATGGCGAACGTCATCGCCCAACTGAACCGGCCCGCGCTCATCATGTCCCATAACAAGACGCTCGCGGCCCAGCTCTACGGCGAGTTCAAGGAGTTCTTCCCCCACAACGCCGTCCGCTACTTCGTCAGCTACTACGACTATTATCAGCCGGAAGCCTATATCCCCCAGCGCGACATTTACATCGAGAAAGACGCCTCGATCAACGACGAGATCGAGCGGCTCCGGCTCGCGTCCACCAGCGCCTTGGTCAGCCGAAACGACGTGATCGTCGTGGCGAGCGTCTCCTGCATCTACGGCCTCGGATCGCCCGAGGATTACCGCAAGATGATGGTCCGCCTCCAGGTCGGCCAGATCGTCGACCGCGACGAAATGCTCCTGCGCCTGGTCGAAATCCTCTACGACCGGAACGATATCAGCTTTGAACGCGGAAAGATCCGAGTCCGTGGCGACGTGGTCGAGGTCTGGCCCGCCTACGAAGAGGTCGCCTTCCGAGTCGAGCTCTTTGGCGATGAAGTCGAAACCCTCTCCGTGATCGATCCGCTCACGGGGTCCGTGCTCGAAAAAAAAGAAGACATGTATATCTATCCGGCCAAACACTTCGTTTTGCCGGAGGAGCGAGTGAAAGACGCGGTCGAGCGCATCCGGGAAGAACTGGAGGAACGTCTCAAGACACTCCGGGACGGGGGCAAGTTGCTGGAAGCTCAGCGCCTGGAGGCCCGTACCCGGTACGACTTGGAAATGCTCCTGGAAGTCGGCTACTGCTCGGGTATCGAGAACTACAGCCGGCCGCTCGCGGGAAAGATGCCGGGCGAAACTCCCAATACCCTGCTCGACTTCTTCCCGGACGATTCCCTGCTCTTCATCGATGAGTCGCACGTAAGCGTCCCGCAGATCCGAGGCATGTTCGCCGGCGACTTCAGCCGCAAGAGCACGCTGGTCGAGCACGGTTTTCGACTCCCCAGCGCCCTGGATAATCGCCCTCTCCGCTTCGACGAGTGGGAAAAAAAGCTAGGGGCGCGCGTCTATGTCTCGGCCACCCCCGGCGACTATGAGATCGCCATGTCGGGGGGCGAGGTGGTGGAGCAGGTCATCCGACCGACCGGCCTGGTTGACCCGGTGGTTCGCATCGAACCCGCGCGCGGGCAGGTCCCCGCGCTGCTGGAAGAGGTCAAAATCCGGGCCAAGCGAAGTGAACGCGTGCTGGTAACCACCTTGACCAAGCGCCTGGCTGAAGACCTTTCACGGTTCATGAAGGAGCAAGGCCTGCGTTGCAAGTGGCTCCACTCGGAGCTCGACGCCATCGAGCGGGTGACGATCCTCCGCGAGTTGCGCGAAGGGGCGTTCGACGCTCTGATCGGCGTGAACTTGCTCCGCGAAGGACTCGACCTGCCCGAAGTCTCGATGGTTTGCATCCTCGACGCCGACAAAGAAGGATTCTTGCGTAGCGAGACCTCGCTGATCCAGACGATTGGGCGGGCGGCCCGGCATGTTAACGCCGAGGTGGTCCTCTACGCCGACAAGGTCACCCAGTCCATGCAGCGAGCGCTCGATGAAACTCAGCGGCGGCGCGCCTTGCAGCTCGCGTATAACGCCGAGCATGGAATCACCCCCGAGTCGATCGTCAAGGCGATCCGCCGAGGGATCGAGGAAGAGATGCAGGCCAAGGCCGAAACGCGCAAAGCGGTGGGCCGCGACGAAGCAACCGACATCTCCGAGGAATATTTGAACGAGCTCGAGGCCGAGATGCTCGCGGCGGCCGAGAACCTCGAGTTCGAACGCGCCGCGGCCCTCCGCGACCGAATCCTCCAGCTCAAGGCGAGCCAGTCGGGCGGCCCCGCCAGGCCAGTCGCCTCGACCCAGGCCACCAGCGCCAAGTCAAAAGCGAAGGCCAAGGCGGCAGGCCGTGGCGGTCGGAAGCGCAAGTCGCAATAAGTTCAAGATCGGTTCGATTCCTCCGCGCGGCTTCGCTATCCTCGTGGAGTGGCCTTCAAAGTTTGGTTCAACGGTTGAACACGTCGCATCCTAAAATTGACATTGATTTTATTGTCTGTGGTGAGGAGCCCCCGGCACATGACGTTCGTCGAATTCGACCCGGCCGCCCAACGTAACACGGAAAGCCTTCTGGAGCTGGCCGTGGCGGAAGACCTCGGCGGTATCGGCGATCTGACCGCCGAGTCAACCATTCCGGCCGGCGGGAAGGGAGCGGCCCGATTCGTCGCGCGTCGAGATGGGGTGCTCGCGGGAATTCCCGTTCTGGCCCTCACCGCCGCCCGATTCGGGCTGGCCAATGGTTTCCACGCGATCCGGAAAGATGGAGATCGGGTTAAACCAGGCGACCCCATCGCGGAGATCTCGGGGCTCATGCGAGAAATTCTCGCGATGGAACGGACCGCCCTGAACTTCATTCAGCGCCTTAGCGGAATCGCCAGTCTCACGGACCGGTTCGTGGCGGAGACCGAGGGAACGCGCACCGCGATCTTCGACACGCGCAAAACCACCCCTGGCTGGCGCGCCCTGGAGAAATACGCCGTACGCTGCGGGGGCGGCCGCAACCACCGAATCGGGCTGTACGACGCCGTCCTGATCAAGGACAATCACCTCGCCTGGCTCGCCGGACATGCCGACCCAATTCAGGTAGCGATCCGCTCGGCGCGAGACCACGCCCCCGCCGGAACAATCGTCGAGATCGAGGTTGATAACCTCGACCAACTCGACCAGGCCCTCGTCTGCCAGCCCGACATCATCCTGGTGGATAACCTCGGCCCGAGCGACCTCGCCGAGGCCAAACGAAGACGCGATGCGACCGCCCCTACCATCCTGCTCGAGGCCTCGGGAGGGGTCACGCTCGAAACGGTCCGCTCCCTCGCGGAAACCGGCGTGGATCGGATCAGCGTCGGTGCCTTGACGCACTCCGCCCCGGCGCTGGATATCGGCCTCGACTTCATTGGAAATCCTTAGCCCAACATCCACATGCCTTTTTTAAATCCACATTTTTCATCATATATTAAATTGGCTCAAAACGTTGTGCGAGCATCGCTGTGAATATCACGCTCCTTGAACACCTGCGAGCGGCCCTGGGGGAGTTCGTCCCGATCTCCACCCTGGCGTGGGCGGTAGGTGCAACGGAGGAGCAGGCTCAAGACGAGCTGCGAGAGCTCGAGCGGTTTGGATTTCGTTTCGAGCACCACCCATACCGGGGGGTCGCCTATCGAGGCCCGGCGACTCGGCTTTGCCCCGACCAGATCGAACATGAGCTGCACACGCGTTGGGTCGGGCGCCGGGTCGCGGTCTGGAACCGGGTTGCCAGCACCAACGACCTGGCGAACCGCGCTTCGGGCTCTCTGGCGAACGAAGGGTTGGTTGTCTTGGCCGAGGAGCAGACCGCGGGAAGGGGGCGTCGCGGGCGGCAATGGTTCGCACCGCCCGGCACCTCGTTACTCATGTCGGTTTTGCTTTTCCCACGGGGAAAGCTTGGAGACGTCGCCTGGCTCACCGCGCTGGGGGCCGTGGCCGTGGCGGAGGTGGTTGCCGAGCGAACCGGGCTGGAGACACGCATCAAGTGGCCGAACGACGTTCGAGTCTCCGGACGTAAGATCGCGGGCATCCTGGTCGAGCGAGGAGAGGGGGCGGTTATCGGGATCGGCCTGAACGTGAATGGAGCCGAGGCCGAGCTCCCCGCCGAGCTTCGCGACCTCGCCGCCTCGCTTCGTATTCTCACCGGCGAATCGTTTGACCGGTCCGAACTGGCCCGCGGCTTGATCCAGCGGCTCGACCACTGGTACCACCGAGGTCTTGAAGAAGGGCCGGACTCGCTGAGCCCTTCGTGGTCCGCCCATAGCGAGCATCTGGGTCGTTGGGTCCAGGTCGACACGCCAGCAGGCCCCCGGGAAGGGCGACTGACCGAGCTGAACCTCACTCAAGGACTGACCCTGGCCACCGGCCGGAACGAAAAGGAACGGCTACGATTGGCCACCCATGCCGTGCTCTCCTTGGTCCACCTGCCCGAACCAACGGAAGCAAGGCAGTTCGTGGAGGAGTCGTTCCCTTTCGAGGATTCCCCAAGCCAGGGGGGGTGACACCATCCAACCCGCTTGCGTCCCCACTTCTTGAAAGTAGGTTTCAAGGAACAGGCACTGGCTCAAGCCTGGCCCGCCTGCTACACTCCCCAAATCGCCGATGTCCACAGCCCTGGACCGGCCCCACCGTTGTCCCTCTGAGGTCAAGTATCCGACCCGGGAACGACTTCATCCCACCCTTGCCTCGTTGATTTTGGATTTGGATTGGAGATCAGCATCATGGCTTATCCACAATCCCGGACATCCCATTCCCCCACCTACAGGCTCAAGCGACCGGCGCCCCCCAGGCTGCTCCGTTCAGGCTCCCACCGCAAGGTCGGGCTCTGGCTGGCGTTCGCCTCGGGATTGGTCCTCTGTTCGCCGCCGGACACGCACTCTGCCGTCTCCCCCCGCTCAGGAGCCCTCGGCATGCCGGACGCCCCCAACGGCTCATTGCTCTCGTTCTACTACGAGACCTTCCTGAAAGATCAGGATATCGAAAAATTTCGAATCTCGGCCATGACCCGCTACAACGAAGGCTCGCTGTGCCGCCTGGTTGAATCAACCAGTCTTCAGTCGCGCAGGGCCGCGATTTTGGCCCTTGGCCTGCTTGGAAGTTTCGAGTGTAACGCGGCGGTTGCCCATGCCCTGCGGGACGAAGATTTGACCGTGCGCCGAATGGCTTCCGACGCCCTCTGGGCGATCTGGTTCCGCGCCGACTCGGACGAGAACAACAAAACGCTCGAGCAAGTGGCCCGCTTGATTGCGCGCCAGCAAGCCGACGAGGCGATCGTGCTGGCGACCCGCCTGATTGAGCGGGCCCCCAAATTCGCGGAAGCCTACAACCAGCGGGCGATCGCTCACTGGTCGCTCGGCCAGCTTGAAGAGAGTGTAGCCGACTGCCGCAAAGTGCTGGAGCTCAACCCCTTCCATACGGGTGCCCTGGCGGGCATGGCTCAATGCCTGGTCAAACTTGGCCAGCACGAGGAAGCGCTCCGAACGTTGCAGCGAGCGCTCAAGATCGAACCTTTCAACATGGGCCTGCGCAGCCAGGTCACCTCGCTCGAAGCCAACGGCGACTGAGTCGACTACCTCTTGCCCTTTGCCTGGGTTCTTGGCACTGGCTCCAGCCGAACGATCAACCAAGGCCATCCAACAAGGTGATGATCCACCATCGCCGATGCCAAGACCCGAAGCAAACAGGCCAAGAAGGGGCGAACGTTCAGTCGATGGCCGAGAAGAACCTGGCGCGTCTTGCCGCGATGTCATTCGGCGAACTAAGGAAAGCACCTCTGCTTTCCTTGGATTGCGTCGCGATATCGCAGGGCAACGCAGGGCCAGTCGAGAGGAAAACATACCGGTAAAGTGAAGCGCCAGCCAAGACGGTCTGAGAGACCCAGCCTACCGATACCCTTACACCTTCCCCCCCGGTGGTGTGGGGTCGAACCGACAGGCTGAGTCTCTCGGACCGTCTTGGCAAGACTTGGAGCGACCGGCACGTTCCAGGTTCATCAGCCTGGTCTGGAGGGCATGGGGTGAGTCGTGTAGAGATTCGCCCGAGCTTACTTGGCCCACAAGGTTTCAAAGGCTCACGAATCAATCCACCTGGACCAATCCAATCCGAAGCCAACTCAAAGTGGATCGCTCCGACCTCGACTGCTCAATGGCTCGAAGCAAGCGAGGTACAGCGAGCGTATCTTAAAATGTTTTGACCAGGAGCGGGTGAGCCGGAGGCAATGCCCTTCCGACATCTCGTTCTCTCTCTCGGCTTCATTCCGGGGAGTAATGTCCGTTCTTGAGGCTTCACGAGCGTAGTGAATGACGATTGAGGGACTGGCGATTGTTGTGGTCCGAGGATCCCAGCCCATAAGGGCGTTGCGTCTTCCCCCCCGGGGACACTCAGCACTTCATAGGCCGGGATCCTCGGACCACAACTTCACTCCATGCCAACCTCACAAGCCTCAAGTGATCGGAATGCTGAGAAACGAATCGCGGCCCGCGGATCCCGGCCCAGGAAAAGTGTCATGCCTTCCCCCCCCGGGGACATTCGACCCTTCTTAGGCCGGGATCCCCAGACCGCGAAACTCAGTCATTGAACACCGGCATCCCCCAAAAGTTTCGCGGCTTGCGGGTCCCGGCCCAAGGATCGGCTTTATGCCTTCCCCCCCGGGGACACTCAGCCTCCATAGGCCGGGACCCCCAAGCCGCGAAACTCAGTCATTGAACACCGACGCTCCCCAAAAGTTTCGCGGCCCGGAGATCCCGGCCCAAGAAAAGCATCATGCTTCCCCCCCGGGAGCATTCCGCCTCGCTTAGGCCGGGATCTCCGGGCCGCGTCGCAATCATAATTCAACCAAAATAAACATAACACAAAAAGACATGCAATTTCAAGACTAAAGACATTATTACGTCTTCAGCCAAATCGTCTTAAACGAATGGAAAGAATCCTAGAAAGGTTGAGTCAAAAGACGAATCGCTTCTCGATCCTGGCCGGCCGGCCGGCGTACTCCACCGCTCGAAGGCGAACTGGCCCCGCGAAACCAACCTTCCGCGCGAAGATCCGCCAGGGTTCATGGCGGACTCGACGAACTCTCCGCCAAGTCAGAGGCCCTCACCTTCCCTTCTCGCCAAGGAAGGCCTGGTCAAACACACGCCTCAACCCTTGGCCGATCCGGATCGAGACCCGATCCACCCTCTGGGGAATCGACCATGTGCATGGCCTCGCCCACGCCAGCGTTGCGAGGGCTCGCGACGTCTGACAAAACAAAGTGGGAGATCACCTCATACGGAGATGGGTATTTAACAGCGAAAATGCGTCAGACAGGCGGGAGCCGACCAGACGACAGGATCCGAGAACATCAGGCTGGAAACTTGGCACATCCGCTCAATACAGCGGGGTTCGACCTGAGTTAAGGTCGCCAAGAACTGCTGACCGTTGGATTCTTCTCCCCCTAGTGCGGATTCTTCGATGGGGGCGAAGGCATCGTCGGTGGGAGCATTGGGTGGAATGAACTCGTGAATCAGCAGACTTTCAACAGGCTCTGAAGTCGACCCCGCCAGAACGGCTGTCCCCTGCTCAGGCAATGCGGGCGAATTCACGAACTCCCGAGCTGAGCCTGGGAGCAAGAACACGATCACCGCGATCAGGGTCGACAGAAGTTCCATATGTGCCAAATAAAGACTCTCGGGTCGATCATCCGCTCAAAGTCGATTATCGAGTCCACGGGACATTTCGCAAGTCTTTTTTTGAACGATCGCTTCAGAGTTTGATAGAATCCACCAAGTTTCCTCGCCTTCCGAAATTGAAGCCTTCCTCTCTGAAGATCACCCTTGATTACCATGGCTTTCCTCGCTAGAATCCCTTCTCCACTCGATTGATTGCCATCAACTCGATGATTAAAAAAGGCGCCGTAGCCAAGTGGTAAGGCAGAGGTCTGCAAAACCTCCACCCCCGGTTCGAATCCGGGCGGCGCCTCTTTTTTCCATAAGCCCCTGATTTTTCAGGGGCTTATTTCATTTCGACTGAATCGAGCGAGGCCTGGGAGGCAACATGCTGGCCATCGGTCAGCGTGGCACCGATCGGTTCCGTGGGACCAGCCGTCGAGAGATCCTTGCCAAACAGCAGATAAAGCACCGGCAGGGCGAGCATGGTCAGGAACGTATCGCAGACCATGCCGAAGAAAACGACGGTGGCCAGAGGACGCTGGACCTCGGCACCCACGCCGTGCGAGAGCATCATGGGTACGAAGCCGAGCGCGGCGACCGTGCCGGTCATCAGCACCGGGCGAAGCCGAGCCAATCGCGCCTGCTCGATGGCTTCTCGCTTGCTCAGGCCGTGGGCCATCTTGTCTCGGATATAACTGACCAGGACGAGACCTTCGAGCATGGAGGCGCCGGCAAGAGCCACGAATCCCACCCCCGCCGAGATCGTGAACGGCATCCCGCGAACCCAGAGCCCGAGCACGCCCCCCACTCGCGCGAACAGAACGCCACTGAAGATCATCAATGCATCGCGCAGTGAGTGAAACGTCAGATAGAGCAAGCTCAGAATCAAGGCGAGTGCCAACGGCACCACGAGCAAAAGCCTGCGCTCCGCGCGAAGCATGTTCTCGAACTGGCCGCCCCACTCGAACCGGTAACCCGCGTCGAGCTTAACCTCCTGGCTAATTTTTGTTTCCGCTTCCTGGACGAACGATCCGATATCGCGGCCTCGAACGTTCGACTGAACCACGATGCGACGCTCGCCCCACTCGCGTTGGATCGTGGAAGGACCGGTAACCTCTTCCAACCGGGCCAGACGCGTCAAAGGAAGACGCTGGCCGTTGGCGGTCGTGAACAGGATTTTTTCCAGCGATTGAGGGTCGTCCCGGTAGGTCTCCGGAAGGCGAATCGCGAGCGGGAACCGCTGGTCGGGCTCGATCACCTCACCCACCTTCATTCCCCCTGCCTCGGAGACGGCGTCGAGCACCTGCCGGGCGGAAACCCCGTATCGAGAAAGGGCCTGGCGATCAACCACGACTCGAAGGATGGGCAGACCCGTAATTTGCTCGGCCGAGACGTCCGCGGCCCCCGGAATGGATTTGACGATCTTCTCCACCTCGGCCGCCTTCTCCTTGAGAACCTCCAGGTCGGGGCCAAAGATCTTGATCCCCAGGTCGGCCCGAATGCCCGCGACCATCTCGTTGATCCGCAGCTCGATCGGTTGGCTATAGACCGCCCTCATGCCCGGCAAGGTTTCCGTCACTTGGGATAACCGGGAAACCAGCTCCTCCTGCGTTTTCGCCTTGGTCCAGCCCCCCACCGGTTTCTGAGTCAGGTAGTTCCACCAGGCCACCGGAGAGCTAAACAGGGAAGGTCGGCCGAGGGGGTAAACGCCTTCGCGCGGCTTGAGCATCACGTAGACGTCGGAAACTTCAAACCCCATCGGGTCGGTGGCCACTTCCGCGGTCCCCGTCCGACTCCAGATGGCGTCGATCTCGTCGGGGAACTCCTCCTTGAGCAAGGTTTCGATGCGCGTGCCGTACTCAACAGACTCTTCGAGCGAGATACTCGCGAGCCGGACCGTGTTGATCACGATCGAGCCTTCGTTGAGCCGAGGGATGAACTCCGAGCCGAGCCCGAGCCCCAGAATGGAAGCGCCGAGGGTAATCGCCCCGACCAGGATGAGGGTCGCCCAGGGATAGGCTAGCCCCAGGCGGAGAATCGGCTGAAACAACCAGTGGGCCGCACGATCAACAACGGTCTCCTTATCCCTCGTCTTCCGCGATAGGCCCAACGACGCAAGGACGGGGATCAGCGTCATCGACAGGATCAAGGATCCAAGCAAGGCGAAAACCACGGTCAGGGCCATCGGCCGAAACATCTTCCCTTCGATCCCTTGAAGGGTCAGGATCGGCAAGTAGACGATCATGATGATGAGCTCGCCGAACATCGTCGGCTTCCTCACCTCGACCGCCGCCTCGCGAATGATCTCAACCTTGGGGCGGTCGGATTCGTCGTGAGCCAGACGGCGGACACAGTTCTCGACCATGACCACCGAGCTATCGACCACCAGGCCGAAATCGATCGCGCCCAGGCTCATCAGGCTGCCGGCAATACCAACCTTTTGCATCAGGGTTACGGCGAAGAGCATCGAGAGCGGAATCACACTGGCCACGATGAGCCCAGCGCGCAGGTTCCCGAGGAACGCGAAGAGCACCGCGATCACCAGGATCGCCCCTTCAAACAGGTTGCGTTCCACGGTTCGGAGCACCTGACCCACCAGGTCCGTCCGCTTGTAGACCACGTCGATCGACACGCCGGGAGGCAAGGCCCGCTTGACCTCGCGCATGGCCTGGTCCAGCGCCAGCGTCACGTCTCGAGAGTTCTCTCCCATGCGCATGAACGCCAGACCAAGCACCACCTCCCCTTCGCCGTTGGCGGTCGTCGCCCCGCGCCGAATGACATGCCCGATGGCGACCTCGGCCACGTCTCGAACCCGAATCGGCACGCCATCGACCGCCTTGACCACGACACTGGCGATCTCATCAACGCTGGTCGTCCGCCCAACCCCTTGCAGCAGGCTCGACTCCCCAGCGCGAGCGATGTAGCCTCCCCCCACGTTCTGGTTGTTCTCCCGCAAGGCCAGGGACAACTCGTCGAGAGTTAAACCGTATTTAGCGAGTTGGAACGGGTCGGCCCTGACCTCGAACTGTTTGGCGAGCCCTCCCCACGGATTGATCTCCGCCACGCCCGGAACCCGCCGAAGCCGGGGCCGAATAACCCAATCCTGAAGGGTCCGCAGCTCGGTCAGGTCATACTCGGGATTCTCGCTCGAAAGCAGGTAATGGTAAACCTCTCCCAGGCCGGTCGCCACGGGCCCCATCGTGGGCCGGGCGATTCCTTCGGGCAGCTCCACCTCGGTCAACCGCTCGCTGATCTGCTGGCGAGCGAAGTAGATATCGGTCTCGTCGGAAAAGATCAAAACCACCTGGGAAAGTCCGAACTTGGAGATCGAGCGGACCTCCTCGAGACCCTTCAGCCCCCCCATCGCATACTCGACCGGGAACGTGATGAGCCGCTCGGTCTCCTCAGGGGCCAACTCGGGTGCATTGGTATTGATCTGAACCTGAACCGGAGTGGTATCGGGAAAGGCATCGAGCGGAAGGTTCGTGGCGGCCTGCCATCCCAGAACCACGAGGATTCCAGTCAACAGCAGAATGACGAACCGGTTTTTCAAGCTAAAGTCGATCAGCGCGTTCAGCATCCAAACATCTCCTGAAGGGCATCTTCGCCTATTCGCAACAACCCGCGCCAATCGCTCCCTTCATGATCTCGGTCTTGAGCAGGAACGCTCCTTTCGACACCACCACCTGCCCCGCCTTCAGGCCCCAGACCACTTCGATCCGGTCGCTGTCGTCGGTGGGCTTGGTCACCACGCGCTGGGGACGGTAAACCCCCGGTCGCGAATCGGGAATGAAGACGAGCTCGGTCTTATCCTTGCGCTGAACCGCCGCCTTGGGAACGACCAGAGCCTTGTGGGGCTCGCCGATCCGGATCTCGGCCCGCCCAAACTGATTGGCTCGTAGCCGCCCCTTGGGGTTGGCCAACTCGGCCCGGACGCGGGTGGTTCGGGTCTGGGGGTTGACCTCGGTCCCCACCCAGTTCAGCGTGCCCGTGGAGGCTGGGGCGTCGTTGCCCGAGATCGTGAACTCGACTTGCTGACCAAGGTGGATTGAGGCGATCTCCGACTCATAGACATCGATCCAGAGCCAGACCTTGGAGGTATCGGCCACCGAGAAAATGGGGGTCGTCGCCTGAATCGGCTCTCCCTTGACGGCGTGGCGAACGACCACCACTCCATCGAGCGGAGCAAGCACGTTCAGTCGCGACTGGATATCGTTCTCCGCGGTGATCCGCTCGAGCTCCTCGCCGCCGAATCCAAAATTCCGGAGCTTTTGCTCGGCATCGAGCGCTGAGGCCTTGGCCTGGTTCAACGCCGTGAGCGCCTCGAGCTCGGCCTTGGCTGGAAGCGACCCGGTTCGGGCGAGTGAGTGAGTTCGATCATAGGTCGCCTGAGCCAGGCTCACGGCCCCCCTCATGGTGATGAACTGGGCCTTCGAGGCACTGACCTCGGCCGAGTCGACCACGGCAAGCACCTCACCTTGCTTGACCACCTTGCCCAGGTCGGCGCTGACCTCGCGGATGACCCCCGTGACGCGCGGAGTGATCTCGGCGAAATGGTTTCCGTCGTAGGCGGTCTCCGCATTGGCCTTGAGGGTGTGGGAGTGCTCTTCCTCGACGACTTTCGTCGTCTCAATTCCCACCTGACGAGCGAGCTTGGCCGACTTCAGCTTGACCAGCGGCAAGGGTTGGCGGCAGACCTGGGTCCCCGCGACACGACGCGTCCGCGTGGCCGGGTCGAGCTGGCACTCCACGCAGAGCTCCTCCGGCACATTGTGAGTCGCGCACCAGCCATCGTCGGGAAGTAAGGCCAGGGCCGAGGTCGCCTTGCCACACGTCTGGCAAAATTCACGAGGAAATCCGTGCCCCTTCGGGCACATCTCCAGGTGGAGGGAATCGGCCGCTTCGGGATTGCATTTGGTGCAGATGGCCTCGGGAAGATTGCCATGCTCCGCGCAGAGGTCCAGGCTCTCGGTGAGCTCCTGATGGCAAAGCGTGCAATACTTTTCCGGCACGCCATGCTCCTTACAGAAGAGGCCCGCATCTTCGCTGGATCCATGGCCATGACCATCATCGTGGCCATGCCCTTGGTCGTCTTTCGCGCTGATGCCCACCGCCGAGAAGGGGGATAGGCGCGTCCGAACCGCTTCCGGTAGCCAGGTGGGGCGGGTCATCGCGACAGCCAGAACGAGAAAGGCCGAAGCGAGGACAATGGCCGAACCGATGGCGAAGAATCGCTTCATGGGATCAGTCCTGGTTTTGTTTCTATTCTTGAAAAGTTCGCGCAACAGCCGGCGCCACGGAGCTCTGTTGGGAAGCCCCAAGGCAAATGAACGCGCAGCGTGCGACTCACTCAGAAAATCGAGGGAATATGCCCGGGTCCAGAATGGACGGATGGTTACAGATAGGTACCATTCAATTTACGTGAGAACACAAGTCCCTTCGGAGGGATTCTTGGTTGTCACGTGAACGAATGGTAAAGCGCGTTTGCCTCAGCAGCGGAACGTCTGAAGCAAGGCGAGAATGGTCAGGGAATCGCCCCAGCCGGCAAGTCCGGTCGGCGTTCCCTTCCAGGAGAGGTGATGCTGGCAGAGCCCAATAGCCAATGGTGCGATCGCGGGCAAGTAGAATAGCGCGGGAGCAAGGGTGATTGAACGGACGGCCCCCCGGACATCGTTTCCGGCAGAACTCACCGCCCCCTTGCACACACAGTTATCGCTACCCTCGGGGCAATCATGGTCGGAGTGATCCGTGGGCTGGCCATCCTGTCCCAGCGTGGTGGCATGCGCATGAAGCCCCGCTTCGTCCGCGCCGCACAAGAGCGGGCAGGCCAGGAGTAGGCCAGACAAAAGCGTGATCAAAAGGCTTCGCAAAACAATTCACCTTTACGACAAGGCAGAGTAACCGGGGGATCCCATTGTTCACTCAACTCCGAAATCTTCTTGATCATTATCGGCAGTTCGGCAAGCCGGGTCAAGCGAATCAACCGTCTCTTCCCTCAGAAAAATAAAGAAGCTTGGATTATTCGGACTCTTTAGGGGTAACCATGAAAAGCGCGCCCGTTCCATGTTCAAGGGGGGCGTCCCCTTTGATTCGGTACGATCACTGCTGATCTAGATGGAAACTCGAAGTTCCTTTTTTCGACTAGGGCCTCGTCCACAAAAAACTGGGGAAGGTGGGCAATGCCCACCCTGCGTAAAACCTTTGAGAGCAACATCGTGGGGTGGGCATTGCCCACCTTCGATCGCCGTGAATTTAGAGTGGACCGAGCACTAGGGCAAACGGTTCCACTTAACCGGGAGGATCCAAAAAAGCACCCTCTTTCATTCCCAATCTTTTCATCCCAACCTCCTATCTTAACGGAGGCTCAGACTCAATTCGCTCTCTTGAACGGCACTTAATCTTTTGCAAACAAATGACTTACGCTCAACCCTGGTTTAAGTTGCTGTTTTTTTTCATCAGCAAGCAAGAATTTCCTGTCACAACGGGAGAATGGTTGAGTAAGATTCCGGGTGAGGTAGTGCCATTAATTCTAAATTTCTCGATACTACCCTCAACCGGCTTACTCCAAACACCTCACCATTGGAAAATCCGACCTTATTTCCTTTAGAGGCCACGTGGATGAGTCGATTGTCTAGCTGAACCGGTTCTTGTATCAACGCGAACGCAATCGATCCTTTGAAGGTGATGATGAAGGCCTCAATCCATTGCATGCATGGCAATGCCGCCGTACTTCGGTCCTCTCTCTGGCTTAAGTCTTGCATGTGCGATGCAAGTAAGTGATTGGACCGAAGCCTAGCAGGAGCTCCGACGGTGACATTGAATGACTGGTCCAAGGTCGATACTTTCTGAGAGCCCTTTACAATGGCCACCGCCGATCACCCTGGGAGAGGCTCCACTTGGAGCTATGTCTCCGAGTTCCTCACGCACGACCGCAATCCCTGGGATCGTGGGATTCTCGATGCCCACTGGTACACAGGGGCGCCCGACTCGTTTCTTCAACGCTCGATGGCCACTGCCCGAGTCAAACGACGGCGTCCGCTCGCACTGCTTCTCCCCTGGCGCCGACGTTATCTGGATGGCCTGATCTGGGGAATGCAAAAAGAACTGGATCGCAGAGCTCGCTTGAACAGCAAACCCTGAGCGGAGAATGCCTCTGTTCGTGCTGACCGCGGGGGAACCGGTTCAACCCGACACCCTGTCCAGGCCCGTACGATCGACATTCCTCTCGATGAAGCCGAGGATTCTCCTATCTTGCCTGGGGCCGGTTCTATACCGGCCTCGCCCTGGCTTCCCCACCTCACCCCAATCCACGCACTCACCAATCCACTTCCTCATTCCCACAACCTTGCCTCGACCTCACCCTGAGGTTCGTATTCCTTAAGTGCATGCCCCTCCTGTTCTTGGAGCTTCTCCAATCCCCTTTGACTTGATTCCGCACAAATTCTGTTGAAACGATATTCGTTCAGACATACAATCTTAGTGACGACGACCAATGCTCGGTCCACTCTAAATCCGCGGCTATCGAAGGTGGGAAGTGCCCACCCCACGATGTTGCTATCAAAGGTTTTACGTAGAGTGGGCATTGCCCACCTTCCTAGTTTTAGCCTAGACGAAACACTAGGCACTCCATTAGAGCGACAAAACCAACTTTTACTTGTTCGAACAATATTCGGTCAAACAACGAACTAACCGTGGTGAGTGTGGCGGGAATCACCTGGGAACGGGTTCTGTCGTCTTGGTATCAAGGGAGAAGGAAACGATGCTCACGTTACGAGCGGGTCAGGATCGAGGTCATTTCGAGCATGGTTGGCTCGATACGTATCACACGTTCTCGTTCGGCGACTACATGGACCCGAAGCATATGGGATTCCGGTCGCTCCGTGTGTTGAACGAAGACTGGGTTGGACCTGGCCAGGGGTTTCCGCGGCACGGGCACCGCGACATGGAGATCTTGACCTGGGTGCTGGAAGGGGCTCTCGAGCACCGCGACAGCCTGGGGAACGGATCCATCATTCGTCCAGGCGAGTTGCAGCGCATGTCGGCGGGGACGGGAATCTTGCACAGCGAGGCCAACCCCTCGAGCACCGAGCCGGTGCATCTGCTCCAGATCTGGATCTTGCCGGACCGAAGAGGGCACGAACCGAGCTACGACCAGCGGGCCTATAACCTGGATGAGTCGAAGGGGCGTTGGCGGGTGGTCGCGTCGAATGACGGCCGGGACGAATCACTCGTGATCCATCAGGATGCCCGCCTGTCGATGGCCCGCGTGGAGCCCGGCCAGATTCTGCCGGTTCCGCTCGAAGCCGGCCGGCACGCCTGGCTTCAGGTGGCCCGAGGGTCAATCGAGCTGGGGAATCTGATCGCCAACGCAGGTGATGGTGTCGCGGTCAGCGACACCACGGCCTTCGAGATCAAGGCGACGGCCCCTTCCGAGTTGCTCCTGTTCGACATGAGCTGAGCCAGCCCATGACAGGAAGCGGCAAAACGAGGTTGAGACACGCGAACCTGGACTATCAAGTGGATGGCCCAGGATTCCAAGGCCACCCTCAAAGTGGCCCTTGGAATCGAACGCTCGCGTGGCTCGGCCCTCTGCCGCTTCCCTTTGATGAAAAGCTCTTCCCGCAACGATCAGGGGAGAGGCACATCCTTGAATTCGACTTCCAGGGGGATGACCACCACCTTGCTCGGCGTTTCATACACGAACTGGTAGTCGTCGAGCTTGCCGGGAACATCCACGAAGAGATACTCGAAGCCCAGCTTGTTTCCTTCGGCCCCCGTGCTGGAGAAACCGCCGTTATGCTCGAACCGAGAGCCATCGGCTTTTTGGAGCCAGAGTCGGTTATTGAACAGACCTTGCTGATAACTCTGGAACGCCGCCCCCCCTTCCGGGTAGCTCATCTCGATAGTGACCTTCCAGAGCTGTTCATCAACCTCGGCCTGTTGGAGAGTCACCTCAATCTCCCCTTCCTTCTTGGAAACGTTCCGCTCGGTGAGGCTGGGGAATCGAAACAGCTTGAGGTCGGCCGGGATGGTGACGTCCGCCTTCAACTTGACCGACTTCAGCAACCGGGCCGCTCGGTCGGGGGCATCGACGTTCAGGTTCAACTCGGCGACCGGATTCTCGGGGCGGAGCGGCACCTCCGTCCCCTCTTGCATCACCTGAGGCGCAACCTTCTTATCCCTGTCGTCAAGAATGCTCAGCTCGTCGGTCTTCAACGAGAGAAGCATGGGACGTAGCCTCGGCTCCCAGGCCACCTCGAGTTGCAGGTTCGCGGCATGGGTGCCCGACTGGAAGTCTTGCAGCGTTCCGACCTGCCTGAGCGTGACGCGGAACGGCCCCTGGTACCGGATCCACTTGAGCGAACTCGACGCGCCACTCATCAGGCCGATCGACCCATCGCCCGTGTAGAAGTTCGGCGAGAGCTCGGCGTCCCGCGCCAGCAGGTCGAGCGCCTCGAAGAAGGTTTTATCCTTGAGATCCAGGTCGAGAGCGGGGTTGGTGGTCTCCACCCCTTCTTGCTCGCGCAGGTCGGTCACGAGGTTGCCGGACTGAGTCTGGAGCATTCTGAGGGCTTCGGTCAGACGAATTCCCTTCCCTTGAATCGTGACCCGCCCCGCATTGGGGTTGGAGGCCGTTTGCCGTTCGACCTCCAGCAAGGCCGCTCGGACACGTTCGACCCGCTCGGACCGCTCGTCCGACTTCGAGGGTTTCGCCTCGGGCAATAAAGGCAGGGCCCTGGGGCCAAGTTTGATCAGGGCCTCTTCCGCCCCCTTCCGTGTCTCCAACTTCGGCGCACCAAGACGCTCGACAAGCTGAAGCACACGGTCACGCAGGGCTGCGTCGCTCGTCTGGCCTCGAGCCTCGGCGGCGAGGATAATGAGCCCCCCTAGCGCAAACGCGATACCGAGACGCATCTAGACCGCTCCTCTCAGGCTCCTTGGACCTCGAGAAGACCTGCCCAGCCGTTTCCGACTCACTGGGCAGGTCACACATTCTTCCCAACATCGCTTCGCCGGAAGACCTTGGATTATCGCACAGCGCACCTGCAATCGGCCAACAGCCAAAGCGCGGATCAGTACTCGAACCCGACGAGCCAACGGCCGTCCCGCATCACCACCCGCCCATCGGCCGAGATCCGGCCCCCCTGGCGCGTGTCGACGATCAGGTCCCAGTGGAGCGCCGACTGATTGGTCCCTCCAGTCTCCGGGTAGCTCTGGCCGAGCGCCAGATGCACGGTCCCGCCGATCTTCTCGTCGTACAGAATACTGCCGGTGAACCGGTCGACCCCTTGGTTGAGCCCCAGGCCGAGCTCCCCAAGTCGCCTGGCACCCGGGTCGAGGTCGAGCATCGAGAGCAAATACTCCTCCCC
>Ga0182745_1001630_pt1 | contig 21304 bp, 20 predicted proteins | sample eDN3rd30CKraftBY_FD_128523 | JGI IMG/M metagenome (GOLD analysis project Ga0182745, IMG submission 128523) | Enriched backyard soil microbial communities from Emeryville, California, USA - eDNA 3rd pass 30_C Kraft BY (version 2) (version 2) | ecosystem: Environmental > Terrestrial > Soil >...
CAGCAGCATCATGATGGCGGATACGAACAAAGCCGGGAACGCCAGCAGACCCAGGACCGAGGCCATGAAAATGCCCCACACCGACAACGGCATGCGCATCATGGTCATGCCGCGGCAGCGCGCTTGCAGCACGGTGGTGACGTAATTCAGGCCGCCCATGGTGAAGGCCGCGACGAATACCGCCAGCGATACCAGCATGCAGATGATGCCCCAGCCGGCGCCCGGTGTGCCCGGCAGGATGGCTTGCGGGGGATACAGAGTCCAGCCCGCGCCAGTCGCCCCACCGGGCACGAACATGCCCGCCACCAGGATCAACACTGCCAGCAGGTAGAACCAGAAGCTCAGCATGTTCATGTACGGGAACACCATGTCCCGCGAACCGCACATGAGTGGAATGAGCAGATTGCCGAAGCCGCCGAGGAACAACGCGGTCAGCAGATAGATCACCATGATCATGCCGTGCATGGTGATGAACTGATAATAGTGATCCGGCGAGATCAGCGAGAACGTGTCGGGAAAGCCGAGCTGCAACCGCATCAGCACCGACATGCCCAGTGCCACCAGGCCGATGGCCATGGCCACCACGGCGTACTGGATGGCGATGACTTTGTGGTCCTGGCTCCAGATGTATTTGCGGATGAACGATTGAGGATCGTGCAACGCATGTTCATGGTCGCGATCGGCGATTGCTACGAAAGCCATCGGTTTCCTCCGCCGTTACCAGGTATGTCCGCCGAGGTGTTCCATTGCCACACGTGTCCGCTACAGCGTATGCAGGTAATCGATCAGATCTTCGATGGCCGTGTCGTCCGCCAACACCCTGGCCATCGATGCCATCTGCGCGCCGTTGAAATCCTGGGGGTGCTTGCCGCGAATGCCGTTCCGGAAGTTGTGCAGCTGGCGCGCCAGGTACCAATCGCTCATATTGGACAGCCGGGGCGCATGGGTGGACCACACGCCGCCGCCGTCGGCGCCGTGGCAGGATTCGCAGGTGGTGTAGATTTTCTTGCCGCGTGCCGGGTTACCCAGCACCGTGGCTGGCGGGCGGGTTTCCGGGAGCGAAGTGATATAGGCCACGACGTTGCGGATGGCCGCATCGTCGGTGAGCGTGGCGGCGAACGGCGCCATCTGCCTGGCATAGAGGTCACGCTCGTCGGTGCCGCGGATGCCTTGCTTGAAAGCCTTGAGCTGGCGCGCCAGGTACCAGCCGGCTTGACCGCTCAGCTTGGGTGCGTTGAGTTCACGATTGCCCTCCGCCTGCGAACCGTGACAGGTGGCGCAAGTCGTGAAGAGAGCCTGTCCCGCCGCGACGTCGCCGTGGGTCTCGGCCTGGGTTTTCGCGAAGGTCGGGTGCTGCGCCAGCCAGGCGTCGAACTTGCCGGCTTCGTCCACCACGACCCGGCCGCGCATGGCGAAGTGCGCCATGCCGCACAGTTGTTCACACAAAACGTCGAACGAGCCGGTGCGTGTCGGCGTGACCCAGAAGTACGTCACCATGCCGGGTACCAGATCCATTTTGACGCGAAACTGCGGTACGGCGAACTGGTGATTGACGTCCTTGGCGCGTAACAGCATCTTGACCGGGCGATCCATCGGCAGGTGCAGTTCGGGGCTGGCCACCAGGATGTCGTCCTGGCCCTTGGGGTCCCGGGGTTGAATGCCGAACGGGTTGTCCAGCGTGATCAGGCGTGGATCGGTGGCGCCGAGCGCGCCATCCGCACCGGGGAAACGATAACTCCAGGTCCATTGCTGACCGAGCACTTCGACTTGCGAGGCATCGTCCGGCACCGTGACGAATTTGGCCCACACCGCCAGACCGGGCGCCAGCATGGCGGCGATGCCGAGCGTGGTGATGACGGTCAACCAGCCTTCGAGTTTGCGGTTCTCGGGTTCGTAATGCGCCTTGCTGCCCTTGCGATGGCGGTAGCGGATGACACAGTACGCCAGGAACAGGTTCACCAGCACGAACACCACCCCGGTGACCCAGAAGGTCACGTGCACGGTGTCGTCCATCATCTGCCAGTTGGAGGCGATGGGTGTGAACCACCAGGGACTCAGGAAATGGAACAGGACCGTGCCGATCACCAGCAGTATCAGCGCTACTGCAAAGGCCATGGTCCGTACCTCGCTCGCGTCGAACGCTCGGTGTTACATGGTCGTCAGGGCACCGCGGGAACTGCGCCCGGTCACCGTGTGGTGGGAGAGGTCTCCTGGACCCGGGTCACCGTACTGAACGGATTGATGAAGTGCGAATCCACCGCCACCAGCTTGGCTTCGGGATGGCGCTCGCGCATCACTTGCTGGACCGCGCCGTCCATGTGGCGGCGTACATACACCAGAATCAAGTATTTGCCGGCGTCGATATCGTCGTGGAAACGCCTCAGTTTGTTGTTCTCACTGGCAATGCCGGTCAGTCCGCCCTGCCAGGCGCCGAACAAGGTGGCGGCGCCGACCAGGATGGCGTACACGAAGGCCGGTACCTCGACGTTGGCGCCGAACGGCCTGAAATACATCAGCAGGGCAATGCCGATCAGGCCGGCGACGAAGCCGAGCGCGGCACCGATGAAGCCGTCGCGGACCACGTCCAGAGTCTCGAGGTAGTTGCTGGAATGAATGTGCTGCTTTTTCAGTCCTGACTCATCCTTGCAGATGACGTGCAGGTAGAAGTCCTTGATGCCGACGGCATGCAGGTCGTCGGAGACCTGTTGCGTGCTGGTCAGCGTGGGCGCAAGAAAATAGAGACATTTCATGGCTTCCCCCGGTGTGGACGTTGCGGCGAGTCGGTAACTGACACCTCTTGGATTTGCTCTGGCCTCGCGCACCGACAGCGCCTGTGGCGATTACCCCTGGTTCTCGCACAGCTGCGTCGCACAGCGATTTTCTATTGGAACGAGAATGTTCCTGACGGGGAATCGGGGAAAACCGCTATAGGCCCCTCCCAGGGATCCGTTGGCAGCGGCTATGCTTCGGAATGCGCTCCACTCGCTCCTCGTCCAGCAAAATCGATCCCTGTCCTTGCGGTTCCGGCGCGGCATATCCCGCTTGCTGCGGTCGCTGGCTCGCGGGTGAACCCGCACCGGATGCGCAGGCGCTGATGCGTTCGCGATATGCCGCATTCGTGTCGTGCAACGAGGCATATCTGCTTGCTACCTGGCATCCGGGCAAACGGCCACCGAGCGTGCCGTTCGACGGCCGGCAGAAATGGCTCGGCCTCAAGATTGTCGACCAGCAATCCATCGGGCCGGATACGGCGGAAGTCGAATTCATCGCTCGTTACCGAGTCGGTGGTGGTTCGGCGGCCCGCCTGCACGAACGCAGCCGCTTCGTTCGGGAGGATGGGCGCTGGTTCTATTGGGACGGGCAGGTGCACACCACGGGATAGCGTGCTGCGGCGATATTGCGTCGCTATGTTTCGTCCGCGCCGCGCGTGGTACTGAATCTCAGGCCGTCAGCAAGGCGCGGAAATGCTCCTTGACCTCCGGGGTGAGATCCGAGGTTTGCTCGGGACCCGGGAAGGTTCCATCGGCCACGTCGCGTACATACTGGCGCGCCGCGGCCACCACGTCCTGCGCGATGTTCAAATAGCGGCGCGTGTGCTTGGGCTGGAAGTCGGTGTACAGGCCGAACAGGTCATGGAATACCTGGATCTCGCCGTCGCAGTGCGGGCCGGCGCCGATGCCGATGGTGGGAATGCCGATGCGCTGCGAAATCTCTTGCGAGACGGAGGCCGGGACCAGTTCCAGGACGATTGCGAACGCGCCGGCGGCTTCCAGCGCTTTGGCATCGGCGACCAGTGACGCGGCGTTGAGCGGATCGCGGCCTTGGACACGCGGTCCGCCCAAGGCATAGGTGGACTGGGGGGTGAAGCCCAGGTGCCCACACACCGGAATGCCGGCATCCACCAGTCGTTTGACGGTGGGCGCAATGGCCTCGCCGCCTTCGATCTTGACCGCGCCCACGCCGCCTTCGGCCATCAGGCGTGCCGCGTTGCGCAACGCGTCTTCGACGTTTACCTGGTAGGTCATGAAAGGCAGGTCGCCGATCAACAGGGCGCGCTGGCTGCCCCGCGCCACCATCTTGGCGTGATAGATGATCTGGTCGAGGGTGACTGGCAGGGTCGAGTCGTGGCCCTGGACCACCATGCCGACGGTATCGCCGATCAGGATGGCCGGCACCCCGGCCGCGTCGATCATTTGCGCGGCCGTGTAGTCGTAGGCGGTGAGCGTGGCGATGCGTTCGCCGCGACGCTTCATGGCAATGAGATCGCGCGTCGAGAGACGGTGAGTTTTCACTGGGCGGATCCAGGGTCAGGGCGTTACGGGGTGTGCAGGTTCCAATTTGCCCAGGCATTAGTCAACGCTAAGATAATTCAGATAAGCATTAGCAAATACTTATATAGAGCTCTACCATGGCGCCATGACGCTCGAAGATCTACGCATCCTGGTGGCCGCCTGCGAGGCGGGCAACATGAGTTCGCTGGCGCGGGAGCTGAAGCGCACCCAGTCGTCGGTCAGCCAACACATCGCCCGTCTGGAGAACGAACTCGGCGTCCGCCTGTTCGAGCGGCATGCCCGTGGCATCGAGCCAACCGCGGCGGGCCGGATACTGAAGGACTTCGCGCTGGAAGGACTGGATGCCATCGACGTGGGCCTGCAACGCATCGAGGCGCTGCGGCATGGCGAGTCCGGTACCCTCACCATTACCACCGGCGGCACGACCGTGCGGCATTTCATGCGCAACGCGGTGGTGCGGTTCAGGGAGGAGCACCCGGAAGTGAATCTACGTTTCCTGCCGGCCAGTTCCACCCGGCGTTGTTTCGAGATTCTGCGCTTGAATCGCGCCGAACTGGGGTTCGTGACCACGGGAGAGCCGGTGCGGGGCATTACCGAGCGCGCCATTGCCAGACAACGCCTGTTCCTGCTGGTGGCCAAGTCCGATCCGCTGGCGCGCCACAAGCGGCTGCATCTCAAGGACCTGAAAGGTATTCGCTACCTGGGATTGGCCGGCGGTACCACGCATCACAATGCCATCGAGCAGGCCGCTGCCGAACACGGTGTCGAACTGCGTCCCGAAGTGGTATTCGATGATTTCGATACCGCCAACCTGTTCGTCGAGCTCGGCCTGGGGCAGGCCATCGTGCCCGCCTTGCATGCCCACAACTTCGAGCGCAACGGCTCGGTCAAAGCGGTGCCGATCGTGGACCTGCCGCCCGTGTCCGTCGGCTGGGCCTTCCGGCACTGGCATCATCTGTCGGCAGCAGCGCAACAGTTCGTCCTGGTCGCCAATCAGGAGATCGGCAAGTTTCGCAGCGTGGCCGGGTTCAGCCTGGTGTAGCGGCCATTATGTAGCGGCTATTACGGTACCGTATCGGCGGGCACGCGTACCCAGCCTTCCATCAGCACGCGCGCGCTGCGGCTCATGATGGCCTTGGTCACGGTCCATTCGCCCTCGACTTGCGACGCCTCCGCGCCGACGCGCAACGTGCCGGAGGGGTGTCCGAAGCGCACTGCGTTACGTGCGCCGCCCCCGGCGGCAAGGTTTACCAGGGTGCCGGGAATGGCGGCGGCCGTGCCGATGGCAACGGCGGCGGTGCCCATCATGGCGTGATGCAGCTTGCCCATGGACAGGGCACGCACCAGCAGGTCGATATCGCCGGCCGCGACCCGCTTGCCGCTGGATGACACGTACTCCGCCGGCTTGGCGACGAACGCAACCTTCGGAGTGTGTTGACGCCTGGCGGCTTCGTCCAGGTGCTTGATCAGTCCCATGCGCACCGCGCCGTGGGCACGAATGGTCTCAAACCTGGCCAGCGCCTTGCTGTCGCCATTGATGGCGTCCTGCAGTTCGGTACCGGTGTAACCGAGAGCGTCCGCATTCACGAAAATGGTGGGGATGCCGGCATTGATCATCGTGGCCTTCAGGGTACCCACGCCGGGCACTTCGAGGTCATCGACCAGGTTGCCGGTGGGAAACATGGCGCCGCCCGCGCCATCTTCTTCGGCCGCGGGATTCAGGAACTCGAGTTGGACTTCGGCCGCCGGGAAGGTCACCCCATCCAGCTCGAAGTCGCCGCTTTCCTGCACGGCGCCGTTGACGACGGGGACGTGCGCGATGATGGTCTTGGAGATGTTGGCTTGCCAGATGCGCACGGTGGCGGTGCCGTTGCGTGGGATGCGGCCGGCATCCACCAGGCCGCTGGCGATGGCGAACGAACCGACCGCCGAGGACAGGTTGCCGCAGTTGCCGCTCCAATCCACGAACGGTTTGTCGATCGACACCTGGCCGAACAAATAGTCCACGTCGTGATCGGGCCGGCTGCTTTTGGCGAGGATCACGGTCTTGCTGGTGCTGGAGGTGGCGCCTCCCATGCCGTCGATCTGCTTGCCATACGGATCCGGGCTGCCGATCACGCGCAACAGTAGCGCGTCACGCGCTGCTCCAGGCACCTGGGCGGCAGGCGGTAAATCCTGCAGGCGGAAAAACACTCCCTTGCTGGTGCCGCCGCGCATGTAGGTGGCGGGGATCTTGACTTGCGGAGCGTGGCTCATGTGGCGTCCTGGGCGACCTTGGCGGAGTCGAGGAAGTCCTGTGCGAAGCGCTGCAGCACACCGCCGGCTTCGTAGATCGATACTTCCTCGGCCGTGTCGAGCCGGCAGGTCATGGGCACTTCCACCCGCTCGCCATTCTTGCGGTGGATCACCAGCGTCAGGTCGGCGCGCGGTTTGCGCTCGCCGATCACGTCATAGGTTTCGGTGCCGTCGATGTGCAGCGTGTTGCGATTCACGCCCGGCTTGAACTCCAGCGGCAGCACGCCCATGCCGATCAGGTTGGTGCGATGAATGCGCTCGAACCCCTCGGCGGCGATGGCTTCCACACCCGCCAGGCGTACGCCCTTGGCGGCCCAGTCGCGTGACGAGCCCTGGCCGTAATCCGCGCCAGCGACGATGATGAGCGGCTGTTTGCGCTCCATGTAGGTTTCGATGGCTTCCCACATGCGGGTGATTCTGCCTTCGGGCTCGAGGCGTGCCAGTGAGCCTTGCTTGACCTTGCCGTTCTCCAGCACCATTTCATTGATCAGCTTCGGGTTGGCGAAAGTGGCGCGTTGCGCGGTGAGATGGTCGCCGCGGTGCGTGGCGTAGGAATTGAAGTCTTCTTCCGGCAAGCCCATCCTGGCCAGGTATTCACCCGCGGCGCTGTCAGGCAGGATGGCGTTCGACGGCGACAGATGATCGGTGGTGATGTTGTCGGGCAACACCGCCAACGGACGCATGCCTTTGAGGGTGCGTTCACCCGCCAGCGCGCCTTCCCAGTACGGCGGGCGGCGGATATAGGTGCTCCGCGGGCGCCAGGCGTACAACGGGCTGATCTTCGGGCCGGTGTTGGCGCTGAAGTTGAACATGGGCTCGTAGACCTGGCGGAAGTGCTCGGGCTTCACGCTTGCGGCCACGATGGCGTCGATCTCCGCATCGCTCGGCCAGATATCCTTGAGCGTCACGGCCTTGCCGTCCTGGTCCACGCCCAGCGCATCCTTCTCGATGTCGAAGCGGATGGTGCCGGCAATGGCATAGGCCACCACCAGCGGCGGCGAAGCCAGGAACGCCTGCTTGGCGTAGGGATGAATGCGGCCGTCGAAGTTGCGGTTGCCGGACAGCACCGCGGTGGCATACAGATCGCGGTCGATGATTTCCTGTTGAATCTTCGGGTCCAGTGCGCCGGACATGCCGTTGCAGGTGGTGCAGGCGAAGGCCACGATGCCGAAGCCGAGCTGTTCCAGCTCGGGCAGCAGCCTGGCGTCTTCCAGGTAGAGCTGGACCGCCTTGGAGCCCGGTGCCAGCGACGACTTCACCCACGGCTTGCGTGTGAGACCACGCGCATTGGCATTGCGCGCCAACAAGCCGGCGGCGATTACGTTGCGCGGATTGCTGGTATTGGTGCAACTGGTGATGGCCGCGATGATGACGGCGCCGTCGGGCATCTGGCCCGGGACTTCTGCCCATTTGCCGGCAATGCCACGCTCGGCGAGCGCCGAGGTCGGCAAACGCTTGTGTGGGTTGGACGGACCGGCCATGTTGCGCACCACGCTCGACAGGTCGAATTTCAGGACGCGCTCGTACTCCGCGGCTTTGAGGCTGTCGGCCCATAGGCCGGCCTGTTTGGCATAGATTTCCACCAGCTTGACCTGCTCGTCGGAGCGGCCGGTGAGCTTGAGATAGTCGATGGTCTGCTGGTCGATGTAGAACAGCGCCGCGGTGGCGCCGAACTCCGGTGTCATGTTGGAGATGGTGGCGCGGTCGCCCAAGGTAAGCGCCGCTGCACCCGCACCGTAGAACTCGATGTAAGCGCCGACCACCTTTTCCTTGCGCAGGAATTCGGTCAATGCCAGCACGATATCCGTCGCGGTGATGCCCGGTTGCGGCTTGCCGGTCAGCTCCACGCCGACGATGTCGGGCAGGCGCATCCATGAAGCGCGTCCCAGCATGACGCTTTCCGCTTCCAGTCCGCCCACGCCGATGGCGATGACGCCGAGCGCATCGACGTGCGGAGTGTGGCTGTCAGTGCCGACCAGTGTGTCGGGGAAGGCCACGCCGTCGCGGGCGTGTACCACCGGCGACATCCGCTCCAGGTTGATCTGGTGCATGATGCCGTTGCCCGGTGGAATCACATCCACGTTCTTGAACGCCAGCTTGGTCCAATTGATGAAGTGAAAGCGGTCGTCGTTGCGCCGGTCTTCGACGGCGCGGTTCTTGGCGAACGCATCCTTGTCATAGCCGCCGTACTCGACCGCGAGCGAATGGTCCACGATCAGCTGGGTGGGCACGACCGGATTGATCTGCGCCGGGTCACCGCCCTTGTCGGCGATGGCGTCGCGCAGGCCCGCCAGGTCGACCAGCGCCGTCTGCCCCAGGATGTCGTGACACACCACTCGCGCGGGGAACCAGGGAAAGTCCAGATCGCGCTTGCGCTCGATCAGCTGGCTCAGCGACGCATTCAGCATGGCGGGATCGCAGCGGCGCACGAGATTTTCAGCGTGCACACGCGACGTGTACGGCAGCTTGTCATAGGCGCCCGGCTCGATCGCATCGACCGCGGCGCGCGTATCGAAGTAATCCAGCTGGGTGCCGGGGAGAGGTTTGCGGTGTGCGGTGTTCATGGCTTGAGACTGGAGAGAACGCGGTCGCGCGGCTACTTACGATCCTTCAATGGCACGAACTTCAGGTCTTCCGGGCCGGTGTAGTTGGCGCTGGGACGAATGATCTTGCCGTCGATGCGTTGTTCGATGATGTGCGCGCTCCAGCCGGAGGTGCGCGAAATCACGAACAGCGGCGTGAACATCGCGGTGGGCACGCCCATCATGTGGTAGCTCACGGCGCTGAACCAGTCGAGATTGGGGAACATTTTCTTGATGTCCGCCATGACACTCTCCAGACGCTCGGCGATGTCGAACATCTTGGTGCTGCCGGCTTCGACGGACAGGTCCTTGGCCACCTGCTTGATCACCTTGTTGCGCGGATCGGAGATGGTGTACACCGGATGGCCGAAGCCGATGACCACTTCCTTGCGTTCGACCCGGGCACGGATGTCGGCCTCGGCCTCGTCCGGATTGTCGTAGCGCTTCTGGATCTCGAACGCCACTTCATTGGCGCCACCGTGCTTGGGGCCACGCAGCGCGCCGATGCCGCCGCAGATCGATGAGTACATGTCCGAGCCGGTGCCGGCGATGACGCGGCAGGTGAAGGTCGAGGCGTTGAACTCGTGCTCGGCATACAGCACCAGCGAGGTGTGCATGGCCTTGACCCACGAGGGCTTGGGCTTTTCCTGGTGCAGCAGATGCAGGAAGTGGCCGCCGATCGAGTCCTCGTCCGACTCCACCTCGATCACCTTGCCGTTGAAGGCATAGTGGTACCAGTACAGCAGCATGGAACCCAGCGAGGCCATCAGCTTGTCGGCGATGTCGCGCGCCCCGGCGTGGTTGTGGTCGTCCTTCTCCGGCTGCACGCAGCCCAGCATCGACACGCCGGTGCGCATTACGTCCATCGGGTGGGTGGAGGGCGGCAGTTCTTCCAGCGCCGACTTCACCGCGGCCGGCAGTCCGCGCAGCGACTTGAGTTTGGCCTTGTAGGCCTTGAGTTCGGCGGCATTCGGCAGTTTGCCGTGCACCAGCAGATGGGCGATTTCCTCGAATTCGCATTGAGCGGCGACATCGAGAATGTCGTAGCCGCGATAGTGCAGATCGTTGCCGCTGCGGCCCACCGTGCACAATGCGGTATTGCCGGCGACGGTGCCGGAAAGGGCGACGGACTTCTTGGGTTTGAATCCGGAAACGGGGGCTGCGTCGGTCATGGAGATTTTCCTATTGCTTGCGGGACGCGTCAGGTTACTTACGGGACGCGAACAGCGCGTCCAGATGCTGTTCGTACGCATGATAGCCAATGCGTTCGTACAGCTCTTCGCGGGTCTGCATGGTATCAACGACGTTGCGCTGGTGCCCATCGCGGCGAATCACGGTATACACATTCTCCGCCGCCTTGTTCATGGCACGGAAGGCGCTCAGCGGATACAGCGCCATCGACACTCCCGCCTCCTTGAGTTCGGGGAGGGTGAACAGCGGGGTCTTGCCGAACTCGGTCATATTGGCCAGCACCGGCACCTGCACGGCATCGATGAAGCGCCGGTAGGTGGCCAGATCCAGCGCGGCTTCGGCGAAGATGGCATCGGCACCGGCCGCGACGCAGGCCAGCGAACGTTCGATGGCGGCGTCCACGCCGTGTGATGCGATCGCGTCGGTGCGTGCGATCAGATAGAAGTTGGGATCGGTGCGGGCATCGGCGGCCGCCTTGACCCGGTCGGCCATTTCTTCGGTGGACACCAGTTCCTTGCCGGGACGGTGGCCACAGCGCTTGGCGCCGACCTGGTCTTCGATGTGGCAGGCGGCGGCGCCGAACTTGATCAGGCTTTTGACGGTGCGGGCGATGTTGAACGCGCTGGGGCCGAAACCGGTGTCGATGTCCACCAGCAACGGCAGGTCGCACACATCTGTAATACGGCGGATGTCGGTCAGGACATCGTCGAGGGTGTTGATGCCCAGGTCGGGCATACCCAAGGACCCGGCGGCAACGCCGCCCCCGGAAAGATAAATGGCGCGATAACCCGCGCGCTTCGCCAACAGAGCGTGGTTCGCATTGATCGCGCCCACGATCTGCAGCGGCGATTCGGCTGCCAGGGCCGAGCGAAATTGGGTTCCGGGGGTCGTTGCTGGAGTCGCCATGGCCATCTCTTGCGATAAGGGATGTCTGACAGGGAGCAAATCCCGTGCCAGGCCGGGCAGCGAGCCACGGGGCTCATAACTCATTGATATAGCGCCAACTAGTGATGAATTGCTGCACCAGGGAAAATTGGTTGTTTCATGATGGAAGCGCTATAGTTTCAAAAATGAAACGTGATGAAACATGGAATCTCGGCTCGGGCAGTCAGGCCACCGGCCGAGTTGTCAGCCAGGCCGAGCCACCCCGCATCGTGGCCGTCGGTCTGCACCGGATCAAAGATTTGCTGCATGGCCTGGCTCCCCACTATGGCGGGGCGGCCCGGGTCGAAGTGCTCGACGCTGGATTCGAGACCGCGGTGGCGGACATTCGCGAGCTGAGCCGTGCCCAACCCATCGACGTACTGGTGGCGGCGGGATCGAACGGCGCCTACCTGCGCCAGCATCTGGAAATGCCCGTGGTGCTGGTGCGCGTCGGTGGGTTCGATGTGATGCGGGCACTGGGGCGGGCTCGCAGCATTTCGTCGCGCATTGCTCTGGTGACGCATGGCTCGGTGCCGCTGGAGGTGGAGCAGTTCAACGAGTTGTTCACGCTGGGGATCGAGCAGCACAGCTATCGCAGCACCGAGGATGCCAAGAACTGTGTCAGCGGATTGCGCGCCCGCGGCGTCGAAGTGGTCGTAGCTCCAGGACTGGTCACCGATCTTGCCGAAGCCGCCGGCATGGCGGGCGTCTTTCTTTACTCGGAAGACGCGGTGCGTGAAGCGTTGGATGACGCGGTGGAGATCGCACGGTTGTCTCGCATGGAGGCGGCCAAGCGCGAGCGCTTGAACACGATCCTGGGCCAGTTGCGCGATGGCGTGGTGGCCGTGGATATGAATGAGCGCATCCAGATCCTGAACCCGGCGATGGAGCGCTTGTTGGAGCGGCCAGCGGCGGATTTGATCGGGCTCAGGCTCAGTGAGGTGGCTCCTGAGTTGTCCTTGCTACGCACTTTGCGCGAGCCGCGTCGCGAGATCGATGAGCTTCAGAAACTGGGGACGCGCCAGATCCTCGCCAGTCGATTGCCCATTACCGAGCAGGGGGCGCAGACGGGGGCGGTATTGACATGCCAGGACCCTGAATCGATTCAGCGGGTCGATCGTGACCTGCGGGCCCGCCGGCACAAGCCTGCGGTGGGAGTGCGCTATCGCTTGTCGGATATCGTGGGGACGAGCGAAGGGATTTCACATGCCAGGCTGCTGGCGGCGCAATATGCGCGCAGCGATGCGACGGTACTCATCTTCGGTGAGAGTGGCACCGGCAAGGAAATGCTGGCGCAAGGCATTCATGCCGCCAGCAAGCGCGCCAACCAACCTTTCATTGCGGTCAACTGCGCGGCGTTTCCGGAGTCGTTGCTGGAGAGCGAACTGTTCGGTTACGAAGAAGGTGCTTTCACCGGCGCGCGGCGCGGCGGCAAGCTCGGCTTGTTCGAGGCCGCGCACACGGGGACGATCTTCCTGGATGAGATTGGCGAAATGCCCGTGCCCCTGCAAACCCGGCTGCTACGCGTATTGCAGGAGCGCGAGATCCTGAGGGTTGGCGCCATTGAACCGACGCGTGTGGATGTGCGAGTGATCGCAGCCACTCACCGAGATCTCTCCGAACGAATTGCCGCGGGTGATTTTCGTCGCGACCTTTATTATCGACTCAATATTCTGCGTTTGGAGCTGCCCGGTTTGCGGGATCGCAGAACCGACCTGCCGGAACTCGCGGCGCATCTGGCTCGCAAGGTGGCCAACCGCGCAGGCTCGAAGGCCACTGTCGATGTGGCAACTGACCAGCGCATCCAGCAGCTTCTGGATGCGGCCCGTGATTACGGCTGGCCCGGCAACGTGCGTGAACTCGAGAACCTGCTCGAGCGTATCGCCATGCTGCATAGTCCGGTGGATGTGCCGCTCACCGACGTGCAACTGCGCGACCTGATCCCGGAGCTGTTTACCGATGCCGTGCCGCCCGGCGCAGTGGATGCTTCGATCGCGGCGCATCGCGAGGAGTCGGAGATCCAGCTCATTCGCCGGGTGCTGGACGAATGCGGGGGCTCTTACGTGGCCGCCGCCAAGCGTTTGGGCATCAGTCGCACCACGCTGTGGCGCAAGCTAAGGCGTTACGCAGGCGCTCGCCGTTGACAGTGCGGCTCCTGTTCATGCCATCGCGGCAGCGCGTGCTGCCACGATGGGGTCATGTCGAAATTCTCAGGTTTTCACGGCCACCTTGCCGTGACCATGTTCCATGACCGTGGCATCCGCGTGCGCCTTGCCGTTGGCCAGATGGACCAGTAACCCGATCAGGCCCATGGCCCACACGATGACCGGGCTGGAGGGCAGGTCCGTGACCACCGAGGCGGCCAGGCCGACGATGTAGCTGCCGAACGCCAGCGCATAGCCGATGGCGAGCTGACGCTTGCGGGCGTACCGATAGGTGGCCACCGCGGGCACGATCAGGGTGGTGAACACCAGGTAGACACCGACCATCTGCACGGACGCGGTCACAACCACGGCGAACAGCACGTAAAAGCCGATACGGCCGATGCGCTCGCGCCAGCGGAACCACACGATCACGAAGAGGGCGGTGAGCACCGCGGTGCGGACCAACTGTTCGGTCGAGACCCACAGAATCTGCCCGGCCAGCAGGTCCTTCAGGTTCTCGCCGCCGTGCGGATCGTTGGCCAGCATCAGGATTTGTGCCGTCGAGGCCAGCACGAACAGGATGCCGATCAGCGCCTCCTGCACCTCAGGCCGTTTGCGTTCGGTCCAGGTCAACAGTAACGCGCCCGCCAGCGCTGCCGCGCCAGCCGCCACCTGTGCGATCCAGCCATCGATGGGCAGGCCGAATTTATTGGCGGCAATCACGCCGAGGCCGGCGACCTGCGCGATCGCCAGGTCGATGAAGACGATGCCGCGCGACAGCACTTGCTGACCCAGCGGCACATGCGAGACCGCAACCAGCAGCCCGGCGATCAGCGCCGGCCACAGGATGCTCAGGTCGGTGGTGAACAGATTCATTTGAGCACCGCCAGCAGTTTGTTGATGGTATCGTCGAACAGTCCGAACAGATCCTTGGCTTCGGCGGAGCCGCCCACCGAGAACGGCAGGATCACCACCGGTGCGTGAATACGCTCACCCAGCCATTTGGCCGCCTTGGGATCGTTGTAGGCATTGGCCATGATGATGCGGGGCGGGTTCGCCGACAGCTTGTTCACCAGTTGGGCCAGATAGGCGGCGGTGGGCGGTACGCCGGGTTTCGGCTCGATGGCCGCCAGTTCCTGCAGTCCCAGCCAATGGCACAGGTACACCTGGTCTCGATGCATGATGACCACCTGCACCCCTTTGAGCGGGGCCGCCTTGGCTTCCCAGCGCTGGATCGCTGCCTGCCAGCGGGTATCGAAGTCCTGACCGCGCTGGGTGTAGACCTGGGCTCCGGACGGATCGAGGGCGGCCAGGCGCTGTGTCAACGCCTTGGCCACGACCGCAATGTTGCGCGCGTCGAGCTGCACGTGAGGATTGCCTTGCGGGTGTATGTCCCCCAGCGAACGATCCAGCTTGGACGGAACCTCCAGCAGGTGGAGCTGGGGCGCCACCTCGAAATAGCCTGGGCTGCCCGGCTGGATACGGCTGTTGCCTGATTCCTGGATCAACACCGGCAGCCAGCCGATTTCGAGTTCCGCGCCGGTTGCGACGACCAGGTCGGCGCTGCGCGCCCGTGCCACCAGGCTGGGCTTGGCGTCCACACGGTGAACGTCCTGCAAGGCGCTGGTTGCCGTGTACACGTTGACCCGGTCACCGCCAAGTTCTTTGACCAGAGCGCCCCAATCGGCGGTGGTCGCGAGCACCTTGAGTGCGGCGGCGTTGGCGGGAATGGCTGCGGCGCACAGCAGCAGAACCAGAATACTGCGAATGAAACGAATCATGAGGCGGCTCCTCGATTACTAGTACTTGTGAGCGCCATGAGCGCCGATGCCATAGAGATATTGCAGGCGGAACACCCGGTCCCTGGTGCCGTCCGCACGGGCGTCGTCCCAGTCGTACTGGGCTCTCAGCCGGGTGAATTCGCTCGGGTTCCAGTCGAGCATGAGCGAGACCCGCTCAGGATCGACCGACCGCAGCGCCGGGAACGCATCGGATGAGAGCAATCCCGCGGTGACCAGGGCGATCTTCGAAGTCCCCGAGTCGAGCGCGTCATAGCGTAGTCCCACGCGCCAGCGTGGCATGAACTGGTACACGCCCTGCAGATACCAGCCGGACTGGCGGCTGCGATAAGCGTCGCTCAGGCCCAGTCCTGCCGTGTCGTAGGCCAGCTGGCCGTCTTCACGGCGGTACATGTATTCCCCTTGAATCTTGAGCTGCCGGCGGGCGGAGTTGCCGTTGGGGGCCCATTTGAGTACCGCGTCGACCGCCCAGGTCTGCGATTTGCCGGTGAATGCATCAATGACGGGCTGGCCCAGCTCGTCCTCGGTTTCGAACGAGCGGTCCTCGGCCCGCTGATCGATCCAGGACGCGCCGGCCCGCCAACTGGTCGAATAGCCGATGTCGCCGCCGACGTGCGCGAACAAGGTCGTGCTGTTCAAGCCGTTGCGATTGCGGCGTGTCGCCGGGAAGGCGTCGCCGTTACCGGCCTCCGCGCCCAGCTCTATGAACAGGTCGGTGGGCGCGAGCCATTTGACCTGCAGGCCATCCTGCTTGAACTGGCCGCCGAAGAACGCCTGATAGATCAGCGGCTGATCGGTGAAGTCCCAGGCGTGTGCGTGCACCTCGTTCAAGTAGCCGAGTCCCGAGAAGAATCGTCCGCCCTTGGCGGTGAAACCGCGAGGCAGCGCGAGCGTCCGGAAGAAGGCTTCCTCGATGCCGATTTCATCCTCGGCCGACAAGGCGGCGATCAAGGTCGCCGAGAAGTAAGGGTCGACATTGGCGCTCAGCGCCAGCTCGGACTCGCCGAGGCTGAAGCTGCGTTCGCCGGGGCCGACTTCTCCGCCGCTGGGAATGAACCCGCCGATGGCCCAGTTGCCGGGATCGCGGGAAGTGTTTACGTAGCCGCCGGCCAGAATGGCCGAAATAGACGGATTGAAGGCCGAAGCCGACGAAGCCGACCTCGGTGTGGGGGCCGGCGGTGGCGGCTGTGGGATTTCCTGGGTTACGGCGGCAGCCGCTGCCGTGGTTTCCAGTTGCTGGATGCGAGCTTCGAGAGCCCCCACCTTGGTAGCGTAATCGTTCTTCAGCGCCTGCAATTCCTGGCGCAGGCTTGCGATGTCGTCAGCGGTCTGGCCGATGGCGGGCACCATGGTGCACCCCAACGCCATGAGCGCCGTGACGAGTTTGGAACTGGTCATGGTTCGTTCTCCTGTATGCCAACGGGCATGGCGGCGCGGGCGCCGTCATGCGGTTACTGCGTCAGGAAACGAATGGGGGTGCGCGGGAGCGGAATGTCGGGGAAAAGAGCGGGAAAACAGCCTGGGTCGGGATGGTCGCCAGGACCGGCTCGCTGCTGCAATGATCGAGCGGCAGCGGGCTTTGCGAACTGCCGATCACACTGAGCAGCGGCAGCTGGGAGATGCAGGTGGCGCAGACCTGGGTCAGGCCGGGCGCTGAGCTGCGCAAATCGGGCGTCAGGTGGGAATAGGCGTGCGCAACCGCACCGAGCTGGGCAATGAGCAGCACCAGCGACAGCAAGCGTGCGATCAGGCGTTGGCGATTTCTATTCAGAAGCACGATCTCCCGCCCCGAGTATCTACCGGGCGGGCCGGATCGACAATCCTGCGTGCGTCGGCTGGGTGTGAATTTTAATTTAACGGCCGGTCGCGAGGGCCACGCTGCGGCCTTGGGCGCAGCCGTTGGATTTGTCGATGCGCCCGGCCGAGGTGCCTAGCCGATATGCGACAGCTTCAGCAGCTTTTTCATGTCTTCCAGCAGCCCGCGCGACAGTGCCTTGGGCGTGTGGCTCATCATGAGATTGCCGAGCGGATCGACGATGTAAATTTTCCCGGCGGGATCGGGCGGGAACGCGGCCAGCAGCTGCTGACCGGCGGCATCATCGACGTGGGCGACCAGCAGGCCTTGGTGCTCGGTCTGCAGGTACGCGCGGTCGCAGCAATTGTCAGTGACGAGGAACAGCCGCTGGACCCGCGCCGCATCGTCGTTCAACGCCAGTCGCGTTTGCCGCATCAACACCAGAGCCTCACGGCAGGCCGCGTCGCATTGGCCGTCACCGACATAGATGAGCGTCCACTTGTCCTGGAACTGCGAGTTGGTGAATTTCGTGTCGCCGTCGGTGAGCAGCTGTACCTGCGGCAGGGGCCGGGCCGGGTGAATCAGCTCCCCATGATTGGTACTGCCCACCGGCCGCCAGCCATCCATGCCGTAGTAGAGCAGGAACGCTACTGCCAAGGGGGCGAAGAACACCGTGACCAGCAGCAGCAGTTGTTTGCGGCCGCGGCTTGGAGGAGTTGCGGTTGCGTTGTTCATCACTAGGTCGGTCTGGGTGGAGTGGATGAGATCAATGGTGAGTCAGGACGCGTCGGACGGCGTTGCGGGGCGGCGCGAACGCTTGAAACCCAGGATCAGGTAAATCACCACAGCAGCCACGGCGAGCGCGAACCATTGCACGGCATAACCGATATGGCGCTCCGGCCCAAAGCTGAAATGGGCTTCCCACACCCGTTCGTAACCGTCCGGTTGCTTGGGATCGAGCAGCAGCAGCCCCTTGAGCAAGGAGTGGCCCAGTGCCTGTTCCAAGGTGGGCTGTTGCGGAAAGTTCATGACGCGCGGCCAGTTCGCCGCCGGATTGTCAGGAGCATCGAGGTGCACGCCGGCTCGCGGCAGTTCGTCCAAACGACCGACGATGCCGCGCGTCTGGCCGCCGACCGGCACCTCGGGCAAATCCATGCGCGTGCGGCCCATGGGGATCCAGCCGCGGTCCACCAGTAGCCAGTCGCCGCTGGTCAACTGAAACGGCGTCACCACCCGATAGCCCGGCTGGCCGTGTTGTGACGGCATGTTGTCCAGCAGGATCTGGCGGCCCGGGTCGTAATGGCCGCTGGCTCGAACCTGCTGATAGCGCTGCAAGGAATCCCGGTTGGCGGCCGTCAATTCGACGGTGGATTGTTGCCCCGCGGCATATTGATCCAGCAGCGCCTGCTTCTCGTCGGCTCGGTGCAGCTGCCACAGGCCCAGCCGCACGAACAGCGCGACGCCGATCAGCATCAACACCGTGCCGAATACCGTCGGCGCGAAGCGCCGGCCTGCCTTCTGGGTGCTCACGATATACTATGGTCGGCGCTCATGCGGCGCGTTTCCGGCTCAAGCCATGCCCCTCATCAAACTGCTCATTCTACTGTGCCTGCTCGGCATCCTCATCAGCCTGGGGTCCGGCATGTTCCACCTGGTCAACGACAAGAGCCGGTCCAAGAAGATGGTCAATGTGCTCACCATCCGCGTGGCTCTGTCCGTGGCGTTGTTCCTGCTGCTGCTGCTGGCCTGGTCGCAGGGCCTGCTGCAGCCCCACGGCCTGGGGCGATAGCGCGCGACGGGCGCGTCAGTGAGCTGAGGAGCTCGGGCGGGCCAGACTGACCCGCCCTGGAGGAAGTTGCCGAAGACCGGCGTCGGATCGATTACAGCCAGTAAACGAATACAAACAGAATCAGCCAGACCACGTCGACGAAGTGCCAGTACCAGGCCACGCCCTCGAAGGCGAAATGATGGGTCGGCGTGAAATGCCCCTTCAGGCAGCGGAACCAGATGACCGTCAGCATGATGGCGCCGACGGTGACGTGGAAACCGTGGAAGCCGGTCAGCATGAAGAAGGTCGAGCCGTACACGCCGCTGTGCATCGTCAGGTTCAGCTCGTGGTAGGCGTGAATGTATTCCTGCGCCTGCAGGAACACGAACAGGAAGCCCAGCAGGAAGGTGGCGGCCAGGAAAATGTTCAGGATCTTGCGGTTACCGGCTTTCAGCGCATGGTGCGCGATGGTCAGGGTCACGCCCGACGTCAGCAGCAGCGCGGTGTTGATGGCCGGCAGACCGAACGCCGGAATCACTTCAAAGTCGCCGCCGATGTTCTCCGGGCCGTTGGTTGGCCACGAAGTTTCGTAGTTCTTCCACAGCAGCAGCTTGGTGAACACTTTCACGCCTTCGCCGCCCAGCCACGGGACCGACAGCTGGCGCGCGTAGAACAGGGCGCCGAAGAACGCCGCGAAGAACATCACTTCCGAGAAAATGAACCACATCATGCCCATGCGGAACGAGCGGTCCACGGCGTCGTTGTAGAGGCGGCTCTCGCTTTCGTTGATGACGTTGCTGAACCAGCCGGCGAACATGAACAGGACGGCGAGCAGGCCCACCGTGCTGATCCACGGACCGGCCGCGACATGATTCAGCCACAGGGCCACGCCGCTCATCATGGTGAACAGCGACACCGAGCCGATGATCGGCCACGGGCTGCTGTGCGGCACGTAGTACTTCTCTGACGGTGCGGGTGCGGTGGTTGCGTGAGACATAGACGTCAAAAGTCCCGTTGTCGGTTGATTATTGCTGCGCTACTTTCTGCGGCGCATCGTACATCGAGTAAGCCAGGGTCACCCGATCGATGTTGGACGGCAGCTGCGGATCGATGATGAAGCGCACGGTCATGTCACGGCCTTCTTCGGCGGTGAAGTGCTGCGGCGTGAAACAGAAGCATTCGGTCTTATGGAAGTACTGGGTGGCGCTCAGCGGCGCGATGCTCGGCACGGCCAGCGCGGTGACTTGCTTGGCGCGCAGGTTCTTGGCGTAGAACTTCGCCTGGTAGAGCCGGCCGGGCTGGACCTTCATGTCGGCGGCTTCGGGCCGGAACTCCCATTCGCCATAAGTCGGCGTGGCCGACAGAAACTCCACCGTCACCGTTCGATCGGTGACGGGGGTCGTTTCAGCCACCTTGGCTGCCCGCAGCAGCTGGGTCCGGTCGCCGTAGCCGGTGACATCGCAGAGCACGCGGTACAGCGGCACCAGCGCAAAGCCAAACGCGAAGAAGCCCGCGGCGAACAGCCACAGGCGACGTGCCAGCGAACGGTTTTGCTGCTTGTTGCTGCTGTCGCTCATTTCGTCACAGGGCGTGCAGCACGCCCAACAAAATGAAACCCACGTAGAAACCCGCGGCCAGCAGCGACACCCACAGGACGCTCCTGCGGATGGCGCGCTTACGCTCGGCTTCGTTCACTTCGATGCTCATCGACGTCACTGACTACTCGTTACATCTGCTTGTGGCGGCCACCCGTTACGGCTTAGCCGCCGCGAGACCGGGAACTGCGCCATGGGGCACGGTTCCCGCCTTGCTTACTTCACTTCCGGCGCCGTTTCAAAGCTGTGATACGGCGGCGGCGAACTCAGGGTCCATTCCAGACCGTGCGGCTCGGCCGTATCCCACACCTTATCGCTGGCCTTGACGCCGCCGCGGGCGCTCGACCAGATGATGTAGGCGAACAGCAGCTGCGACAGACCGAAGCCGAACCCGCCGATGGAGGAAACCATGTTCCAGTCGGCGAACTGCGTGGAGTAGTCCGGGATACGCCGCGGCATGCCGGCGAGGCCCAGGAAGTGCTGCGGGAAGAACAGCACGTTCACGAAAATGGTCGACAGCCAGAAATGGGTCTTGGCCAGTGTCATGTTGTACATGTGGCCGGTCCATTTCGGCAGCCAGTAGTACACCGCCGCCATGATGCCGAACACCGCGCCCGGCACCAGCACGTAGTGGAAGTGCGCCACCACGAAGTAGGTGTCGTGATACTGGAAGTCCGCCGGTACGATCGCGAGCATCAGGCCGGAGAAACCGCCGATCGAGAACATGAACAGGAAGGCCAGCGCGAACAGCATCGGCGGCTCGAAGGTGAGCGAGCCTTTGAACATGGTCGCGGTCCAGTTGAAGATCTTCACGCCCGTCGGCACCGAGATCAGCATGGTTGCCAGCATGAAGAACAGCTGGCCGGCCAGCGGCATGCCCACCGTGAACATGTGGTGGGCCCACACGATGAACGACAGG
>Ga0182745_1001635_pt1 | contig 21275 bp, 23 predicted proteins | sample eDN3rd30CKraftBY_FD_128523 | JGI IMG/M metagenome (GOLD analysis project Ga0182745, IMG submission 128523) | Enriched backyard soil microbial communities from Emeryville, California, USA - eDNA 3rd pass 30_C Kraft BY (version 2) (version 2) | ecosystem: Environmental > Terrestrial > Soil >...
CCTATATCATTAACATTTATGACCGTAGATTGTTGCACCTATAATGATTAATAAGATAAATAGGACAACGATGAGCGCGAACGTATTTCCATAACCTGGAGCACAATATCCATAAGCAGGAGCTACATAACTAGGCATAACTGGTTGATGTGGAACATTTGCCCCAGCAACATGTGGTGCGTTTGCACCTGCCAAATGTGGACTGTTTTCATAACCGTACATTTAAACATCTTCCTTTCGTTTGTGAAAAATCTAAGACGATATAGTATATACGTTTACTTTCATTTTGGAGCCCGTCTTGTAGGAAGAATGCTTCATGAAAACACCTATAATGAAGCCCATTTTTCAATCTCAAAAGTAATTGGTGAAATTTAAAGTTCTATATCTGCGTAGATTTTCTATATACATTTTAGGAATCTATGTTTAAAAACTGGGTCAACGTACCTGTCCCTCTGTACCGATTCTTGCCTTTTTGTATCCGTCATACACACTTATTGCGGCTGATAGGATGTAGATGAAGAGGATGCCGCCAGTGAATGATGTTTTGAATTGATTTGGGTTTATTGTGAATAAATCGGCCATGAATGTTGTGAATTCGGAGCTTAGTAGGTTTGGATTTAGTAAGATGACCGTAAATACAATTGTTCCGACTAGTTGAACGACTGTATTGAAAAGGGCAATTCTTTTTGTCCATTGACCCTTTATTAACTTGTATAGTGACAATAATATTTCTAGACCAATCACGATGACGACGATCGGCCAGTATTGAAGCAACACATCTTGATTCAATGCAGGTATTTTAAATTCAAGACCTTCATTCCCGCCTCTATATACACCGACTAGATGATTGGCATAAAAGTAGAGTGTTGCCCAGATTGCTGTCCACATTAGACCCCCGAATACTTCAACCTTTGAAATGGCCTTTTTCTTTGGTACATACGTGATAGTTTTTAAATCATCAGGTGTCCATTTTTGCAGACTGTTTGTTAATGGTATTCCTTCTTTCCCCTTATCAGTTCTCTCTAAAATGGCAAATGTCAATGTGACCCAGAAGAATACTTGCATCCCCACCTCAATGATTCTCCAGATCCCTTCACCCATGACTTGTAGAGCGACATTAATTATCGCTTCACTTCCTGTATACCCAATAAAATATTCTGCAAGCATCGAAATTAAAGAGATCATTGCAGCGATCGGTAAGATCATTTTTAATAAGGACATATATACATCAAAGTATCTCGGTCCAATCAAGTGCATAGGCTGGTCGCGATAACCGCTGGCCAATGAAACCGGACTCCCTAACTTCTCGAGCACTTTTTTTACATCTTCTTCATTATAATCATCAGGAAGCATATCCTCTATTGTCGACCGTAACTCAAGCGCAATGTCACTACGACTTTTTTCAGGTAATCTCCGTGTCACTTCCTGAATATAAATCTCAATTAAGTTCATCATCTTCCTCCCCTTTCAATAGGTTGTAAAGCTCTTTTGAATTTGCAATCCATTCCTTTTTTAACTGCAAAAATACTTCTACACCAAATTCACTTAAAACATAGTACTTACGGGGTCTACTCTCAGATGTGTCCCAACTGCTTGATACCAATTCCTGTTTTTCTAATCGTCGCAATAAAGGATATAACGTACTTTGATCAATAGGAATACCAGATCCTTCTAACAATTGAACGAGTGAATATCCATATTGAGGAGTACGTAATTGACTCAAAACAGCAAGTGTCAATGTTCCTCTACGTAGTTCTGTTGATAATGATTGAATTAAATTACTCATTTCACCCACCTCGAAATTTTTACTATATGTCATACAGTATTTATTCTATACTATGTATCATACACTATTGTTGTGACGCAATCAATTAAGTTTTTATAATATTAAATAAAAATAAGAAAAAGCCACAATTTAGATGGCTAAACTGTGGCTCCAGACTCTCTCTATACACGTTTTAGAATGAAATCATTGCTCCTCTTTCATCAAACACAGCAGAAGGATTCCAGGCAACTTCCCATAGATTATTCTCAGGGTCTGCAAAGTAGGCTGTCCTTCCACCCCAAAATGCGTCACTTGGTTCTCTTAAGATCCTTGCACCTATGCTGCGTACCTCTTCAATCGTTGCATCTACTTGTTCCCGTGTATCTAAATTTATAGCAAACGTTACACCATGAAACCCTTCTTTACTTTGTGAAAGTTCAATTCCGGCATCTTTTGCTAATTCCTCAATAGGAAAAAGGGTTAGAATTACACCTGCCGTTTTAAATGCAGCATAGGTATCTGAACTAAATTCTGTTTCTTCCCATCCAAGTTTTTGATAAAAAGACCGAAGAACTGGTAAATTATAAGCACCGATTGTAAGCAGGCTAACTCTTTGCATCACCATGACTATTCCTCCTAAAAAATAAATGATCCAGGTTTACTTTCTAGAAGTGAGTTAAAAATTCCTTCTTTGCAAGGTTACTATACTAGAAGCCTATCTGGTTCTTCTCTCTATAAGATTAATCCCTAATCCCATTGCTACCACACCAATTAACAGCATAAATAATAAAGACATCATCACATCCTTAAAACCGGCATCATAAAAAATCACTGACAAAATCGCATCCATCGCATGTGCCATTGGAAAGAGATCTGCTATGAACAATAGAGCTGAATTCGTAATCGTTCCCGGCATCATATAAGCCCCACTTACAATCGGTATTAGGGGGATAACTGATGGGTAAATTGCATAAAATTGCTCAGGCGTCTTTACAAACCCGGTAATTAACATCGCGATACTGATCATACTAAAAATAAAGAACGCAGCAATTAAGATAATTAACCATAGTTGATCTCCTAGTTCATAGTTCATCAAGTACTTAAACACGAAGAGGACAACAACTACTTGAAATAAGGTAATCAAAAAGCTATAGAGTATATATCCACAGTACATCTTGGTTTTACTAATCGGTGATAGGATCATTCGATCCCAAATACCAGAGACTTTATCATGTGTGACATTATTTACCTTAAGTCCGAGTATAAACATCGAAATTAAAAATGTAAAAGCAAATAATAATTGAGTACTCATGTTATAATTAGGAACTTTCTCACTTTCAAGTCCTTGAGTCTCCATTTGAAAGGGTGCTTCTTCCAAATAGTTTTCAAGCTCTTCTCGTACGTTTCCATTTTCCTTTGATTGAACAATTGCACTTAATTGTGCCTCCTGTTGAAATACTTTGTCAACATGCTGCTGAACATACGATACTGTTGGAAGCTCACTTGTAGCCACTAACCTGTAGTCAGTTTCCATGACCTTTACAGCTACATCAAGCTTTCCATCCCGTACATCCTCGCGCGCTTCATTCGGTTCTACGACAACAAACTGAAAGGAGTCATCAACATTTAACAGGTCTACCCATTTCTTCTCAATTTCTGAGGCATTTTCTCCTTCACTGAATATAGCAACCTTTGTCGGTGAATAGACACCTTCGGCAAATACTAATGTTGCAAGAATACTACCTGCAATAAATAAAATGATGAAGATAGGGTTGCGTTTATCCTTCGTAAATTGCGCCCAAAAAACTGAATTCACTACGCTTCCCCCCTTTTCGGATATAGAGCTAAACCAATTACTGTACAAAGAATGAAAAACACAACAAGGATCATGCTTGGTATGATGATGGAGGAAAACTCCTCAAATTGGACCCATTGTGTCATGATAGTTAATGATAGACCGTTCGGGGTCCACTCTCCGATTTTTTGCAGCCAGTCAGGTAATATATAAATAGGAACAAAACTTCCACCGATGATACCAAAAAGAATAATAACGATCATAAAAATACCATTCGCAGCATCGATATCAGACACTCTAAGTGAGATGCTGGTAAAGACAGCAGATAGCCCGGATATTGCTAAGGAAAGCAATGACACAATCCCAATGGTACCAAGCCAGAAGGGAATCGTCCGATCAGGAAATATGTCTAAAATCAAGTGTGACAATAGGAACACAAACATAGTTTGCAACCAAGCTAAACAGAATGTTGAGACAATTTTGCCAATTAAAAAATGGAATGGATGACTATTTGTCAATAAAATCCGATAGAATACTTTTTGTCTAATTTCTTCACCTGTTTTCGTTGCTACTGTTGCTGCAAGGAATAATGAAAACAACGCTCCGATTGCGATCGGAAAATACTGTGTCATCGTAAAGTTTTCACCAGCTCCTACTTTTTCAAGGCCTCCCTCCGGTAGAATGACTTCCACCCGCGGGTCACCTCCCACTTTCTGTAGGGCAAACTGATAGTTCATTTGATCCATAAACCCTTGGATTATTTGTGCTAATGTACTGGTATCATTCGTTTCCATTTCTATTTTATATTTCAGTGGAGCAGTTGGCGGTTCTCCCATTAACGCTGAATACAAACTATCGGCAGTAAATCCATCCGGTATGATTAGGATTCCATCCAATTCTCCTTCCTTCATGTTAGCTACTGCCTCAGTTTCCTCCATCTCATGAACCGTTACCCATTCCTTTAAATCATCACTATGAAGATAATCTTCTAACATTGAAATAGGTTTTATGAAAGTTGCTTGACTCAAGACCTCCACTGTTTGCTCTTCACCTAACGCCGCCTCTTTGACCAAGCGCTCCTTTAATTGAGTCATTGCTTCTGTGTCGTTGTCATCCTGATTCACCACTGCCAATTGTAAATCCAACTTTGCATCCTCATTAAAACCAAACAAACCGGCAAAAGCAAAATTTAAAACCATGACTAAAATAATGGGAAGGACTAATACGGTAATGAGCTCTTTACGGTCACGCCAAAACATTAATAAGTCCTTTTTTATGAAACTTAACATTATTCCACCTCCTTAGTCCCGTAATGTCCGGCCAGTTAAATGAAGGAATACATCCTCCAAGCTAGGTGTTTCAGTATGAAAATTGACAATATGAGTATGATATTGATCAGCTAAATGAACGAGCTCACTAATTAATTGACTTCCCTTTTTTACAATCACTTTTATTTGCAGGGGAGATGCCTCTACCTTTCGAACTCCTTCTATGGTCTTGACATGCTCAACAAATGTATCATCCATGTGACTTAACTCCACTTTTATCGTATCCTCAGTTGATAAAATGCTAAGCAGCTCAGCTTTTGTTCCTGAGGCTATAATTTCCCCATGATCCATAATGTATAATCTGTCACAGAGTTGTTCAACTTCTTCCATATAATGACTTGTGTAAAGAATCGTTGTTCCATCTTTTTCATTTAAATGACGAACCATTTCCAGGATATGATTTCTCGATTGCGGATCAATTCCAACAGTCGGTTCATCTAAAATGAGTATTTTCGGTTGATGTAATAGAGCTGCAGCAATATTGACCCTGCGTTTCATACCACCTGAAAATGTCTTTACTAAATCCCTTTGACGTTCTTGTAACCCAACAATATCCAGAGCATTTTGAATCCTTTTCTCCAGTTCTTTTCCTTTAATTTTATAAATAGATCCAAAAAATTTGAGGTTTTCATAGGCTGACAGTTCTTGATAAAGCGCAATTTCTTGTGGTACGACACCTAAAATATTTCTTATTTCACCAGGTTTATCGACAATGTTTACACCATTTAGCTTTATTTCACCGCTTGTAGGCTTAATCAAACTTGATATCATGGAAATTGTTGTTGATTTCCCTGCCCCATTTGGTCCTAATAAGCCAACAGATTCACCTTGATCTAAATATAAGTTCACTTCTTGTACAGCGGGTTTTCCTTTAAATGACTTTTTTAAATTGATTGTCTCAAGCACGTGATTACCTCCTTTGATGTTTTCATAAGGCTCTTTTCTAAAAGATTGTTGTTTTAAAAAAGTACTTAAAAAAACTAAATAGGGTTGATTTGAACGGATATGCGAGACTCCTGTGGGAGCTGTGGGACCGGTGAGACCCGCAGACGCAAAGCGTTGAGGAGGCTCACCGCCCACCCCACGGAAAGCGAGCAGCCTGGAGCTCAAATCAACAAACTCTACACTTATTACAAAGCAACAATGTTTGCGAAAACAGCCTTTCATAATGACCATATTTGCATCTTAAAACAAAAAAACCAAAGTCACTACTGACTCTGGTCACTGTATGAAACAACACTTATTACTTTTGTCACTTTTTTATTTTAGACGAGATGTTTGCGAATGGCGTAAATAGCTAACTGTGTCCGGTCTCTTAATTCTAATTTATCTAAAATCATACTTGTTTGATTTTTGACGGTTCCAACTGACAAGCCTAGTCGTTCTGCAACTTCTTTATTATTTAACCCTTCACCGATACATGTTAATATGGCTCTTTCCCGTGGAGTTAGCCTCGGATCTATTGAATTCTCCTCTTGTTTTTGAAGTAAGACCGGCATTACTTTTGCCGCAACCTGATCTTCCAGAGAAAGCCCGCCACTTAATGCACTTTTAATTGAGCGAATAAGTGATTCCGTATCACCGTTTTTCAGCATATATCCATTTACCCCCAATTTTAAGGCTTCCATCACGTATTCTTCGTCATCAAACGTTGTCAACATTAGAATTTTCATCAGGGGAAAACGTGATCGTATTATTTTTGTTGCCTCTATTCCATCCATTACTGGCATACGTATATCTAAAATGGCTACATCAAAACCCTGCTTCTCACATAGGTTAATCGCTTCTTTGCCATTATCAGCCTCACCAGTTACAGCTATCTCCTCATCTGTTTCAATCATTGCCTTTAAACCTTGGCGTACCATCACTTGATCTTCCGCAAGTAACACCTTAATCATATGACCCTCTCCGTTCAACTAAACGTATACTCCCTCTTACAACGAAATGACGCTCATTATGATCAATTTCCAGGGAACCTCCAACTTTTTCTAATCGGTCCCGCATGGCTTTCAATCCATATCCCTCTTGAAAAAAGGGATGAGATGGAGCGATGTTAAGTACTTCAAATCTAAAAATACTCCCTCCCGGAGACTCAAACATGACATGGGCTTCTCTTGAGGTACTATGTTTCATAATATTTGTCAGTGCTTCTTGAACAGCCCGATAGATTGCAAAAGACTGCTCACCAGTTAGTGGTGCAGCAAATGCACCGTGTTTAACAGAAAAACTTATTCTCATAAAACTTTCCATTTCCAGTTTACGAATTAAGCGGATCACTCCTTGTAAACCACCTACTTCTGTCTGTTTAAAGGATTTTACAGCACGTCTCGTTTCTTCCAAGCTTTGTTCAGCAAGTTGTTTAAGATCTGCTATTTTTTCTTTGTCCTTATTCTCTGCATGCAGGCGAAATACCTCAAACTGCATGATCAGTGCTGTTAGTTTATGTCCAACAGAATCATGTATTTCATGACCAATAAGCATTCGCTCATCCTGTCTTGCCTGTTCTTCTTCTGTAACAAGCTGTCTTTTCATCTTCCGATACTCATCAAGTAAGGCGTCATTTTTTTGTTGTGTTTCTTTTTCTCGCTTATGTACGGCTTGATAATGGTATAACGCGCTTATTAACATCATAAAAAACAAACTAATCCATATTACTTGTGTAGGACTAAGACGTGCTTCTGATAAGAGGCATATCAAACTTCCTAACTGAAACACTACCACTATTAAGCTTTTCCATCTAGGTAAATAAAAAACTGCTTCCGCCAGTAGTAAAGCATGTATGAAGAGCAGAAATGGATTTAGCAAATTGTCTGCCGGATAGAAAACGAGGATCGTTAAGATGGTCTGGGTGCAAAATAATAGGGTTAGCACCAATGTTCTTTCCTTAAAAAGAGGCAGTATAAATAATATAACTAAAAATAAACTTGTAGCGGCCAGCTGTCTCTCGTTTATACTTAATGGAAATTCATAAAAAGCTACTCCCCATACAGTGATATAAAAAGCTAACCAAATAAGATATACCTTTTTCATTCGTATCTGTAAACTCCTCCGGAAAAGTGCAGAAAGTCTTTTTCTATTAGTATACTATGTTACACAACGTGAATCTCTAAGAACTAAATTGTTTTCCCTTTTTTCTTTAGATCGGCATCCAAACCGGCTCCAATGGCCATTCCAAAACACATACCAATCGGGATCCCTAAGGCAATATTGTCGAATATCGTTAATCCGAACACGACACCCAAACTCATTCCGATCGACATATAGATACTCATATAATACCCCTCTGGTAATAGTTTGTGTGTTTTCTGAAGATGGTTACAGATTTGCTGGATAAATTGTTGGTGTTGTTTTAGATCATTTTTATCTAATCCGTCTATATCCGCTTTTAATTTTATAAAGTGATTCTTTAATTCTAGTAATTGTTGCTCACATTCCTTGCAATTTCCAGATAACGAATCCAATTTTTCAGCAATTCGTTCACATTTATTTAAATTAAGCTTTCCAGTGGTTTTTTTGTTATCAATACTTCTAAGTTCCTTAATGGTTGCTTCAATTTGATCAAGATGGTCCTTCATTTATGTTCCCCCTAGTAAGTAACATGCTACCTTTACATACGATTTAATGGTAAAAAAGTTTCAATATTGTTCAAAAAAATACAGGCAAAAACGTCTCAAAGATAAAAGGCGTTTTTGCCTGTTCTTATTTATTCAGTTTCGTTTGTTAAGCTTCATTTAAAACCGGTTTACCCGCTTCAACTAATACTTTATTTTGATTCATGAATAGCGTTAGGATGATGATGAACAGTCCTGTTCCTATCAAAAGCCATTCGATTCTAATGATATCTGCAATAGGGCCAAATATGAGCATTCCGATAGGCATCATTGAAGTTGAGATCATCCCCATTACACCAAACACTCTACCTAAATACTCTTCTTCAATTTTTTCCTGCAACAATACAGTTGTTGGTGTATTGAAGATCGGCATGGCCACTCCAAATAACGCCATAAATATCAAGTACAGCCAAAAGATTGGTGTGGCACCAAGGGCAAACGTACAGGCTCCCATAATAAAACTTGAGAACGCCATTGTTTTCACTTTGTTTGGGAAGCCTCCCCATGAAGCAATAATCCCCCCGCCAATCATCATACCAATGGAAAAAGCGATTTCGATTGCCGTTAATTTCCATACATCATCACCGAACGTACGTGTTACCTGCAACGGTGTTAAAAATGCAGCAGGTGCCATTAACACAAAGAAAACAGCAAAGAATATGAAAAACGTTTTGAGAAATGCATGGTTATTTATATACTGTAAACCTTGTTTAAAATCACTAAAGTAGCTTGTGGTTTGTTTTTCGGCTGCTTTTTCATGGGTAGAGATTTTTAAAAAGGCAAGGAGAGTGAAAATCGCGATAATAGCTGTTATGACATCAATGAAAAAGATGATTTCGATTGATGTTGTTGCTAACAGCGCCGCACTTACCATTGGTGAAACAAACATGATAATGGCTTGAATACTTCCATTTGCTCCGTTCACTTTTGTTAGTTTATCCTTCGGAACAATTTGCGGAAGAATGGCTCCTACTGCAGGTGTTTGAATGCCTGTTCCAAAGGCACGTACTGCTGCCATCACAAACAGTAACCAAGTGGCATCATAGCCCATTAAAAAGAGAATAGCCAAAATGAGCGTCGCTGTTGCAATAAGCCCATCAGCTACCATAATCAACATTTTTCGATTGTACCGATCTGCCCACACTCCTGCAACTGGAGACAAAAGAAATGTAGGAATAAATCCGCAAATGATATACAAAGTCATCATTAAACCAGATTCAGTCTCCAGCGTGATGTACCACATAATCGCGTATTGGACTAATGATGACCCGAATAGTGATATTGTCTGACTACTTAAGAAGAGAATAATATTCTTAAACCAGTTCTCCTTGTGATCGTTATTTACTGTATTCATTTTTTAACAACTCATTTCTATTAAGTTTTTTTAAAATCTAGACTTCACCCACATCCATCTACATCGAACCGTTCTGATGTATATTTTTAAAGACATCAAAAAAAGAGGGAAAAATAATCCCTCTTTTTAAAAACCCGCTAAATAATGGTTTCCTTTAAAAATAGACAGACCAATCCCGTTGCTCTGAACATAGGCAGAGCTCCATACAAACGTATTCAATTAACGATTGCGGTCTAGGAATCTTAATCTCATTGATGCTGTCAAAAGGAAAACCTCCATTTCATCCATAGTTACTCCTATATTAACAAAAATGAATTACGTTAACAATACGTTTAATGATTTTTCACTCCAGTAAAAATTTGAATAGCATCTCTCAAAAACTCAGCTGTACCCGGTTGTTCCTGATCATAATAAGCTGTAAATCTCTCATCGTCGACATACATTTGAGCTAGACCTGCGTGTGCCTCTTTACTATAGGAAGGCCAGTGGAACAGTAACCATTGTTTATGCAACTGAGCAGCTCTTTGAGCTAAATCACTTGCAGGATCACCCATTATCATCGCATTTCTTAATAGTTCTCTCATCTCCTTTTCAATATTGACAGATTTTTCGTACTCCTCTTCAGACATATTCATGAATTTCTCATTCGATTTCTTGACGGTTGCTTCTCCGTATTTTTCACGGATTTCTTTTCCGTATTTATCTTCGTTTTCCTTCAGTGCTTTTTGTTTAAAGCCTTCGAATTTTTCTTGATCAGTCATCTTCATTCTCCCTTCTGAATGTGCAATTGTTTTTTCAACATTTGCAATTAGTTGATCTAATTGGTTTCGTTTATTAAGGAGACGCTCTCGATGTTCATGTAATGCCTTTTCGAAGTCAAAAGCAGGATCAGTCACGATATCTTTTATTTGATTTAGCTGCAGACCAAGTTCGCGATAAAAGAGAATCTGTTGGATAAGATTTACTTCATATTGTCCATAGATTCTGTAGCCCGATGAGTTGATTCTTGCCGGCTTAAGAATTCCAAGCTCATCGTAATATCGTAAAGTCCTTGTACTGACACCCGCTAATTCCGCAAGTTTGTGAATCGTGTATTCCATCTCTAATCCCTCCTTGATAATTTCACTTTACACCTTTACGCAACGTTAAGGTCAATACATGAATGAAGATTTTTTTGACTGATTAAAAAATGAAACGAAGCCATCATGTACGAAATTTTAAACATGCTTTCATCACGTTTTATCCCTTTTAAATCTGTTTCCTGTATTTGAGTAAACCAATGCAAAAATAAGAAGACTAATAAATAAAATAAGGCCAATGATAAATAAAATTTGATTTTTTAAACCTTCGCTAAGTGCCCATAAAAATAAGCTAAGACTGATTCCATACATGAGTTTACTCATAAACTTACACAACGCTACTTCATCATACTGAGCTTTTTCCTACTCAGACATCGTGTTATACCCCGCAAGCAGAAAGGCTCCTTTTCCTTTTGATAGAACATAAGCGAATATCAAGAAAGGTATCAATAAAATAAGATGGATAATAAATCCAGTCATAACTTATCACCTTCCCTTTACTATGTAAAATAATTGTTCCATTAAATTCTACTATTACTACGTTCTACTAAAACAATAAGTTTGATTATACATCAGGAAGAAATCAATAAAGAAGTGGGAGTATTCACTTCTTTATTGTCTTAATGAATGTTTTACTAAACTGCTTTTTGTTTAAAATAGACCATGCCACCTACCGTAAAGACGAGAAATCCGCCAATAATAACAAATACCAATGTCTCTATGGAAAATGTAAAGCCTGACTGCTGATCCATTACCATACCTAAAAACGGTTGTGCCCAAGGATACCATGGACCGAATGTTTCCGAATTTGCAATGAGTATGTTTGGTAAAGTTAGGATGACATTTAATGCAACAGGAGCAGCAAAACTGGACCAAGCGGTAGAAACCCATAATTGTAGAGAGATAATTGGTAAACATCCTAACCAGCCCATAAATAAGCGAAGGAATACTTCCTTCCAAGGAAATGGATCATTGAAACCATGTACCATTCCTACAAGAAATAATCCTGCTAACATCAGAATTTGTGTTAATGCCACAAACGTACAAACAGTGATGAGCTTTGCACTATATACTTGAAGCCTATCAACAGGTAAAGCTAATAATTGTTTCCATCCCCCCTCAGCGTGCTCATAACGGCAAACAGCTGCAGCAAATATTCCTGCAAGTAATGGTAAGAAGAGAATCGCTTGAACCATAATCATTGATAAAAATGAATTCATCCACTCATTTCCTGCATTTTCAAAGAAGTTAAAATAAGCAGCAATCGTTGAGAGTATTGGACTAATAAACAAAATTTGTAAAACTTTCGATTTTTTGAGCTTTAACCATTCTGTATAAATAAGTTTACTTAGCATTACTTCACATCCTTTTGATCAAAATGGATGAGACTAGTGATAAGAATGATCCCACCGACAACGATTCCTAGTAACACACTGATTTCTGGTATTTGCCATTTATTTTCAAGCAATGGCCATTTCCAAATCAACCACTCCGGTCCACCATAGGCATACATCGACACAACCGAACCAATAATTCCGATTGTTAATGGTGTACCTTGGTTTGATGATGCAACAGAATACCATAACTGAAAAGCTAAGATTGGCAAGGCTGCAAAAAAAGGATAAAAGCTGTTAATGGCGATCTCCTTAATAGGCATGCTTTGCTCCCAATCAAAAAAGCTGCCAAATACAATCGTTCCAATAAACATCAGCAATGTAGAAATAAATAACATATAGCTTATTGTTATAAATTTGGAGCTGTAGACTTTTACTCGACTGATAGGTAGTGCTAACAACTGTTTCCAGGAATTCGTCTTATGTTCGATATTAGCAAAAAGAGAGGCAAGCAGTGTTGTTCCTAAAAGCAAAGCAGGTGCGAGAAATAAATTGATTTGCCGTAACAACTGTAGCCAATAATCATCTGTTTGGCGGATGAGCCAATCATAGCGAACCAAATAATTAACGGTTGTTAAAGCAAATATCCCAATCGGTCCTAAAAAAACAAGAATCCACATGCCGAATGATATTTTTTTAAAGTCTGTTCGCAATAATCGAAGGATCACAGGCTTTGCGCCTCCTTCGTCATCTCGAGGAAAATACTTTCAAGGGAGCGTTTTTCCTCCTCAACTCGGTACACGTCTAACCCGTTTTGGACAAGGGCACGAACCATCGCAGCAACATCTTTATTGGTACTTTGATTAAACGATAGATAATCTCCTTCTGCATTCCCTTTTAAGCCCTCTTTAAGGAGGACTTTCCAAGCAGCCTCTCGATTGTTTGTTTGGATGCGAATTTTGTTAACAGATTTCCTTCGCAAAACGTCAATTGAATCTTGGAAAATAAGAGATCCCTTTGATATGATCCCAACCTCTGTAGCCATTTGGTCAATTTCAGATAAAAGATGGCTTGAAACAAGAACAGTCACACCATATTTTTCTGGTAAGCTCTTTATTAATTCGCGCATCTCAATGATTCCTGATGGATCTAATCCATTTGTTGGTTCGTCAAGGATAAGGAGTTCAGGACTACCGAGCAAGGCAGAAGCAATTCCGAGTCGTTGCTTCATCCCTAACGAAAACCCTTTAACCGGTCGATTGGCATCCTTTTCTAATCGCACGATATTAAGAACTTCGTCAACTCGTTCTTTTGGAGTTTGTAAAATAATTTGGAGTAATTCAAGGTTTTCTCTTGCTGACAAATTTCCATAATATGATGGGGATTCAACCAAAGACCCTATGTTTCGTAAGATGGTTTGCTTCTCTTTTTTTAGTTCTTTACCAAAAATATGGATCGAACCTGATGTTTCTTTCATTAATCCTAAAAGCAGCTTGATTGCTGTTGTTTTTCCAGCTCCGTTTGGACCAAGGAAACCATAAATAGCTCCCTTCGGAATTGATAGATTCACTTGATTAACCGCAGCTTTTCCATTAAATGTTTTTGTTAAATTGCTGGTTTCCACAACGTATTGATTCATTTTAATCACCTCTATTAACACGATAAACAATGAATCTTAAAACGAAGTGGTGGTAATGTTTAAATTTTGTTTAAATCTATGGAAACATCAAAAAAGAATACGACGTTGATCAATCGTATTCTTTCGTTAAGCATATTGTAGTTCCACCACCAGAGGTTTCAATATTCCAGGTAATGTCCATTTCCTTTGTCATCAGGTCAATGATGGAAAGACCAATCCCTACACCCTCTTGTTCTGATTTGCTTTTCATTCCAGGTCCTTTATCCATTATATAAATCGTATTCCCTTTACACAGGATTTTAATATACTTACCTGACTTGGCATGTCTCACTACATTTTGAAAAAGATTGTCTAAAATACGCTCAAACCAATTTGGATCCATCTTCCAAAAAACTGTTTCCTCAAACAAATCGATCTCTACTGTAAACTGTTCCTTTTCAAAAATTGGATACCAAGCTGTTAGCGATAGTCGGATGACTCGATTAACATCAACGTTTTGAGGCTTGTACGTATACTTTCCTGATGTTAATAATGTATAAGATAGAAGGTTTTCAATTAACGTATGCAAATGATCAATTTTTTTATCAATGATTTCAATTGATTTCTGTCCGTCAGATGAAATGTCTTCATTTTTTAATGTATAGGCGTGGGCTCTAATGGTGGCTAAAGGCGTACGAAGATCGTGAGATAAATTGGCAATAAGCTCTTTTCTCAATTCCTCCTCCTCTTGTTCCCGTAACCGGCTAGCCTCTAATCGTTCAATCATTTTATTAAATGATACTTCCAGTTCACCTACTTCATCGATTTCACCAACTATAACTTTATCTGGAATTCGTTGATCCTCTACATCCATTGAAGCTTGAAGTCGTACGATTCGTTTTCGAATCGACCGGAAAAACAGCCAAGAAAGAGCGATAAATAAAAGTAACAATAGTCCTACAACCACGATATAAATGATTTCAAAATAATATTCAAGTTGTTGAATTGGATAATCCATATACTTCTTATCAATTTGCAGAACAATAAAACCATTGTTTTCTTCTTCTCCAATAAACGAGACAACCGTAAATGGATCTCCGCCATAGCTTTGTTTCATAAAAGAAACTGTATAGGAAGGTGTCCAGTAATCAGGAATATCTGCTGTATTGTCGGATATATAACGAGTTTTGCCGTTTTCATCTACCCAAAATACAGTAGATTCTTTTATTTTATTTGTTGTTTCTTTTAAAGCAGTTACCATTTCAGCTTCTGTAAGCCTGTCTAATTTTTTTGCCTTTTCATGCCACTCAGTCTCAACTTCTTCACTATCATAAACATCCATATCGTTGTGCTGAACAATAATAGCCGGCATATAAACAACCATTGATGCAAGTGGAAAGGCTATTGGGAGGATTAACATCGCACATACAATTAAAATTAAGTACTTTGTTTGCAATGTATTGCGTAGCTTCATTGTTTTAACCTATAACCAATGCCTCGGATTGTTTCGATTATGGTAGGTTTGGCAGGGTCTTTCTCAATTTTTTCCCGAAGATAACGGATATGAACCATTAATGTCTTGTCACCTTCAAAATAATCTTCTTCCCAGATGGATTCGTATATTTGTTCTTTCGTCAAAATTTGTCCGGCATGCTTTAATAAATAATCGAAGATTTGGAGTTGCTTAGATGTTAAAATAATTTCTTCGTCGTCTTCTTGCCGAAAAAGCTGATATTGCTTAGGAAGATAGCGTAAATGTTGAACGCTTATTTCTGAAGGCACAATGCGATCAAAACGGCGTAATAACACACTTATTCTTGCAGCAAGCTCATCTGGATGAAAGGGCTTCGTCATATAGTCATCTGCAAATTCAAGACCTTCCAGCTTATCATCTACCTGTGATCGTGCTGATAACATGATGATAGGCAAAGATGGCACTGCCTTTTTCAGGCGCTTACCAATGGAAAAACCGTCTAATCCGGGTAGCATAACATCAAGAATGGCAAGATCTGCTGCATCTGCATGCTCTAAGGCTTTGTCTCCGTTTTTTAACCAATTTACTTGATACCCCCGCTTTATTAGGTCTTGGTATACCCATGAGCCAAGTTCTTCTTCATCTTCTATGTATAGTATTCTCATAAAATAGGATCCTCTTTCTGGATAAAGTCAATATATGTAAACTATATCATATTCTAATTGTTGAATTTGAATGTTCCACATTTTACTTAAAAAAAGATTGTTAGGTTTGTTTTGAGCTATTCTTTTGATCGAAAAAATGAATCTTTTTCCATTATTATACGTAAAAGCTTGTAATACAATGAGAGGAGTGGAGGTTTGAATACGTTAAAATACTTTTTCTGGGTAACAGATATTGGTTTTATCATTTATTGGATCGTTACATTGTTACATGTCATTCCAAATGAGTACCTTTTTAAGGATTACAATGATCCCATACTTAGTGCATGGAATTGGTCGTTTTTACCTTTGGATTTACTAATCTCGTTCACGGGATTAATTAGTTTATATGCACATAAGAAGGGTAATCCCAATTGGATCAAATTTGCGCTCATTTCTTTAGTCTTGACATCCTGCTCCGGTCTTCAAGCTATAGCCTTTTGGACTCTTAGATTTGACTTTGATTTATCCTGGTGGATACCGAATCTTTATCTATTAATCTATCCATTAGTTTTTATCCCGGGTTTTTTTAAAAAGGTTCAAATTTAGTCATATATCTTTTAGATATTTAGATATAAGAAGTGGGAACTTTTTTTAATGAAATTAATATTGATAGGAGAGTGCCCGCAAAACGCACTCTCCACTGCAAAAAAAATTATTTTATCGCTGTCAATACGTCAATTAACATCTCTTTAAATGTGTTACGATTTATTGCTTCACAAACCCGAACATTTTTTAGGCGGTCCAATCGATTATTTACATCGACTAGACTATACCCTCTTGTCAATTCTCCGACAGTTTCAACATCTACATGATAGAGATTCGATATTGTCATGATGTTTTCGTTTGCTGCAACTGCGGCAAGTAATGTATCCGGATGTGTTGTGCCATTCAATTTATGTACACTCTTGTTAAATTTCATGACAACTTTATTAACATCTTTAAAAAATTGAGAACCTTTTGTTGCCAAAGCTTCAATATCCTCATGGTCCTGATCATTCATAATTGAATATCTAGTACACATTTCCCAACCAACCATTGTCATCGGAATACCTGAATGCAGAACTATTTTCGCTGCCTCAGGATCAACATAGAAATTGTATTCAGCACTTGGAGTTATATTTCCTAATGAATTATTCGTCCCCCCCATAATATATAAATGGGGAATTTTCGAAATGATGGTTGGATCCTTTTTAATTGCCATGGCAATATTCGTTAATGGAGCAATAGCTAATATATGTATTTCTCCGGGATATTTATGGACGGTTTCAATTAGAAAATCAACTGCATGTCCATCTGAAGGAGACTGGATCGCTTTTTCGAAAAACGAATCCCCCATTCCATCCTTACCATGAACCTCCTCAACAGTACGATGCTGGTTTACTCCAAGACCCATTATTGGACGTTCATACCCTTTAAATACGGGAACTTTTTCACTCTTTCCTGCTACTTGTACTGTGTAAAGTGCATTTTCAACCTGTTGATCGAATTGTATATTTCCCCCGGTGACCATTATGCCTTCTACCTGAAAATAATGAAGAGCAGTTAATATGGAAATTGTATCATCGCCTGCTGTATCCGTATCAATGATTACTCGTTTTTTTTCTGCCATTTTAGAAATCCTCACTTACATTCTTAGCTAGTTCAGTTATGTAATCAAAGAATGCGTTGCGGTCCACGTCATAAACGACATTTACAGGTCTTCCTTCAGCTGTTTCAACCGTACGCCCCTGGCTAGGACCTTCTGTTAAGACAATGCTGTTAATTGTTTGTACCTTTACAAGATCAGGTTTGCCGACAAACGCAGTTGTTAACACGTCCCATAAATAATAGGTAGAGTTCGTTGAAAAGTGAACGAGAGGCGGAACCATTGCATAACACTGTCCAAGGAAATCCACACCAAGATTTTTACGTTCTCTTGCCCAACGCTCACGCACATCTAAAGTTAGCGGGACTTGATTTGTACTTTCAAGAGCAACAAGATCAATTTCTATCTTCGTCTCCCATACACGGGCCGCTGCTTCAGGATCCCAAAACACATTCCATTCGGCTGTTCCATCGTGTTCAGGCTCATGTACATTTCCTTCCTCGCGAAATGTACCTCCCATCCAAACCAGTCGTTCAATTTTCTCCTCTATTTCCGGTGCTTCATCTAAGGCACGGGCAAGATCGGTTAGCGGTCCTGTAAATAATAACGTTGTTTTTCCATCCGTTTCTTGAATGGTTTTGATTAAATGAAGATGTGCAGGTATATCTGCAGCAGGTGTGATAACTTTTCCGGCTTCATTAAGTATTGGGAGTGCATCCACATAAAACGCATGCATGCGCCAGTCTTTTGGAAAGGGATTTTTTGCGCGCGAATTTGATTCCGCTACGTCAAGTCCTCCGTTTCCAAAACGATCAATAATTTTCCGACTTGCAAACATTGCAGGTTCTAAGTAACAATCTGCCGGAATGACCGAAACACCGGTGAGTTTAACAGTGTCCATTTGTAATAATAAAAATAAAGAAATTAAATCATCTACACCGCCGTCATGGTTAAAGTAAATTTTCTTTTTCATGTTAATCTCCATTCTTTTTCATTATTGTAAATATGTTCAACTTTATAATGTGGGATAAAATGTTGTCAATATAATTCCTGTATAAGCACCTGAATATTGTATGTATAAAGTTCTTACAAATAATGATCATTATCAGTTAAATTACTATTTGAATCATGAATAAAACATTTAATCATCCATCATTCAACAATATAAAATTATGTACCAGTTCGCTTTCATTAACAGAAATTCTAATTGCCAAATCTTTTGTCCGGAATACAAATTCTTTAACACCTATAAACTCAGATTCAGCAATCAAATAGAATTGTGTTCCCTTTTTAAAGCCTTTAAAGTTCTTCTTTAGTTTATATATCTTCATTCTCTTTACCCAGCTACTTCCCTTATATGCTATTCTAATCTGAAATTATCAAGATCTGCATTGCATGTCAACTTAGGAACTAAAGAGTAAGAGTATCTTCTACTTAGTTTAGTTAGGATGAGATCCCTTTTTTATAATAGGAGCATTTTTGCCTAATATAACCGAAAAGACAACCACCACCGCTATGACTAGCGTGAAAAATGTGATGGATTCATCGAGAAAAACTGTTGCAAAGAGAATCATTAAAAAGGGCTGTAAATATTGAATCTGACTTACTCTTGCTATACCACCCAAAGACATTCCACTATACCAAGCAACATATGCTAAAAATTGACTAACAACAGCTAGGTAGAAGAAACTGACCCATGCTTGAATGGGAGCATGAAGCATTTCAATTGTAAGATGTAACCCGACAGGAATCATGAAAAACGGTGCACCCATCAAAATTGCCCACGCAATGACTTGCCAACTTCCTAATTCCTTCGCTAATTTCCCTCCTTCTGCATAACTCAGTCCAAGTATCAGCACAGCTGCCAGTATGGCTAAATCAGCAAATTGTAAGTGACCGAAACCTAGATGAAAGGCATAGATAATAACAGCCAAAGACCCTATTAAACTAGAAATCCAGAATTTTATTGATGGAATTTCCCCTGCTCTCAGCATGGCAAATCCCGCTGTAGCTAATGGTAACAAAGCGACTTCTACTGCTCCATGAGAAACAGGCAAGGACTCCATTGCCCAAGATGTGAGGAGCGGAAATCCTAATACGGCACCAAAGGCAACAATTCCAAGGCTTTTGAATTGACGTGGTGACGGAAGTTTTTCTTTTCGAGCGATGAATATGATTGCAACAAAAATGGCTGCAACAACTGTTCTACCTAAGCCCACGATTGTCGCTCCAAAATACTCTACAGCAATACTTGTGGAAGGAAGAGTTAAACTAAAACAAACAACAGCTATTATTCCTAACAAAAATCCAATTTTCGCTCTTTTTTTATTCTGCATGCTTACCCTACCTACCTTTATCTTTAGTATTATATTCCGCATGACGCAAGAGACAGTTCTGGTATAATTAACATATTAATAGGTACACAGGGTAGAAATAAACAATTGTTTCACTTAACTGTACGGGTGCAGATTGAGGAGGATATACGGATGGGCTTAAAATATACGGAGATAATGGAAGAAATAAAAATTCGACTTACAGAGGGTTCACTTAATGCCGGTGATAAGCTTCCTTCTGTCCGACAGTTATCTGAGGATTTTTCTTGCAGCAAGAATACAGTAATTAAAGCTTACGAAGAACTTGAAAAAGAACATGTCATCTACTCCATACCTAAAAGCGGCTTTTATGTCATGAAAGAAATTCAGTATAAAGCAAGTGAACATGATGTGATCGACTTTTTGTCTGCAGGTCCAGATAAAAGTGTTATGCCATATGAAGACTTTCAACATTGTATGAACGAAGCAATTGAACAATATAAAGGTGAGTTATTTACATATACTGACCAACAAGGGCTTTACTCATTACGAGTTCAGTTGGTGAAATATTTGCAAAATCTCCAAGTGTTCACTCAACCTGAAAGAATTGTCATCACTTCTGGCTCACAACAAGCTCTGCACTTACTCATTTCTATGCCATTTCCTAATGGAAAAAACAATATTCTCATGGAACAGCCTACCTATTTCGGTTTCCTTGAATCGACCTCTTTACAATCAGCAAAAGCATTCGCCATTGAGTTAACGATGGAAGGCATTGATCTTGAGCGTCTTGAGTACATATTCCGGAATAATGATATAAAATTTTTCTATGTCATTCCCCGGTTTCACAATCCGCTTGGACATAGTTATACGAACAAAGAAAAGAAAAAAATGGTTGAATTAGCGGAAAAATACGATGTTTATATTGTGGAGGATGATTTTTTAGGAGACCTTGATCTCAATACAAAATCGGACCCTTTCTATTCGTTTGATCCTTCCGGGAGAGTTATTTATATAAAAAGCTTTTCAAAAGTTTTCCTTCCAGGATTAAGGGTTGCTGCTGTTGTGCTTCCAACGTTTTTGATCAACACTTTTTTGCGATATAAATTCAGTTTGGATTTTAATAGTGCCGCCCTTTCTCAAGGAGCGCTGGAAGTTTATATGAAAAGCGGTATGTTTAATAAACATCTGAAAAAAATTAAACATATATACAAAAGGAAGATGGACATTCTTCAAGAATCGTGTGAATTACTGTTACCAGATCATACCCAGTTTACAAAACCGACTTCCGGTTTTTATCTATCCGTCATTTTGCC
>Ga0182745_1001637_pt1 | contig 21252 bp, 23 predicted proteins | sample eDN3rd30CKraftBY_FD_128523 | JGI IMG/M metagenome (GOLD analysis project Ga0182745, IMG submission 128523) | Enriched backyard soil microbial communities from Emeryville, California, USA - eDNA 3rd pass 30_C Kraft BY (version 2) (version 2) | ecosystem: Environmental > Terrestrial > Soil >...
AAAGGGGTGTCCCTTCTAGCGACTGCAGCTGTCATTGCCTTAGTAGCCTCATTCTACCTCGGCTCCTTTGAAACAGAGGCAAACGAAGTGGAAGCTGAAATCGAAATGGAGCATCATCACCATTAATGTATAAAGAATCAGTTAATAGGCAATCCCTTAATCAGAAAGGGGGTTGCTTTTTATTTTCCTATTTTTCACAGCATCCTACTGCTAAGTAGTATCGTCTATAAAGATGTTGGGCGATGAAGTAAAACCAGTATCCAATTGTTGTTTTGAATAACTTTCCAAGAACCATTTCTATTGCACTAAATTAGAAAATAGGGCAATAGAATCGTTTAGCAATAGAGTTTAACGGGAATGAAAAAATTGGCATCTAGAAGCATATGATTCTATGTTAAAATAGTTTTTTGAAAGGAAGGCAATATGAACAGAAGTGCATATTTTGATAACGCAAAAGCAATTTTAATTTATCTAGTCGTATTAGGACATTTGATGTCTGGCTATCTGGAAAAAAATCAATATATCGATACGTTGTATTTAGTGATTTATTTCTTTCATATGCCAGCGTTTATTTTAATCGCAGGGCATTTTTCAAGAACTGTTAAAAGTGTGAGTGATCTAAAGAAAATAGGAAAGACCTTGCTGTTGCCGTATATAATTTTCCAACTCCTATATACCTTGTATTACAAAAACATTTTTGGTGATGGTGTAATTTTCGAGTTTTTCGAACCCCGTTATGCCATGTGGTTTTTACTCAGTATGGTAATGTGGAAGTTTATGCTTTGGGCATTTAGCGGCCATAAGCTGATGGTATTAGTATCAATCGTATTATCCTTACTAGTCGGTTATATTAGTGAAGTGAATGAATGGTTATCTTTAGCAAGAACATTTTTCTTCTTCCCATTCTTTTTAATGGGCTATCACTTGAATCGAGAAAATTTTGTGAAGATGAAAAATAAATGGAATATGGGCATCGCTAGTGTTCTTGGGCTCGTGTTCATACTCTTTGTTTACCAGTATGGAGATGTTCGATGGAAAGAATGGTTCTTTGGGAGAATTCCTTATGAGGATATTCACTATGGGATTGTAGAATCAGGTACAAGTACAGGCATATTAAGCAGATTATTCGTTTACGGAATTATGATGATTGCTACCTATATCTTCTTATCATTAGTTCCGAAAAATCATCAATGGTATACAGATATTGGTGGGAAAACGTTAGCTGTTTATCTCTTGCATTTATTTGCTGTCCGAGCATTTAAAGCAACTGCTGTGTATGAATGGATTGAGGATACAGGCAATTATCTCGCATTATTTGCAATCGCATTTTTCATTGTCTATATATTATCGAGCAAGTGGGTTTGGAAAGTCACTTCACCAATAATTACAGGAAATATCATAAATTTACCAAAGAAGTTAAAAATGCGAGATTCAGTTTAAATTTTAAGCTAGGATGCAAAAGTGTTAACTCATAAAGGGTTAACGCTTTTTTGTGTTTAGAGATTTTACAGATGTAATTCCGCTCAGTGGGATTTTAAGAAAAATGATATGGTAATTAAGTAGGAACCGTTCAAAATGAGAGGTAATTAGGGAACTTGAAGAATATATTAATTAGTGGAGTGACTAGTCAGGTGCTTGCAACGAGCAAACATAGCAGCAGTCGGTGATGGAAGGGCGCGTAATAGAAAATAGTATTTACAAGGGGGAAAACAATGTTCTCAATTGGCGATAAAGTATTTTATGGTGCACATGGCGTATGTATAATTCAAGATATTCAGGAATTAGCATTTTCGGGGCAGCAGAAGCAATACTATATCTTGCATTCCTACCATGATTCGTCTATCAAGTTATATCACCCTGTTGAAGGGAAGGATTCTAAAATTTCACCAATCACTTCAAAAGAGGCAGCAAAGGGGATTTTAGAGACATTTAAAAATCCGCCTGATGCTTGGCCGGATCGTATGAACGAACGTAACCATCATTATCAAAAAGTAGTAGAATCCAAAAATCATATACAGATTGCTCAGATGATTAATACCCTTTTAAGAAAAAAGTTTGAATTAGAAAAAGAAGAAAAAAATTTACCGCCTCAAGATTTACAGGTACTAAAACAAGTAACCCCACTTTTTTCTGAAGAATTGGCGCTTAGTTTAAATATTACGGCAGAGCAGCTTATGGAAAAAGTAGAAGAAATTATTTTAGAAAATTAAAGAGATTGGAAGGGCATTTCTTCTATAGGAAGAAATGCTTATTTTTATTTAGTAATAAATTTTCTCCGTGTTCTTATTTTGAAAAATAGTTTTTGATGAAATTTTTCCTTTATTTTCCTATTAATCTATCGAAAAAGAGGCAGAATGTTAGGGTTTTCAAAGGAAAATATAATTTTCCAAAAATTGTAACTGTTTAGTCGTAATTATTATGGTATAATTTGGCTCAAGAGTTATTGATGGATAATATAAAAGGGATGGCGGGATATATTATGCATGAGTTAGCAGGATTCTGGAAACGGCTTTGGGCGGATTTGCTGGATTTAATTATACTAGGTTTGTTACTTTGGATTCTTTTTGATTTAATTTTTAACTTTGATTATACATCGGAAGTAATGACGAATATTACGAGTAGTTTATATGTAGTGTATGCAACATTGCTGCCCATTTACTGGAAGGGTTATATTTTAGGGAAAAGAATTGTGAAGATACATATTGAACGAGTAGATGGAGAATCGATTGATTTTTGGACGATGGTTAAGCGAGAAGTGATTGGGAAGCAGCTTCTATCTTACGTTACTTTGGGAATCGCTCCAATTTTGAGTGCTTTTATGGTAGGAACTCGAAATGATAAACGGGCTATTCACGATTTTATCGCGGGGACGCATGTATTGAAAGATGCAATTGAATGATCAAAATAACCACCTCATGCTGTAATGGCAGGGTGGTTATTTTGATAGATTGTTAGTTAACTTGTGTACCTTGAAAGTTCAGGTGAACCATCCTTTAACGCTTTCGATAAATTTTGTTTCTCTGCCAACCTATAAAATGATGAATGTGTATACTTAAAAGGTAGTTTATTTGATAAAAAACGAATGGGAGTTAAATAGGATGAATCGATGTGATTGGGTAACAAAAGAGCCCTTATATATGGAATACCATGATACAGAGTGGGGCGTACCAGTGTATGATGATCAAAAATTGTTTGAAATGCTCTGTTTGGAAGGAGCGCAAGCGGGTCTTAGCTGGTGGACGATTTTGCAAAAAAGAGAAAATTATCGCGAAGCCTTCGATCAGTTTGATGCTGAAAAAATTGTTCAATATAAAGATGAAAAACTGCTAGGGCTAAAGGAAAATCCAGGTATTGTCCGGAATAAGTTGAAAATACAAAGTGTTGTTACAAATGCTCAAAGCTTTTTGCGTATTCAAAAGGAGTATGGTTCATTTTCGAATTATATTTGGAGCTTTGTGAACCATGAGCCAATCATTAATGAATGGAAGTCCATCAAAGAAGTACCTGTAACGACGGAAATCAGCGACGCCATGAGCAAAAAGTTGAAAAAGGATGGCTTTAAATTTGTTGGGAGTACAATCTGTTACTCGTATATGCAAGCTGTAGGAATGGTGAATGATCACATCCTAACATGCTTCTGCCATCCTTCCCATTCTAAATAAGGGGGGCGAGCTAGTGAAAAAATCCACGAGATTTGAACTCATTTTAACCGTCTTTGTAGCCATATGCTTTACGATTAATTCATTTTCATATACAGATTTCACTTTTGAAGGAGAATTCGCATTATCAAGGCTAATCTTTTATGTGATTATGATCGTTTCCTTGTTTAATGCGGGAATGATTACGCAAAAGTTTATACAAGCAAGGAAAGAGAATCGTGATTGAAAAGTACTTTGGTTTTAGAGTTTAAAAGCATTTCCCTTGTAATGAGGTGAAATGCTTTTTTTTATATAAGGAATCTACTGAAAAATGATGAAAGGGAAGGGGGTCTTCTTATATTTAATCCCTTCTGATTTATCCCGGTGAGGGAGACTCGCAACGGTACTTATCCAGCTCCGTAAAATAACATCATAACAATAATTAAATGAAATTAATCGATATTTATTTATTGTAAAACGATAAAATTGATGATAATATATCAAAAGAATCAATTGACTTGAAAAATTTTTGGAGGAGGCATTACTCATGAGGGCGATTAAACAGCTCGTTTACTTTGGTTGGGAGCAGGCCTTATCTTGTCTGTTTCCGGTTGTTATTTTTACTTCGTTGGCTATTACACAAATCATCCCACTTCCAATTCTTCCTAGGTATGACTGGCTGTTAATTATCTGTCTTTTAATGCAATGGGTGATGGTGCGCTCGGGGCTTGAAACGCGTGATGAACTAAAGGTAATCACATTGTTCCACCTAATTGGTCTTGCACTAGAGCTATTCAAAGTGCATATGGGCTCTTGGTCTTATCCAGGAGCAGGGTACTCAAAGGTTTTTGGGGTCCCATTGTATAGCGGATTCATGTACGCGAGTGTTGCGAGTTATCTTTGTCAGGCGTGGAGAAGGATGGATGTGCAATTGGTAAAGTGGCCGCCATTTTTAGTAGTAGTTCCTTTAGCTGCTGCTATTTACTTGAATTTTTTTATTCACCATTTTTGGATTGATATACGTTGGTGGCTATCTGGACTTGTGATTGTTGTCTTTTGGAAGTCGTGGGTTGTTTATGAGGTGAACGGAACGCGTTATCGCATGCCCATCGCACTTTCGTTTGTACTGATTGGATTTTTTATATGGATTGCCGAAAATATCGCCACATTCTTCGGTGCATGGCAATACCCAAACCAAGCCGATGCATGGAGTCTCGTTCATCTAGGAAAGGTGAGTTCATGGCTGCTGCTGGTGATTGTTAGCTTTCTAATAGTGGCCACGTTAAAGCGGGCGAAAAAGAGACTTCCAATTCATGCAACGATATCGGTCGCGCAGGATAAAGGTTTAAAAAGCAAACAGGCATAATAAAAACTAAAAAGCCCCTTTGTTGATAGAGCAACGCTATCAAACGAAGGGGCTTGTATTTAAAAGCTGAGGTTTTACACCTCAGCTTTAATCCATTCAACTGCTATACTTTTTAGTTCAATTGGTTCCTCGTCGTAGCGAGAAAGGTGTCTCGGCAAATCGATGTCGCGAAGCTTCGATGCTACTGGCGGTTGCAAGTCGCGGCGAAGACCTTCTTCAATGGCCATTTTCATACAATCACTAGCGATTGTTAAGATATCATCCTCTGTGTGACCTGCTGATGAAGCGAAAGTAAAACCAGCATCAATTAGATCGGGAATTCTAATATAGACAGGGAAATCGCCTTCTTCCGTTTCTTCATCCTCTACTGCGAAAATTACAGGGTATTTATATACTTTTATCATTATTATCACCTCTATAATAATATTAATATATAAAGTGCTGCTAGATTGCTGGTAATTGTAGGGCTGAGAGCCAATTGGGCTTTGTTTGGGGACACTTTGTGAGAAGAGGAAAATGTTATATTAAAAAAGGAAGCTTATTCTGTACTTCTCAAGAATAAGCTTCCATTCGTGCATATTATTACTGATGTAAATAGGAGATATTTATCCCTCGATTAGCCAATTTTCTTGAAACTCACCTGCTGGGAGTGGGCGACTGAAGAGATAACCTTGAGCAAAATCACAGTCCATCTCATTTAAGAAGCAGGATTCTTCTTGTCCTTCTACGCCCTCAGCGATGACTTTTAAATCTAGTTGTTTGGCGATTGCTATAATGGTTTTGACAATGGCTTTGTTCTCCTCATCCTGATGCATTCCCATCACAAAGGATTTATCGATTTTCAGTGAATCAAGCGGGTACTTATTTAGATAGCTTAAGGAAGAGTAGCCTGTTCCAAAGTCATCCATTGAAAGAGAAATGCCTAATTCCTTTAATGCGCAAAGCTTGGCAATCATCGAGTCTGCATACATGGCAATGCTCTCGGTAATCTCTAATACAATATAGCTTGGATCGATTGAGGCATCATTGATAGCGTTTTTAACATGTTCTACAAACAATGGGTCAAGCAACTGTCGTACAGAGACATTAATGCTGATGATTAAAGATTTATTGCCTTCTTTTTGCCATTTAGCACTTTGTTGAAGCGCTGTATTAAGTACCCATTGGCCAATCGGAATAATCATTCCTGTTTCCTCAGCGATTGAAATCAGCTCGTCTGGTGATACTTGGCCAAGGATTTTGTTATTCCATCTTAAAAGAGATTCCATTGCGACGATTTCATCTGTTTTCAAATCGATGATTGGCTGGTAATAAAGCTCGAATTCGTTATGATCTAATGCAGTTCGCAGTTGTTTTTCAATCATCATTTTTCGATAGAACAGCTGCTGCATTTCTGATGTGAAGAGTTGATAGTTATTTTTACCTTTTTCTTTTACATAGTACATCGCAGTATCAGCATGTTTCATTAATGTATTCACATCATCTCCATCGTTGGGGAAGATACTAATCCCAATACTAGGTGTAATGAAGTATTCACTGCCATCGATTAAAAAGCCGGTTTTAAAAAGTTCCAATAATTCTTTGGCGCAAGTTTCACTCTCTGCTGCATTATAATGGTGGAGTAGGACGGTGAATTCATCTCCGCCAAGACGATAGATATTAGCAGAATGATGTCTTTCCTTCAAGAAGCCTTCAATACGGCTGGATACTTCTATTAATAAGAGATCGCCGACATCATGACCGAGTGTATCGTTAATGTATTTAAATCGGTCTAAATCGAGAAACATAATCGCACTCTGGCGTGGGTCGATTTCCGCTTTTTCAAGAAGATTTGATAAATCCTCATTGAACTTTCTTCGATTCGGTAAGCCTGTTAAGGAATCATGATTCGCTTGAAACTTGATTTCGTCCTCATATTGCTTGCGTTCTGTAATATCCGTAGAAACCGCAAGTAACGCAGAACTATCATTAATATTGATAGGTACTTTCACCGTTTGCAGCCAAATTTCCTCGCCTGATGCTGCCGTAACAGATTCCTCGCGAATAAAGATTTTTTCTGTCAAATTAGACTTTTTAGTTTCTGAATCAAGTGCTTCGCTGTTAACTATCAAATCACTTTGAATCTCATCATCAGTTTTTCCAATTGTATCTGGAATTTTTATGCCCATTAACTGTGCATAGGAATGATTCATCAGTGTATAACGGCCTTCTTTGTCGCGAGCATAAATGTAATTAGGATTTAAATCGATGACTTGATATAAAAACTTCTTTTGCTCAAAAAGTTTGATATTCATATTATTTACAATGTTAAGATGCATTCGGCTAGAAAGAATTAAGATTGTAATTGCGAACACCAAAACTGCGATTGAACTAGGATACAATCCAGTTTCTGGGTACATATTTAGGAAGCCGATTGCATATCCGATTGACGACGATATATTAAAGTAAACTAAGAATGAACGTTCTATTTTATTTGGAACATTTAGACTTATTAAAAAGCAAATCGCCATACAAACTATGAAAAGAACGATGTTAGAGGTGAACACCCAATGCAGATTTCCGTAAACAGGAAAGTAAAATGTATTAGCTCCTATTTGTATGAGAACTAAGTCACTAATTCCTTCTTTGCTCCAGCCAATGGCATAAACAATAAAGGCTAAGACATAAAAGAAGAAGACGGTAGTGCGATTTACTAAAAAACGCCATTTCTTTTTTAAGTCATCAGTGAACGTATCTTGGATAATGGTATAACCGATATAGAATATAGTGGGCGTTACCATTATTGAGCCGAATCGAAAGAGCTTAAAAAGAAAACTAATGGTCTCTTCTTTAAAGAAATTATTAGAATATAAAAATGCAACATCTAACTGCCAGCTAGATGTAAATAACAGAAATAAGAAAATAATTTTGGATAATTTGCTATATTTAAATAGAACTAATAACGTAATACCGACACATGTGGGAATACATGATAACAATATTAAAAAAAGAAAAAACATATAAAATTGGGCCTCCTATGTATGTGACAGGACTAAACAAGCATTATTCCCACTAGCTCCATGAGTAGTTATACATACGGTCTCAACTGATTGATAACGAGTTTCATAAACAATTGGCAAGTCCTCAAAACCAATACCTTTTGTTTTGGTTGTTGGGGGAATGAAGCCGTATTCCATTGACAACAGGGCAGAAATGATTTGCATTGCGCCCATCGCCCCGAATGTATGCCCAACCATTCCCTTTATAGAAGTAATCGGAACCGCTGAACCCAATGTTTCTTTATAAATGAAGCGTTCTATTTGATCATTAGCTTCTAAACCAAGTGCTTGACTGTTTACATAGCATGGAACAGTGTTACCAAGAGTTTCCTGAAATACCTCCAGCATATGTCTACCAGTTAGATCATTAGTTAATAGCTTTTGACCTTCATTTCTAGAAATAACTCGTTCAATCTTTCCGTAAATTTTTTGGTTACGTTCGTTTGCTGTTTGTCTTCGTTCTAAAATCATTGTACCAGCACCTTCAGATAATACAAAGCCATGGTGCTCTGAAGAAAATGGTACGCCAGCTTCTTCGATCGATGGATTCGTCGAAAGTGCTCTTAGCTTTTTAAAGCCGTTGATAGTCCATTGACCCAGAGGTGCATCAGTCCCGCCAACTATACAAGCATCTACATTCCCACTTTCAAGAAGTAGTTTCCCAATTGATAGGGCATCTAAACTTGCCGTACATCCAGTTGTGATGGTAAAACCGGGACCATTCAAACCAAGAGATTCCGCGACCGAAGCTGAAAGTGTATGCGTATCCACTAAAGAAACGCCTTGTATCGGGAATTTCTTGAAATCGAAGGCTGCGGCCGAATAGGCTTCAATTTCAAGAATTGCGCCAGCTGATGTCCCCATAATAACAGCAACTCGGCTTGGGTTAAAATAATCTAACTCCGCCATAGCAGCGGCATCTAATGCAGCAGCAATGGCCATTCTTACAGAACGTGGGTGTCGTTTATAATTCTTTCTGTTTATCTCAAGAAAGCTATCATCTATAATACCTGCAACGATTTCTTTAGTAGTATAAGATTGATTCGCGTTTTTTAGTATACTTTGCGTGCAAATCCCTTTTTCAAGGACATTTAAAAAACTAGATTTATCTAAAGCGCCAGGAGCTTTTATGCCATAACCAGTAATTACGATATCGTCCAATAAGATCACCTATTAATTTCGACTTTATTCTATTATATACAACAAGATTTGATATATCTATATTAATAGGTCGAAAGAGTTGGTGGTGTATATTGTTGTTGGTCAATAAGTTATATTATGGTATATATATCAGGTGGATAATTGATGAAATAAAGATTTAATTCTATAAAATGTTGATATTTTATTAAAAATGACTAGATTTTTCCTTGCGTTGTGCATAAAAAGTCATGTGCATAAAGTAATGGAGCTATAGAGTTTATCGAGTGAATTGACTGATTATGTCGAAATTTCGAAAAATAATAATCTTTTTTGATGGTAGTGAATAAAAGGTAAAACTTTAATATAGAGGAAGTGTTTAAATGATTTATACAATTGCATTATTTATTCTTGCGGGGATTGCAGAGATTGGTGGAGGTTATTTAATTTGGCTGTGGTTAAGGGAGGGGAAGCCGCTCTATTGGGGAATAGCTGGGGGACTGGCATTGGCTGTTTATGGTGTCATTGCTACTTTCCAAAATTTCTTATCCTTTGGTCGAGTTTATGCAGCATATGGTGGTGTATTTATCGTGCTTTCTGTTTTATGGGGGTGGGGAATTGATAAAAAGACACCTGATTTGTTTGATTGGATAGGTGCTTTCATCTGTATAATCGGCGTATCTGTCATGTTGTTTGCACCACGGCATTAATTGTTTTTACCAAGAAAGTTATCACAGGATTATTTTCTCCAAGCATATCGTTTAATAAATTCGCGCTGATTTGTTTAGTATATAAATAGGGTCTATATTTTGGCAGAGAAAGATATCGCATTATAGCTTTTCGGTATCTAGGTTTTTTTAATAGATTCGTAAACATGTACAGGAGGAATAAGACATGAATGAAAAATATAAGGATTTTTTTGCATCATATAAATTAACAAATGGAGTGGAATTGAAAAATCGCCTTGTGATGGCTCCGATGACGCATTGGTCTTCAAATGCAGATGGTACTGTGACAGATGCAGAACTTGAATATTATGCACGACGTTCTAAAGGTGTAAGTATGGTCATTACAGCTTGTACCCATGTAACAGAGAACGGTCAAGGATTTCATGGACAATTTGCGTCCTACAGCGACGAATTTATTCCTGGTTTAAAACGTGTAGCGGCAGCTATTAAAGAGCAAGGAGCAAAGGCTGTTTTACAAATTTACCATGGTGGGAAAATGTCTCCTCCAGAATTAGTACCAAATGGCGAAATCGTTAGTGCAAGTGATATTCCGGCAGATATTTTCGGTGAAACAGGTAAAACACCAAGACCTTTAACGGAAGTGGAAGCTGAGGAAATCATTGAAGCATATGGTGAAGCAACTCGTCGAGCAATCGAAGCAGGGTATGATGGTGTAGAAATTCACGGAGCAAATGGGTATTTAATACAACAATTTTTCTCGCCTCATTCCAACAGACGCAACGACCGCTTTGGCGGCAGCTTGGAAAAACGTATGGCCTTCCCATTAGCTGTAGTAGATAAAGTTAAAAGTGTTGTTGAAAAGTATAGTGATGCTTCTTTCATTGTCGGACATCGTTTTTCACCTGAGGAACCAGAAGAAAAGGGCATCACAATGGCTGATACACTTGCATTAGTTGATGCGTTAGCAGATAAAGGATTAGCTTATTTACATGTATCATTAGGAGAATTTTTCTCAACTCCACATAGAGGTGTGGAAGATTTATCGAAAACACGAATTGACTATTTACTTGAGAAAATTAATGGTCGTGTACCACTGATTGGGGTAGGTTCGATTTATACTGCTGAAGATGCTCGCAAGGCATTTGAGACAGGAGTACCTTTATTAGCGCTAGGACGAGAACTGCTAATCGATCCGGATTGGGTTCAAAAAGTGGAACAAGGTAAAGAAGATGAAATCGTAACACTGCTTGATAAAGACAAACAAGAAGAGTTGGTACTACCTGATCAGTTATGGAAAATGATTACGAATAGACCGGGTTGGGTACCTGGAGTTTAGTTCATACTAGAGCTATCTACACTGAACTAAAGGGGTGACTCGAATGAAAGAGCAATTATTTGGTGAAGAAGACAGTCTAAGAGAGAAGCAAAAGTTAACTACCAGCATGCCCTGGATAATGAAACAGACTTGGAATGATACCTTATTTGCACATTATCCAGTGCAGCGGAAGGTTTTAGAAAAAATCGTTCCAAGTGCGTTAACACTAGATTCGTTTCATGGTTCGTGCTGGGTCTCTATTGTGCCTTACTTAACAAGCTCTATGCATTTGAGAGGGCTGCCTCCAATTCCGGGAATGGCTGCTTTTCCAGGCTTCAATATTCGTACTTACGTGAAGGTAGACGATAAGCCAGGGGTCTATTTCTTCAGTTTAACAGCCGCCAACTTCCTTGCTGCTTACACGGCGAAAACTTTTTTTCGTTTACCCTATACGTATATGGATATGAAGTATAAAAAGGTGAATGATTTAATCGTTTTTGAAAGCGAGAAGAAATCAGGTGTTCAGCTATTGTGCAATTATAAATCGGTTTCTGCGCCTTCTCCAACCGAAAAAGGCTCACTAGAAGAGTGGCTGGTTCAGCGTTATTGCTTGTATACGGTAAGCAAAAATGGTGAACCGATGCGCGCGGATATTTTGCATGAGCCGTGGATGCTAGAGAAAGTGGAAGCCGAATTTCATCAAAACACCTTGCTAGCTAGCTTGAATATCGTGCCAGAAAATGCAGAGCCGATTTTGCATTATGCAAAAAAAGCGGTAGTACGAATCTGGCCGATAAGCATGGTAGCAAAATAAATAATTGGAGCGATTACTTTTATAAAAAGGTAATCGTTCTTTTTTATGGAATGATTAGGTACTTTGTGGAATAAGTGAGTAGGAAGGAATTTGAATAATCCTTAAAGAATACATTGAAGATGGACTTTATATAAGGGAGGAGATTGTTTGAAACAGGCATTATTGGTTATTGATGCACAGCAAGCGTTGATTGAAGGAGACCATGCTGAAAAAGGTGTAGTGGAAAAGGAAAATTTAATAAAAAACATCAATACAGTTATTCAAAAGGCTGTAGAAAATGAGATTGAGATTGTATTTATAAGAGATGTAGATGTTTCAAAAGGAGAGGGACCAGGTTTTGAGGTTCACCAGGAAATTAATGTACCATCGGGTGCGGTTATTTTTAATAAAGCAGCAACGAATTCATTTTATGGGACACCTTTAGATGCGTTTTTAAAAGAGCGCAGCGTTAAACATATTGTCATGATGGGATGTAAAACGGAATATTGCATGGATACTGCAGTGAGAACGGCAACCGTGAGCGGCTATGACGTGACTTTAGTAGGGGATGCACACTCAACTTCAGATTCAAATACACTCTCTGGCCAGCAAATCATCCAGCATCACAACCGAACTTTGCACGGACATTATAATGTAGATCACTTCTCGGTTGTTCGAAATTCGGATGAAGATTTGTTCACGCCGATTCATGATAATTATCGCTAAATAATAGGAGGATGATTTGAAACAAAATATTTACGACAACCCAATCTTTTTTGAGCAGTATTCAGCATTACGTGAAACGGGCGTAACGGCAAATGACTTTGTTGAACAGCCGGCATTGAAATCGCTTATTGTCTCTCTTGAAGATAAAATCGTACTGGATTTAGGATGTGGTGCAGGTTCCTTCGCAAAGTATTGCGCCGAAAATGGGGCAGCCGAGGTTACTGCAGTCGATATTTCCAGCAATATGATTGAAAAGGCTAAAAAAGAGAATCCTCATGAGAAAATCACCTACTTATGCACACCGATAGAAGAGTTGGAACTGCAGCATCAAACCTTTGACCTCATTGTAAGTTCGCTGGCAATTCATTATATAGCAGATTATCCAAGTCTAATAGATATGATAAAAAGGCTACTAAAGTCTAATGGGGAGTTCATCTTCTCCACGGAACATCCTATTGTCACAGCGCGCAAAGAAGAAATAAGCAATTGGGTAAAAGACGGTGAAGGGAACAAGCTGCACTGGGCACTAGATCATTATCAAAATGAAGGAAAGCGTGAGCAGTATTGGTATATTGACGGTGTAATCAAATATCACCGAACGATTTCAACACTTATTAATATATTGATTGAAAAGGGGCTTGTATTGGAAAGTGTCATAGAGCCAACAGCTATCCCTGGAGGGGTAGAGCTTAGACCAAAACTAATCAATGAAGAACGCAGACCTTCTTTTATCGTTATTAAAGCAAGAAAAATGTAATTCATGTGCTGCCGTTTTGGCAGTTTTTTTAACGAGAATTTCAAATACGTAAGAAGGAGAATAGAGGACAATGGGAAAATACAAAATTATTTTATTTGATTTAGATGGTACTTTGACAGATCCTAAGGTTGGAATTACAAAATCAGTTCAATATGCATTGAATAAAATGGGCATAAAAGAGAAAAACCTAGAGAGAATGACTTGTTTCATAGGACCGCCAATACAGGTCTCCTTTGCAGATTATTATGGCTTTAATGAGAAGCAAACAAAAACAGCAATTGACCATTACCGTGAACGGTATAAGGAAAAAGGGATGTTTGAGAATGAACTGTATAAAGGGATTTTACCTTTGTTGCAAAGCTTAAAGGCTCAGCAATATACTCTCGTCGTTGCCACTTCCAAGCTTACGGTATTTGCTGAGGAAATTTTGAAGTATTTTCAGCTAGACGGATATTTTGACTTAGTTGTTGGGAGTAATCTAGACGGCACGAGGTCTTCAAAAGCCGAAATCATTCAATTTTTATTAAATCATTATGCTAGCCATTCAAGTGATGAATTTGTGATGATTGGCGACAGAAAACACGATATAATCGGTGCAAATAAAACGAACATCGATTCAATTGCTGTGTGTTATGGATATGGATCAATTGAAGAGTTATATGATAGTAAGCCTACGAAAATCGTTGAAACTGTTGAGGAATTACGGGAATTCTTAGTTGGATTGAGATAGATATAAAATAATAGAGCGCTCGTATACAGGTTTGGAGCGATGAGTGTTTTTTATTTACGAAACGTATATTATAAGCAGAAAAATAGTATATGTAAATAACTTTTTAGGGCAGGCATTTTGAGAATTTGGTAAGTTATTATATAATAATAGTAGGAAATAAGAACGGAAAAAATACATAAATAAAAAAGCGAGTTTGAAGAGAGGAAAAGAAATGACCAAAATCAAAAAACGTAAGGCAAATTTAATAAGGATATTCACCAAAGTTTTCATGATTATTATGGGAGGATTAATCGCGGCCTATGGACTAGAGGCGGTTTTAATTCCAAATAACGTCTCGGATGGTGGCGTAACGGGGCTAAGTATCGTGGGTTCTGAATTATTCGGATTACCGCTAGGAGTTTTAATTGCCATCCTGAATATACCATTTGTATGGTTAGGTTATAAGCAAATTGGAAAAAGCTTTGCCATCTATTCGGTTGTAGGGATTGCATCGTTAGCAGTCGGAACGGTCTTAATGCACCATATACCAGCAATCATCGATGGAGATACTTTATTAGTCACAGTCGTTGGTGGGATTATCCTAGGGTTTGGAATGGGTCTTGCGTTGCGTAATGGTGGCGCATTAGATGGGATTGATATGCTAGCTGTTTTGCTATCTAAAAAATTGCCTTTTGGAACAAGTGATTTGATTTTATTCTTAAATTTATTTGTATTCATTGTGGTATCAACAGTGTTTGGACTACAAGGGGCTATCCTTTCGGGGATCGCATACTATATTGCTTCAAAAGTAATCCATATCGTAGAAGAAGGTTTAAGTGGCTCGAAAACATTTAAAATTATTACTGCTGAACCTGAAGTTATGGTAGAGACAATTCGTGATCGACTAGGTCGTAGTGCAACATATAGCGATGCTTACGGCGGTTATTCGAATGAGCATTTTAAAGAAATTACTTGTGTGATTAACCGTTTAGAAGAAAGTAAAATGAAATTAATTATCCAAGAACTCGATCCTGGCGCATTTGTTACAGTCTATGACGTAGCAGAAGTGAAGGGCGGTAACTTTAGAAAAAAAGACATTCACTAATATCAAGTATGGAAAGCGTTTCTGTAAAAAGAAGCGCTTTTTTTCTATTTTAAAAAGGAATTCTTAATAAGATAACGAATTTTATTGAAGGTGGAAACAGAATCGCGGTTTGCATTGATAGCTTTAAGGTGCCAGTTATAACAAAAATAGAAATTTTGAGGTGGAAATGATGGAGCTTTGTTTTTATGAAGAGATCTTTCAAGAAGCAATCGAACAATATTATCTAACGGAGGAACAGCTGCAATTTACAGGTTCTCCGATTGAATGTACACAGCTTGCCAAAGAGGATTCCGATCGATATGCCATATTAGCCATTGCAGATGGAAAGCTGGTTACCTATTTCAATTTGCATCGAAATGAAGGAGTAAAACCTTTTTCGAACAATCCCAATGCAATTTTGCTAAGAGCCTTTTCAACAGATTTCCGTTATTTAGGGAAAGGCTACGCAAAAGAGGCGTTGAAACTGCTGCCGGCTTTTGTAAAACAGCATTTTCATGGTATTAACGAAATCGTGTTAGGTGTGAACTTTAAAAATGAAGCGGCTCAAAACCTATATAAAAAATGTGGATACGTAGACGGGGGAGAACGCAGGATGGGCAAAAAAGGCGAACTTTTCATGATGAGCTATTATTTAAAGTCATTTCAACCCATTTAAATAAGTAATTTGATTTAATCCATAATGAAACTCAAAATAAATGCACCAAAAGTATCACATAATACTTTAAGTGCATTTATCTTAACTAATTATTGCGATTCTTTTTTTGCTTGTTGTTGTTATTGTTATTATTGCTAGCTTCTTGGATATCAAACTCTTGAGCAATTTCTTGGTTATTGTTATTTTGCTTATTCTTCTTTTGATTATTTTGATCGTTGTTATTTTTTTGTGCTTTATTTTTTTTACTCATTGGGAATTCCTCCGTTTGTGATTAGGTAGTTGTTATCTAGCGTTATCTTTATTGGATTGCTGATTTTTATCATGATTTGTCGCGTTATTTTTGTTTTTGACTTTTGAATCGAATTCTTCTGCAATTTCTGCCGTATTGTCTTCAGGATTATCCTGATGACTTGTAGTATTTCTATGCAAATGAGCGTAGGTTTCGAAAGGGTTGTGGGTTCTCACATTCATTGTTTCTTTGCTGTTTTTATTACCCATGGATTCACCTCCTAGATACTAATTTGCACTCCGAAAAGCTGTTTTATTCTTATAAAACATTTGCATGAAGAAGCAGTAAATTCCAGTTGTATGGTTTGATTTTTGAAAGAGCGGGAGACCTTTTGAATACATGATTTTGCAAGAAAAATGAGAACATGGACAGTCCATGTTCTCGCTAAGTTTTTTATATTAATGCTCCATTAAATTTGATAAAGGAACATCGTGTTCTTTTTGCGGGTCATCGAGAGGGTAGATGCGAGCTGTTCCTTTGTCTGCGTCTACATGTTGGATGTACACTTTCTCTCCATTAAATAATACAGTGGCAATGACTGGTGATTCAGAAATTTCTTGGGCTCTTTGTGCATTCATCATGAAATCCTCCTATGAAAAATCATATCGTAGTGCATTTTCATTATTTGCATTCCTTTAAGGAATTAAAACGGCAAAATAAAAAATAAATGAAACATTCGCTTTTTTTAACCGTATGATAGAGGATAATATTTTTTTGAAAAATTTACTAGAAATGGTCATAGTTTGTTTGCAGGATTCATATATTATAAGTGTTGCAGATTTTATAAGGAGTGTAATAATGTGAGCTTTAGTTTAAAAAAACAACTAGTAATTATTTTGACCTCCCTTATTGTTATGATTGCTATTGGATTATCAATCGATATGTATTTAACACATAAAGAAATAATGGAAGCGGCCAATGCATGCTATGATCGAAATGGATATCCTATCGTACATAAAGTGGGATTAGTATCGAACTGGTCCTTCACATGTGACGGTTTATAAGAAGGAGCCTGATTTATCACATCGACCAGGCCTCAACATAAGCCGGGGACAAAAACGCAGTCGTCGCGCATTGTCCCCATGTCCTCCATCGTGTTAGCCTCTTAGACAGCTGGTAACAGATACCATTACTTAGAATCTACAAGAGTAAACTAAAACGCTTATGTAGATTTTTTTAACTCTTGTTGAGAAGGGATGTTTTCCAGCCATTCTTGCTCGAGGATTCCATAAAGGTATGAATCTCGCCACCCTGTGTGAATTAGGAAATCATCACGAATCGTTCCTTCATGCACCATACCGGCTTTTTCTAAAACTTTTACAGAACCTATATTTCGAGGGTCACAGGTCGCAGAAATGCGATGCAAACCCAATTGTGCAAACCCAAATTCGATTAATACCTTAGCAACCTCCGTAGCGTACCCCAATCCCCAATAATCTGGATGCACAATATAGCCAATTTCACCCTTTCGATCAATAAAGTCCTGAATATTAATTTCTCCAGAACCAATTAGTTTGTCGTCCACTATAACAGAAAAAACAAAACGCGATCGGGGAATTTCTTTACTATCAGCAAGAACTTGTTGAACAAACTCCAGTGAATCTTCTTCTGAATTTGGTCCCCATGGTTGATACCTGCAAACACTAGGGAGAGAGGCATAAGCATGAACATATAGCCAATCTGCTTCTTCCATTTCTCTTAAAAACACTCTTTTACCAGTTAAACTAGCAATCATCGAAATCCCTCCTAAATACTTGTCTATAAATTTTGTTGAATAAAGTCTCCCAATAATTTAAAGGGTGTTTCCTCAGCTCTATCGAAATTAATAGGGGGGTGAGAGAACAATGGAACTAAAATTTGTAAACATGAATGAACAATTTGCTTTCCAAATACTGCACTGGAAATATGAGCAGCCATATGATTTCTATAATGACGAATACACAAAAAGAAGCCATTTGTGAATTACTTGATAATTCATACTATGCTTTGATAGATAAAGAAAATGAGTTATTTGGAATTTTTTGTACTGGAAAATCTGCTCAAGTACCCCCCAGGACATTCTATAGGTGCCTACGATGAGAATTTAATAGATTTGGGGCTTAGCATGAATCCTAAATTTGTAGGGCAAGGCAGGGGGAAGGCTTTTTGCACGGTAATTATAAGTTCCATTGAGGACGATAATAAAAACACACATATTCGTTTAACGGTTGCAAAATTTAACAAAAAGAGCAATTCGTTTATATGAAACCTTGGGATTTAAACAGGAAAAGGAATTTCAAACGAAAACAGCAGAGTTTATGACAATGGTGAGAAGGGCATAAAAAGATCCCAAAAGTTAAGGTGAAAACTTTTGGGACAAGATTGGATTATTTAATTTTGAATTTACTAATTGCTACTGTTAGCTCTGTACTTAAGTTATTTAGCTGTTCAGAGGCTTCTGCAACCGATTGGATGGCTGTGAGCTGTTCATCGCTTGAAGCACTTACTTCCTCGCAAGCAGCGGCAGTCGATTGGGCTGTAAGTGACATTTCTTCAATCGTTTGCACGACTTGATCTTTAAATTGAACGATTCCTTCAATTTGGCCAATAACATTTTTAAAGGTACCTTCCATGTTTTCAATGAGAGTAGAAAGACTTTTAAATAGGGAACTCGTATCTTCTACTACAACGCCTTGGTTTTGGAAGGTTTTTTGCATTTCTGTCATTTGATGTGCAACCTGCTGTGATTCTGTTTGTAATTCGAGAATGGTCTTTTTCACTTGCTCAGTTGCATTTGCTGACTGTTCTGCGAGCTTTCTTACTTCATCGGCAACAACAGCAAAGCCTTTTCCGTGCTCACCAGCGCGGGCAGCTTCAATACTTGCATTTAGTGCGAGTAAATTTGTTTGTGCCGAAATCTCAGAAATCGTATTCATTACTGTCCCAATCGCACCGACTTTCATTTCTAAGCCTTTAATGGCATGGGCCATATTCGTTAATTCAACCTGTGAATGATCGAAGGAGCCTAGCAGGTTTTTCATTTTTTCATGTCCCATTAGGTTTAGCTGATCCGCTTCTATTGTGATGTCATGAAGAGAATCTGTTTTAGACTTCATATCGTTGATTTTCTCTCCAAGCTGGCCAGTCGTTTCCGTAACCATATCTGCATTCTCAGAAGAGGTTGTCGCACCGATTGCAATGTCATTTACCGCATTCGAAACTTCAACACTTGAAGCAGTGGTTTCCTGAGCAAGAGCACTTAGGTGGTGAGAGCGTTGTTCTACGTGATTCGATGATTCTTGAACAACGGTAATAATATTTTTCATGTTCGAAATCATGGTGTTAAAATGCTGACCAAGTAGGCCAATCTCATCCTGCGATTTCACTTCAATATTGACAGATAAATCACCTTTAGAAACCTCTTCCATTAAAGTGCCAAGTTTGTTAATCGGTTTTAAAACGCTTGTGATAAATAAGAATAATACGATAAACGTTACTAAAAGGATGGCAATTGCAATAATAACGATGACTTTTTGAATGCTATTAGCTAATTCATGTAGATTATCTTCATAGTAAACTGCTGCAACTGTCCAGTTTAAATCCGGCAATTTGTTGTAAACAACGACAGATTTTTGGTCATTTACAGTTGTTTCTAGATTGTCTTTCATTTCTGTATCAGCTTGAATCGCTTGTACAAACGCTTCTGAGCTGAAGTCTTCTCCCATTTTGGTAGGGTGAACAATTGCGACACCTGCATTATCTAAAACTACTGGATATCCTTCATAACCTAAGTTAGTAGAAGAAACTAAATTTGTAAGCTGAGCCAGTAGGATATCGACTCCTAATACACCAATAACCTCATTGCCATCTTTCACAGCGATAGAGCCTGTGATTGCATATTCACCTGTAACGCTATCTAGGTAAGGGGATGACCAAACAAATTGGTCAGGGTTTTGGATGGCATTTGTATACCAAGGGCGCGACTTTATATCTAACTCACTAATACCTTCGAAATGTGGTTCGATGATTGTGTATTGGCCGTCTGTAAAGTAAATGCCTGAGGCAGCATCATAGATCGATAAATAGTCCGCTAAATCTGACCGGTAGAGTTGATCCGCCGAATCATTATATGCAAGTGAACCTGAATGGAAATTGAGAATGTCTGGTGATTCAGCTAGTTTTAACATACTTTTCTCATAGGAAGATAGAAATGCTTTGATGTTAGCAGAAAGACCATTAACTACAACTTCGCTTTGTTCAACTACGCTATTCTCGGTCTTTGAGGTAATTAAAAGCGAGCTTACTGTCCCTAGTGTACCTAAGCCTAAAACAATAATTATCAAAACAATGGCTAATATTCGCCATTTGATAGATATTTTCAAAAAAATCGCCTCCCAATCTAGTAGTAATATCATAGTTCTTTTATAATAGCAAAAAAATATTCTGAAGTATGCTAAAAATTAATTATTTTTAGTATTTTTATAGTATTTAGAAAATTAACTATGCATATTTTGTTTGAAAATAGATAGATTTACTTTTTATTACAAAAGGTAAATGGGATTATTTTGTAATATATCCCATGGGTAGAAATATTTGCTATCCTATAAAAAAACTACAAAACGCTCTTTCATTTGCAGTTATTTTTCTTATAGTAATTTGGTGATAATTTTAGGGTAATATAGAGGAAATATCGAAATGAGAGTTGGAGGAATGAGGATGAAAAGTGCAAGTCCATATGTTTTTGTAGAAAATTGTCTTGAAATTATGGAATACTATCGCAACATTTTAAATGCTGAGATGAGGAATATTCAGCAAACTGAGGACGGCAAATGTTTGCATGCAGAATTGGTTGTAGGGGAGAGTATAATTCATTTCTCCGATGCCTTCGGAAAAACACAGCAGGGGGATAATGTTCGAGTGAGCTTAGAATGCGAGAGTGAGGAAGAAATCACAAGGGTTTATAATGATTTAAGCGTTTCGGGGAATGTGACTGTGGAGCTTCAAGAAACCGATTGGGGCGCATTGCACGCCAATCTAGTCGACCAGTTTGGTGTAG
>Ga0182745_1001638_pt1 | contig 21242 bp, 20 predicted proteins | sample eDN3rd30CKraftBY_FD_128523 | JGI IMG/M metagenome (GOLD analysis project Ga0182745, IMG submission 128523) | Enriched backyard soil microbial communities from Emeryville, California, USA - eDNA 3rd pass 30_C Kraft BY (version 2) (version 2) | ecosystem: Environmental > Terrestrial > Soil >...
AGATAGACCTCGGTCTTGCCGCTGCCGGTCACCCCGTGCAACAACACGGGCTTGAAGCCCTGCAGGCCGGCTACGGTATCGACGGCAGCCTGTTGATCCGCGTTGAGCGCCGGCGCCTGATCGGGCACGGCGGGCGCGGCGGCAGGCTTGGCCTTGCGCGCATCCAGGCGCGCCACCGGACCTTGCCCTGACCGTTTACCCTGATAGGCCGAGGGCTTTCGCAACGGCGGCGGCATGGCCGGCAGCATGACTTCACCCAATGGCCGCTGATAGTAATCGGCCGCAAACCGGGCCAAGCGCAGCCAGTCTGCGGGCAACGGCGGCAGATCCTCGAGCACCTGCTCGACGTCGCGCACCTGGGCCGCGTCGATCGACGGTTCGGCGGGATTTTCCACCACTACGCCCACTAGCTTACGACGGCCAAACGGCACGATCACCCGTGCGCCAACCGGCAACGCCGCCTGCGCCCGGTAATCAAAGGGACCCGGCAACGGGACGTCCAATGCCACACGTACCCAGAACGCCGTGAATGAGCGGATGCCATCGGACACGTCAGACATAGGCAGCAGGCATGAAAGGCATGACGATCGGCGTGAACAAGTTAAAGTAAATTCTCGGTTTTTCAGCTAACAGGTTGTCAGGCCTGCGTGAAATATCACTGGCGCGGCGGCCTGTGGATAACTTTGGGGAAAAACATTCAATAACCTGCTTTTCTGTCAAGGCGCTGAATATCAAAATAAACTCTGGAATGCTATTGACTTTATATTTTTATTTTAAATTCAGGCACTTATAAAAACATCCCAGAATTCATCCCAGATTTTTCGTGCTATTGGCGCCGCTTTCGCTGCTGTGCACAAGTCTGGCCCACCCCCACATGAACCAGACCTGTAATGCGCTAGTGGACACTCACTCAGGCGTGAAACGAGCGGCTATATGTGTGGACTTCATCGACCAACGCCGACACGGCCTCCGGCGGCGTAAATTGCGAAATGCCGTGCCCCAGATTGAACACATGTCCGCCCTGGCCGACCGGGCCAAAAGCGTCCAGCGTGCGACGCGCCTCGGCGCGAATCGCCTCATTGCCGCCGAACAACGACATGGGGTCCAGGTTGCCCTGCAGCGCGACGGCATCGCCCACGCGCTGTCGCGCCTGGCCCAGATTCACCGTCCAGTCGAGTCCCACGGCATCACAACCGCAACCGGCGATATCCTCGATCCACATACCGCCGCCCTTGGTAAAGACGACGACCGGAACCTGACGGCCCTCGTGTTCACGAATCAGGCCCGACACGACCTTGCGGGTATAAGCCAGGGAAAACTGCTGGAACAATCCGTCAGCCAACACGCCGCCCCAGCTGTCGAACAGCATCACAGCCTGTGCTCCGGCCTGAATTTGTGCGTTCAAGTATTGCTGGGTGGCTTGCGCATTGATCTCGAGGATGCGGTGCAACAAATCCGGACGCGCGTACAGCATCGTCTTGATCTGGCGGTAATCGGCGCTGCCGCGTCCCTCGACCATGTAACAGGCGATGGTCCAGGGACTGCCAGCAAATCCGATCAGGGGGACTTTGCCGTCCAATTCACGGCGAATGACCGCCACGGCGTCAAAAACGTAACGTAGCGAATCCATATCGGGCACAGCGAGCTGCGCCACGTCATCCTCGGTACGCACGGGCCGCGCAAAGCGCGGCCCCTCGCCGGGCGCGAAATCCAGGCCCAGGCCCATGGCGTCCGGCACCGTCAGGATGTCGGAAAACAGAATCGCCGCATCCAGGTCATAGCGCGCCAGGGGCTGCAGCGTAACCTCGGTGGCGTAATCGGGATTCTGCGCGAGCCCCATGAACGAACCTGCCCGCGCACGTGTGGCTTTGTATTCGGGCAGGTAACGCCCCGCCTGGCGCATCAGCCAAATGGGGGTATACGGTACGGGCTGGCGCAACAGGGCGCGCAGGAACACATCGTTCTTCAGGGGAGCAGCGGACACAGCTATCCTTCGAATTTGGAAGCCATGAGTTTACCGCCTCGGGCGCCTGCAGCCCAGGCGCTGGTCCGATCAGCGCCTGGTTTCCCCGTTTTGCTGCTGTCCGATCAGGCCAGGGGCTCCGGCAGGCACGCGCCGTTGCGATAGTGGGCGGCATCGATTCGATGTTTGCGCATCAGCGCCCAAAAGGCACGCCGGTGCTTGCTGGAGGCCCGTGCCGCCTGTGCGACGTTACCGGAATGGCGTGTCAGCGCATGGCGCAAATAAGCACATTCGAAATCGTCGACCAGGCGTGCCTTGGCCAGACGAAAGGGCTCGTCGGTCGCTCCGATATCAAAGGTCTCGGTGTCGGCGCGCGCGATTTTCCTGCGAGGCGATACACGTTTGCTCGCCGGCATCTCGCCATAGGCGCGCACGGGCTCCTGGACTTTCCCGCCGATACGCCTGCCGCGCGACCGAATGGCCGGATCACCCGTGGCAACGGCAACGACGGACGGCACCGGCGGCGGCGCCTGCTCCCGTGGCCGTGCCTGACGATGCCAATGCACCAGACGCGCCCGCAATTCGTCCGGACAGACAGGTGCGCGCACGAAATCCGCAACACCCAGCGCCAGCAAGTCCAGAATCGCCGGCGCCTTGATATCCAACGCGAGGGCAACCAGCGGAATGCGCAAGCCGTCGGCGGCATTGGCCAATACCGTGCGCACCCACGACAGCGATGCCGGCGACACCGGCAGGACACAACCGTCAAAACGTTGCAAGGTCAGTTGGGCTCGCGACAACCACTGAGTATCAACGGGAGCTCCCGCCGACAGCGTGGCGACGTCCTGGGCGTACAGACGCAAGCGACCGAATTGACCATGATGACTCTCGACCCAATCCCGCACCCAGCCCTCATGGCCGGGGGTCATCAGAACCGCGCAATCGAATGTTTCACGCAAGAGAGACTCCTGTCGACGAATGCAAAGCAGCAAGCCTACACAGCATCCCTGCCGCACGATACTCGCAGTTATCACACTGCGGGTTCTACGAATAACCGACCGCAGATCCGCGCCAATTCGTTTATCGTTCTACTGTGGTCTTTAGCGTTCCGACCTTCGAGTCCGCATCACTTCGCCCACGATGCGACGTGCTCGAATCGAATGGTTTATCGTGGTGCGTGGCCGGCATAAGGCCGGTCGCGCAGCGGTGCAACCGAACGCGTGGACTTCAATGGCAAGAATGCGAGTGCAGCGCATCGGCATGACCCATAGACTGCAGGCATAGTGACGCGGTGGAGCCGCGCTCGACAACCGGGCGAACCGACACCGTCGCCGCCGCTGATTGACCAAACCCGACAAAGGAACCCATCATGTCGTACGCCTGCAAAACCATCGCCTCCCCTGTGGGCCGGCTGACGCTCGTGGCCAACGACGCCAAACTGGCCGCCATCCTGTGGGAAAACGACCGACCTGGCCGTGTTCGCCTGGGGCCCATGCAAGAAAACCCGCAACACCCCACCCTGCTGAAGACCGAGCAGCAATTAACGGAATACTTCGCCGGCAAGCGCGAGCATTTTGACCTGCCGCTGGATTTCGTCGGCACCGAATTTCAGAAACAAGTCTGGGCAGCATTGCTGACCATTCCCTATGGCCAAACCCGCAGTTATCGCGACATCGCCACGCAGATCGGTCGCCCCAAGGCCGTACGCGCCGTGGGCGCGGCCAACGGCCGTAATCCGATTTCCATCGTCGCGCCATGTCATCGCGTCGTGGGTGCATCCGGCGATCTGACCGGATTCGCCGGCGGACTGTCGGCCAAGGCATTATTGCTGGGTCTCGAACACGCCCCGGCATCAAGGAGTCGCACATGAATTCACCCACCGGCGTCATCGTCGGCGAGGACGGTCTGGCACGCCCGCCCTGGGCGGCACAAGACCCTTTAATGCGTCATTACTACGACACCGAATGGGGCATGCCGGTGCGCGACGAACACGGTTTGTTCGAGCGACTGAGTCTGGAATGCTTCCAATCCGGCTTGTCGTGGGCGACGATTCTGCGCAAGCGCGAGGCGTTTCGCGCGGCGTTCCGTCAGTTCGACCCGGATGTCGTCTGCGCGTTTGACGCTCAGGACATCGAGCGCCTGATGGCCGACAGCGGCATCGTGCGCAACCGCGCGAAAATCCTGGCCACTATCAACAACGCCGCCGCGACGATCGCGCTGCGCGCCGACGGCGGACTGGTGGATTTCATCTGGTCATTTCAGCCGGCTGAGACGCCCGCACCGCGCACGCTGACCGAAATCCCCACCGTCTCGGAGGCCTCTACCGCCCTGAGCAAAGCCCTGCGAAAACGCGGCTTTTCCTTTGTCGGGCCAACCACCATGCATGCATTGATGGAGGCCACAGGGATGATAGACACACACCTGGTGGACAGCCATCGCCGTGGCAGCTCAGGTGTCTGGCAGATGACATCAACATGACAAAAATCACGAATCCTGACAGCCTGAATGTCTTGTTTTACGAAAGTTTTCGCGGCAAAAGCACGTCATCTCGATTCAGTACATAATCAAACTTCGAATTGGCTTTATCAGGATCACGCGATGCTATTGAACTCTTTACTTTCCCGTCTTCTGCTTACCGCTACGGTCAGCGTACTGAGTGCCTGCGCGATGAACGCCAACACAAACTCCGCCTCCAATACGGCGACCACCGATGCGAGCGCCACCGCCTCGCCGGCCGCAAACACCCTCTCGGCTTATCACTGGGATTTGACCGATGCCCGCGATGCCAAGGGCACGGTACAAACCAATTGGGTGCCGCCCAAGACGCGCGCCGATGCCCCATTGCGCCTGACGTTCATGGATCGGCTCCTGGTGGTATCCGGCCTGTGCAACAACATGCGGGCTGGCTATGACCTCGATGGCGACAAGATCAAAATCTCCGGCGGCGCCAGCACCATGATGGCCTGCAGTGACAACGGCCTCATGCAATACGAGCGTGCCGTCGGCGAGCAGTTGCCGCAGGCTTCCGCATGGCAGATCACGGAAAACCCCTCGGGCCCGGTGTTGACGTTGCGCTTTGCCGACGACTCGCAGTGGACGCTGACCGGCACGCCCACCGATGAAACCCGCTTTGGCGGCGCAGGCGAGATCCAATTTCTGGAAGTCGCCTCGCAACGCGTAGCGTGCTCGCACCCGCTCATCCCCAATATGCAATGCCTGAACGTGCGCGAGATTAAATACAACGACAGCGGCATCCAGACCAGCCAAGGTGAATGGCAGGCCTTCTATAGCGAGATCGAAGGCTATACCCACCAACCGGGCGTGAGCAACATCCTGCGCGTCAAGCGCTATACGCGCGCCAACGTCCCCGCCGACGCATCGAGCCATGCCTACGTGCTGGACATGGTGGTGCAAAGCGCCAAGGAATGACGTTCGTTTGAACAATCAGGCTCGCATGCAGCGAGCCTGATCTGAACGCTGCCGCATTCGTCCGCGTCATGCGTGTCCTTAAAAGTTGAGGTGCCTCTCAACCTTTGACGACACGCATATCGCGGACGTTTTGTTTCATTTTTCCGCGTTAGGGAAAAATAACTGCTGGCCATTGACCTTGTAGCTGGCGATCGTGTCCTGCCCGGCAGGCGAGGTCACCCAATCCACAAACTGCTGCGCGGGTTTGGCTTTGACATGTGGGAATTTGGCAGGATTGACCACCATCACGCCATATTGATTGAACAAACGCTTGTCGCCTTCGACCAGGATTTTCAGGTCGCCGGGATTTTTGAAGCTGAGCCACGTGCCGCGATCCGACAACACATAAGCGCCCATCGACGAGGCCATATTCAACGCCGGCCCCATGCCACAACCACAGGCCTTATAGCCCTTGCCCATATCCTCGACACCGGCCAGCTTCCAGAATCGTAGTTCGGCCGCATGGGTGCCGCTCTTGTCGCCGCGCGACACGAAAGACGCGTTGTCCTTGGCCAGGGTGCTCAGGGCTTTCACGATATCGTCGCCCTTGACGCCAGCCGGATCGTCGGCGGGACCGATCAACACGAAATCGTTATACATGACCGGATAGCGTTTGGTGGCATAGCCCTCGGCGACGAATTTTTCCTCGGCCACTTGATCGTGGACGAATAACACATCGGCGTCGCCGCGACGAGCCATGTCCAACGCCTGACCCGTGCCCTGCGCGACGACCTTGATGTCGACGCCGCTGGTCTTTTTGAAAGCCGGCAGCAGATGTGCGAACAAACCGGACTGCTCGGTGGAAGTCGTCGAAGCCATGACAATGGTTTCAGCCTGAACGGCAGGCGCTGCCCAAGTAGCCGCGGCCAGCAACGCCGGCATCGCCGTGCGGCGCAAAAGCATCGTGAGTTTCATAGTATGCGTTCTCCTTTGAGAAACAGGCTGGCTGCTTCGGGCAGCGGGCCATCGAAAAAATCGTCAACGGGCACGTCCACCACCACGCGCCCTCGTTCCAAATAAATCACGCGCTGCGCCAGTCGCTTGACCTGTCCCAGGTTGTGACTGCTGAACACCATGGCCGGCGTACGACGCGTTGTATCAGCGGATGCGGCAAGCGCCATGGACGACTGCACAAAGTCGTGCATCATCTGCTCGACCTCGCGCTTGGCATGCGGATCCAGACTGGCTGTCGGCTCGTCCAGCAACAACACGTCCGGCTGCAGCGCCCAGGCGCGCGCCATGGCCAAACGCTGCTGCTGTCCACCGGATAACGCCTTGGCACTACGGGCGGCAAGATCCTGCATACCGACCCTGGCCAATGCCGGCAACGCCTGCGCACGCGCCTCACGCCAACGCATTCCGCGCAACCACAGTCCCAACGCGACATTGTTCAAGACCGACATCCGCATGACATACGGCTGTTGAAACAACATGGCCTGGCGTTTGCGCGCCACGCAAAACGCCTGTCCGCGCGACGGTTGCAACAGGCAATGCAGCACCCGCAACAAGGTGCTCTTGCCGCTGCCGTTGGCACCCACCAGTGCAACGCACTCACCCGGACCGATCGTCAAGGACACCTCGCGCAATGCCTGCACGCCGCCAAAGTCCACGTCGACATCGCGCAGATCAAACAACATTTTTTTCCGCAACGCCCTCGTCATGGCATGGCTCCAGCCTGGCCGAACAAGCCTGACAATCCCGCATCACGCCGTTCGCGCCAACGCCGCACCACCGCGCCCAACAGATTCAACAGCAGCACCACACCCAACAACAGCAACCCCAACGCCAGCGCCAACGGCAGATCGCCCTTGCTCGTCTCGAGCGCGATCGCTGTCGTCATCACGCGCGTGTAGCCCTCGATATTGCCGCCCACCACCATCACCGCGCCGACCTCGGAGATCGCTCGACCAAACCCGGCAATCACGATCGTCAACAACGCGAAGCGCTCGTCCCAGATCAACAGCAAGCCACGCAGCCAGGCGCGCGCGCGCAGCGAACGCAACTGCTCGCCATGGTGGTGTTCGGCATCGGAGATGGTCTGCCGCACCAACGCCGTCACAATGGGACAGACCAACAGCGCCTGCGCCAACACCATCGCCTGAAACGAAAACAGCCATCCCAAAAATCCCAACGGACCGGAATGCGACAGCAACAGATATACCGCCAGCCCGACCACCACAGAGGGCAAAGCCAGCGACGTGTTCAACAAGATCAAGACGATCCCGCGGCCACGAAAACGCGCGACCGCCAACCACGCGCCAGCCATCATTCCCACACCGCAGGCCAACAGGCAGGCGCAGGCGCTCACGGCGAGCGAACGCAACAAGATGGACAGCAGTACCGGATCCGCCGACACGATCAGATCAAAAGCGGTCAATATGCTTTCAGATACGGTATTCATGAGCGACGGGCAGAGAACGGAATATCATTTTTCTATCTAGATTGTTGACCGCACTGCGGAACGCGTGCCGAGCCAAATCACACAGTCGGTCTCATGCCATCAGGACCGCAAACACTCGTCCGCTGCGCTATGTGCTGAGGGTATCCCACCAAAACGCGACCCACCATATGAACAAATTTTCATAGGCATGGCGGACTGGGCTTACTATCTACCGAGGACCGCCCCCACCTCGCATTTCAGGCATACTTGCGCCGTGCATCGTATCGACCTCTCCTACCAGTTGGGCGCCACCTCGGCCGCTCCCTCCATCATCGGCAATGCGCTGATGGATTTGCTGTTCGCCGTACGCGAACATGGCTCGATCTCGAGCGCGGCTAAAGCGTTGGGGCTGTCGTATCGCCATGTCTGGGGCGAGCTCAAGCGATGGGAACAGACCCTGGGACGCACCCTGATCGTCTGGGATAAGGGACAGCCCGCACGATTGAACGAGTTCGGCGAGAAACTGCTGTGGGCCGAACGCCAGGCCCAGGCTCGGCTGGCTCCGCAGATCAACGCGCTGCGCGCCGATCTGGAACGCGCGTTTGCGATGGCGTTCGACGACGCGGCCCATGTGGTCCCGTTGTACGCCAGCCATGACGAGGCGCTGGCGGCATTACGCGAGCATGCCGTCGCCAGCGACAAACTCTATCTGGACATCAGCTATACCGGCAGCGTCGACGCGATCCGCGGACTCAACGAAGGTCGTTGCGTCATCGCTGGTTTTCATACCCGCCAAGACCCCGTGCCGGGCTCATTGACCGAACGCATCTACAAACCGCTGCTCAAGCCCGGGCTGCACAAGATCATCGGTTTCGCCCAACGCGACCAGGGCCTCATCGTCGCGCGCGGCAATCCGAAACGCATCACCACGCTGGATGATTTGCGTCGCTCGGACGTGAGTTATGTGAATCGTGCGCTCGGCACGGGCACCCGCGTGCTGTTTGACGAGCTTCTGGAACAGGCCGGTATCCCGGCGACCGCGATCACGGGATACGACCGTACGGAGCCTTCGCATAACGCGGTGTCTCACGCCGTGGCGAGCGGCCATGCGGATGTCGCCCTGGGCATCGAACCGATCGGGCGCGGTAATACGTTGGATTTTGTGCCACTGGTGCGGGAAAACTATTTCCTGGTCTGTCTGAAATCCACGCTGGACCAGACGTCGACCAAAGCGCTGCTCGCGATTTTGCGCAGCCCGCAGTGGCAGGCCGCCTTGTCCGCCATGCCAGGCTACGAGCCGCTGTACAGCGGCCAGGTGTTATCGATGCGACAGGTATTGCCATGGTGGACGTTTCCGACGAAGAAACCCCGCCCCCGAACACACCGCGCAAAAAAAGCAAAGTCGTAAATCAGCCTCGGACCTGATGCGCACAAGTGGCCGTACGCCGCCGCCACACGATCAGGACATGCCCGCCGTGCTGACGCTATCGACTCTGGAGGCTGCCAGCTCGGGCTGCAGAGCCAGACGATGCGGTGCGGTATAACAGACAAAGCGTCGATTGACCGCCCGACCGATGGCGCACAGGCCAAGATCGCGGGCGATCTCGTAGCCCATCTGCGTCATGCCGCTGCGCGACACGACGATCGGCACGCCCATCTGCGCGGACTTCATGATCATTTCGCTGGTCAAGCGTCCCGTTGTATAAAAAATCTTGTCGTCGCCCATCTGCTCGGCCGCCGGCTGCATCCACATCCAGCCGGCCAGGGTATCGATCGCGTTATGGCGGCCGACATCCTCGACAAACATCAACATGTCGGCGCCGCGAAACAGAGCGCAGCCATGCACCGAGCCCGCCGATTTATACGTCGTTTCCTGCAGGCGGATGGCGTTCAGCAGACCATATAACTGCGCCTGCGTCACCTGCGCCTGCTCCGACAGTTCGAGTTGATCCAGTTCTTCCATCAAGCCACCGAACACGCTGCCTTGCCCGCAGCCGGTCGTCACGACGCGCTGCGCCGTGCGAGCGTCGATATCGGTAATGCCATGACGAGTCTCGACGGCTGCGGCGTTAACTTCCCAATCCACCATGATCGACAGCACATCGCCGGCATCGCGGATCAAACGCTGATTGCGCAAGTACCCCAGCACCAATAGTTCGGGCATGGCGCCCAATGTCATCAGCGTCACGACCTCGCGCCGATCGACATAGATGGTCAACGGCCGTTCGGCGGGAATGGATATGTTCTCGGCCGCGCCATGTTCGTTGACGACCGTCACTTCACGGGTCAACGGCGCGCTGGCCTGGGTCAGGCGGGGCAACAATCGGGTAGTGCTCACTTCGCTGCCGGCTTGCCTTCGCTCTCGGGCTGAACCGAACTGGGTGCTTGCGTCGCCGTTTCCGCGGGAGAGTGCGCGCCGGAACCTTCACGAGGCTGCTGCGCAGGCGCATAGGCAAACGGCCCGGGATCCGCGCAGGCCGGCGTCGCCACACTCGGCGGCAGCGCCTTGCCGGCGGCCTTCAGACTTGCTTGATACTGTGCGACGGTCTTGTCCTGCGCCTCGCACAATTGATAAGCGGTCACCTTGGCGGTCCAGGCGGCTTTTGCCTTGGCCTCGGCGGCTTTGGCGTCGTCCGGCGCGCTGGCCGCCGCCCAGGCAGCCTGGGTACCCAGGGCGGCCAACATCAGTGAACAAAGTGCGACTCTCGTTTTCATGCGCCCTCTCTTTCCATGTCACGCATGGCTCGGACCTGCCCGCGAGACCCGCTTGCGCAGGCGCTCGCCGGCCTAATGTGAACCCGGCGTCGTCGGCCGCACCATGGCGTGACTGCTGCGCTTTGATGCGCGATCGGCGGTGCGCTGGGCCGGAATTTTCCCCGCCTTGATGTCGTCGTACCAGAGATCATGGTGCTCACGCGCCCAGGCTTCGTCGACATAGCCGGTTTTCATGGCCTTGTAAGCGCCCTTCATACCGATGGTGCCCAAATAAATGTGCCCGAACAGCATGCACATCATCAGGATAACCGACACGGCATGAACCATGTGTGCGATCTGCATGTTGCCGCGCGTATACGCCAGCCCCGGCACCACGCGATCCAGGAACAGCCCCGACACCACGACCACCAGGCCGAGCGCGAGCATGCCGACCCAGAACATGATTTTTTCGCCCGCGTTGAAGCGCCCGGACGATACCGGTTGAGGCCGTAACAGGCCGCCGCCCTTGCGCAACCACGTCCAGTCATAACGACGCCAGATGTTGTCCTTGGCAAAGGTCAACAACACGACGAGCAGCGACACCGCAAACACGGGGCCGACGAAGTTGTGCGCGGTTTTCAGAAACCAGGTCACCTTGCCGAATACGGCGCTGCCCATCCACGGCAACATGAAATATTTGCCGAACGCCATCACGATGCCGGACAGCGCCAGAATGACAAAGGCGGTCGCGTTCACCCAATGCGCGGCGCGCTCGAAATATGTAAAGCGCTCGATCTTGCGCCCGGTTTCCGCGCCATGCACCTTGATCGGTCCCTTGGCGACAAAAAACAGTGCAATGGCCACCAAAGCGATCAACAACAATGCGCCGCCATAGGGAATCAGCCAGTTGTTGCGCACCTGGCGCCAGGCTTCGCCCGCCGTGGTGTATTGAGAGCACGGATACTGCACAAAGCGCTGAATCAATACGCCGGCTTCGGGCGCCTCGCTGGCCGGCAGACTGCTGTACCCAGGCTCGCCGGAATTGACCTGCCGCCAGATGGGCGCGTTATTGCCCGGCTGCACCTTGGCGCGCTCGGCGTTGGTCTGCTCGGCATACCCCGGTTGCTGGTCAGCGTCGGGCTTGACCTCGAAAATGTTGGCGCTCTGGATACCGCCCAGCGCACCACCGGCCGGCGCGGCCTGTTGGGCAGCCGCAGGCGCGAGCAATGCAACGGACATCAGCAACGCCGCGCAGAACGCGCCCCACACTCCCAGGGAGTGCGCTTTACCTTGGGAAAATGACCGTAACATGGCGATCTCCGGTCAGTTGATTTTGTTGTACTCGTTCTGTCCGCGCTGGGTTCGTACCTTCATCTCGCGCGTCCAGCTGGCCTTGTCGCCCTGAGTCCAACCGGGCGCTACGAAATTGCTGCCGGTCCCGGTGTACTCAGGCTTGCTATCGCCGCGATTGGCAGACAAGTCCTGCGAAGGTTCCGAACAGGCGGACAGGGCCAGGATGGCCAACAGGGCTAAACCGTAGCGTGCGCTCATGATTTACCCTTTGTGTCTGTAGCCGGCTGCGCTTGCGCCGGCGGCTGTCCGGCCTGTTGCGATCCGTAGGCCGTACCCCAGCCCCAGACCTCGGCGCCCTTGCCACGCTGCACCACGCGCGTGCGGAAAATGTCCGCCACCACGTCGCCATCGCCCGCCAGCAATGCCTTGGTCGAGCACATCTCGGCACAGGCCGGCAATTTGCCTTCGGCCAAGCGGTTGCGACCGTATTTTTCGAACTCGGCGGCGCTGCCGTGCTCTTCCGGGCCACCCGCACAGAACGTGCATTTGTCCATCTTGCCGCGCACGCCGAACGCGCCCTCGGACGGAAATTGCGGCGCGCCAAACGGACAGGCATACGAGCAATAACCGCAGCCAATACAGGTGTCCTTGTTGTGCAGCACCACACCTTCTTCGGTGCGATAAAAACAATTGACAGGACAGACCGCCATGCACGGCGCATCGCTGCAGTGCATACAGGCTACCGAAATCGATTTCTCGCCCGGCACGCCGTCATTCAGAGTCACCACGCGGCGGCGGTTAACGCCCCAGGGGATTTCGTGTTCGTTCTTGCAGGCAGTGACGCAGCTATTGCATTCAATACAACGTTCTGCATCACAGACGAATTTCATTCTCGCCATAACGCTCTCCTCAAGCCTTTGCGATATTGCAGATCGTGGTCTTGGTTTCCTGCATCATCGTCACGGAGTCATACCCGTACGTGGTGCCCGTATTGACCGCTTCGCCGCGCACAATCGGTGCGGCGCCCTCAGGGTAGCTGGACAACATGTCCTTGCCCTGCCAATGACCTGAAAAGTGGAACGGCATGAATGCCGTGTCGGGGCCGACCCGCTCGGTGACCAACGCCTGCACATTCAGGCGGGCGCCGGTGGGCGTTTCCACCCATACCCGATCGCCATTCTGAATGCCGCGATCGGTCGCCGCTTTCGGATTGATCTCGACAAAGGATTCTTGCTGCAACTCGGCCAGCCACGGGTTGGAACGCGTTTCCTCGCCCCCGCCCTCGTACTCGACCAGACGCCCCGACGTCAGGATGATGGGGAATTTCTCGTACAGTTTGTCGGCCACGTTCTTTTGCTGCAGCGATGTGAACATCGTCGGCATGCGCCAGAACTTCTTCAAGTCATTGTGCGACGGGTATTTCTCGACCAGATCCGGACGCGTGCCATAGATGGGCTCGCGGTGCTGCGGAATCGGATCGGGGAAATTCCACACCACCGCTCGCGCCTTGGCATTGCCAAACGGATAGCAGCTGTGGTTTTTCATGACCACGCGGATGATGCCGCCGGAGGAGTCGGTCTTCCAGTTCTTGCCTTCGGCCGCGGCTTTTTCCGCGTCGGTCAGCTCGTTCCACCAGCCCAGTTTCTTGAGCAGGATGTGATCGAACTCGGGATAGCCCGTGGTCAGATCCGCGCCCTTGGAGTGTGAACCGTCTTCGGCCAGCAAGCTGACGCCATCGCGTTCCACGCCGAAGTTCGCACGGAAGTTCCCGCCGCCATCCATCACATTCAGGCTGGTGTTGTACAGGTTGGCCGTGCCCGGGTGCTTCATCTCGGGCGTGCCCCAACAGGGCCATGGCAGACCAAAGTAATCCCCGGTCAGGTCGTAACCCGTTTCTTCGTCTTTGCCGGCCTTGGCGCGCAGCGTCTTGACGTCGAACACATGCATATTGCGCATGTGGGCCTTCAGACGCTCGGGGCTCTGGCCGGTGTAGCCGATCGTCCAGCAGCAGCGGTTGATTTCGCGCAGCACGTCCTCGATCACCGGCTCGTCCATGCCGTTGACCTTGTGCAAGGCGTAGTTCTTGACGAACTCCTTGCCGAAGCCGAGCTTTTCGGCGAACTGATACATGATCATGTGGTCGCTGCGGCTTTCCCACAGCGGCTCGATGACCTTTTCACGCCACTGCAGCGAACGGTTCGAGGCCGTACAGGAACCGCTGGTCTCGAACTGCGTCGACGCAGGCAACAAGTAAACCGCGCGATTCGGATTGAGATCCTCGGGCTTGCCGGGCATCGCCGCCATCGCGGCAGTCGCCGACGGATACGGATCGACCACGACCAACAGGTCGAGTTTATCCATGGCCCGTTTCATTTCCAGGCCACGCGTCTGTGAGTTGGGCGCATGCCCCCAATAAATGACGGCCTTCAGGTTGGTGGGCTGATCCAGCACGTCGGGATTTTCGAGCACGCCGTCAATCCAGCGCGACACCGTAATCCCCGGCTTGGTCATCAACTCGGGCGAGGCATAGCGGCTCTTGATCCACTCGTAGTCAACGCCCCAGGCGTTCGCAAAGTGTTTCCAGGAGCCTTCGGTCAGACCGTAGTAGCCCGGCAGCGAGTCGGGGTTGGGACCGATATCGGTCGCGCCCTGCACGTTGTCGTGGCCGCGGAAAATGTTCGCGCCGCCGCCCGATTTGCCAATGTTGCCCAGAGCCAATTGCACGATACAGGAAGCGCGCACCATGGCATTGCCGATGGAGTGCTGGGTTTGCCCCATGCACCACACCAACGTGCCGGGGCGGTTTTCGTGCATCAATTTGGCCACGCTATACATCGTGGCTTCGTCAACGCCGCAGACGTCCTGCACCTTGTCCGGCGTCCATTTGGCCAGCACGTCGGCCTTGACCTGGTCCATGCCGTAGACGCGGGCGTCAATGTAGGCCTGGTCTTCCCAGCCGTTTTTGAAGATGTGATACAGCAGGCCGAACAAGAACGCGACGTCGGTACCCGAACGGATGCGGACGTATTGATCGGCCTTGGCGGCGGTGCGCGTAAAGCGCGGATCCACCACGATCATTTTGCAGCCGGTTTCCTTGGCGTGCAGCATGTGCAGCATCGACACCGGGTGCGCCTCGGCGGCGTTCGAACCAATGTACAGGGCGACCTTGGCATTCTGCATGTCGTTGTACGAGTTGGTCATGGCGCCGTAGCCCCAGGTATTCGCCACCCCGGCCACCGTCGTGGAGTGGCAGATACGCGCCTGGTGATCGCAGTTGTTGCTGCCGAAATAGCTGACGAACTTGCGCAGCAGATACGATTGCTCGTTGTTGTGCTTGGACGAGCCGATCCAATAAACGGAGTCCGGCCCGGTTTCCTTGCGAAGTTTGAGCAATTGCTCGGAAATTTCGGTCAAGGCCGTATCCCAGCTGATGCGCTGGTACTTGCCGTTGACGAGCTTCATGGGATAGCGCAAACGGTATTCGCCGTGGCCGTGCTCGCGCAGAGCGGCACCCTTGGCGCAGTGCGCACCCAGGTTAATGGGCGAATCGAATACCGGCTCTTGGCGTACCCAGACGCCATTTTCGATGACGGCGTCGACCGCGCATCCGACCGAACAGTGCGAACAGACCGTGCGGCGCACGGTCGTTTTCGTTTTTCCGGTCAGGATTTCCTTGGTCTCAGCGGCGTCCGCCTGGCGCACCAGCGCCAGGGGTGCGGCCGCCAGGCCAGCACCTACACCGACCCCCGAGCGACGCAGAAAAGTGCGGCGATCCATCGTCGGCAAAGCCTGCGACATCCCTCGGCGCAGGCTTTGTACGAAAGTCGTTCCCGCCGCGCCATCGCGCGCGGCTGCGGTTTTTTTTGTCAGCAACATGCGGGGCTCCGTCACACGAGGGTGGTCTTGTAATAGCGTTTGACGTGTTCGCTCAGGTGGTAGCCCCCGCCGTTATCAGGGGCCGCCTTGGCCTGCGGGGTTTGAGCGGATGGTCGGCTCTCGGGCAGGACAGCCGCACCAGCGGCTGCGGCGCCCGCGGTCGCGGCTCCGGCCAAGAACATTCGGCGCGAAAGTCGAGGATTCTTTTGTGACATGTCGATCCCCTCCGGGGCTACTAGATATGAAACTCTTTGCATACTGTACCGCGATATCAAACAAAGAGCCAATCCCCTATTAGGCGTATGGCTACTAAAGAAATAGCGTCAAAAAATCTCGCGCCAACGCGCCGGCGGCGCAACATCCCGAACGGAATTGCCGCGCCTGACGCCGATGACGAACCTCGTTCGAGGCTACCTCCCACCCGGCCACTCGATGACGAGCGCGCGTCTCCAGTGCTGGCCGTTGCCGCCATGATCGCGCTCATGCCGCAACCTGGCTGACGGCAAAACCCGACTCGGGAAACGGGCACTCGACGATTTGAGCGCCCTACGCGAACCGCGCAGCAGCCGCTACAACACTAGGGCAACATATCGAAGCCCTGCGTCTCCACGTTGACGAAATCACGGAAAAACTCCGCCAGACGCGCGTAAAACTGCGCGGCCGGCTGTTGCACGATCGCCGCGCTCAAGTCATCGGCCCAGGGACGAATGTGCGTCGAGAAAAACTCGCTCTGCTGGGTCAAATTCGAGGTATCGGCATCCGTGCCGGCGATCAAAAACCGCATGACCTCGCACAGATAGGCGATGTGGTCTTCGGTTTCCGGCATCGCGGGATCACGCGTCAATCCCAACGCGGCCAGGTCGTCGCGCAAGCGGACCAACGGCTTTTCATTGAGAAAGCCGGCGAGGTAATGCGACCCGAACAGATAGACATCCGGTTTGCCGACGCCACCGAACAAGGCATCGTGCTCGTCCTGGATGGCGGACGCGTCCATGCCGCGGACACAGGCGAGCAATGCGTTCCAGGACGGCGCCAACACACTGCCCGAGCCGTCTTCGTCTGCCTCCCGCAATTGAGCCAGCAGCGCCGGTGCGGGCGGCGCATAAAACAGATGCGCCAGCAGGCTGTAAATCTCTGCCCGTGCAAAGTCTTCGTCGTGGCTGGCGGGCTCTTCGGTGGCGATAGGCGGAATAATCGTCATAGGTCGGTGATGCGCGTCTCGTTAGCGGACGAATACATGTCGATCACGCGGCAATCGCCGCACATTTTCAGGCGTTCGAGCGCCGCGCCCTGGAACATCGCGTGTCCTCCCAGACGCTGCAGCATGGTTTCCACGCCTTTCTGTGTCCCAAAGGCCTTGTTGCAGCGCACGCAGTGGAACGGCTGAGCCTCGTGCAGAACCACGGCCTCCTTGCGGCGTTCGGACAGCAGCAGGCGCGGCACCAATTGGATCGCGTTTTCGGGACAGGTCTGCTCGCACAGGCCGCATTGCACGCAGTTCTTTTCGATAAAACTCAGTTGCGGCAGTTGCGCATTGTCCTTGAGCGCATTGGCCGGACAGGCGCTGACGCAACTCATGCATAACGTACAAGCGTCGGCGCTGACAGCGATCGCGCCGAACGGCGACCCGCTGCCCGGCACGCCCGCCGGCAAATCGATCACCTCGGGCAAGGGCTCCGGCGCCAACGCCACCAGATGATCCAGCGCCAAGCCCAGCGTCGTCCGCTTTTCCTGAGCCACCGCAAAGCGGGCGGGCTCGGCGGGCGCGACAGGACGCTGATTCGCCACCTCCTGCAGGACGCCGTCCAGTGCCTGCGGCGTCGTGGCGTGCAGCAAGTGCAAATGTTGCCCGGCATAACCCAGGCCATTCAGAATGCTCTGCGCGATGTCGCGCTGAGCCGCCAGGGCCTCGCGATACTGGGGCGCCTCTTCGTCAGTCAGCAACACCGCCACCTGCGTCGCCCCGAACGCAACGGCCGATAGCCAGAGATCGGCCCCCACGCCCGCGGTATGCCAGAGGGCAACGGGAATCACATTGGCCGGCACGCCATGGGCCTGTTTCAACTGGGCCGCACGGCCCAAGCCCTCGATCACCTGCTGACCCGCCTGCTGGCTATGCAACAACAGCACGGCGTCTTTGCCACCCGCCTGGGCATAGGTCCCCAGCAGGGTACGCAGCTTCAGGCCTTGGTCGGGGTTGCGCGGATACGTGTAGGTCAGCGCGCCGCTCGGGCACACGGTGGTACAGGCGCCGCATCCCACACACAAATGCGGGTCCACCACAATTCGCTGATGATGTTTGTCGCTGCTGATCGCCTCGGCCGAACACACATCCACACAGGCGCGACAGCCGACCGTTTCGTTGCGGCTGTGTGCGCAGAGAGATTGTTTGTAGTCGAAGAACTTGGGCTTTTCGAACTCGCCCACCATCTCGCGCAATTTCAGCAACGTACCGGGCGCATTATCGGCCCAGGTAAAGTAACCCTGTGGTGGCGCATGACGCCCAAACTGCGGCGTCGCGCCCAGATCGAGCACGAGGTCGAACGTTTCGGTCAGTTGCCGGGGCGGACGCTGAAAATCAATCGCGCCCGCCACCGTACAGGACGCGGTGCAGTGGCGATGTCCCGTACAACGCGTCAGGTCGACTTGATAATCCAGGCCGATCGCGCTCTCGGGGCAAGCCGCTACACAGGCATTGCAACGCGTGCACAGATCCAGGTCGATCGGATTCTGCTGCGACCACGCCAGCTCGAACGCGCCCAGCCTGCCCTGCAGATGGTCGAGTTTTCCCGCCAGCACCGGATAGCGGCGCGCCTGCGCGCCTCCCGCTTGGCCGGGACCTTCTGCAAACAGCGTGACTTCCAGAACGTCATCGAGCAAGGCGGCCGCCTGTTCCGCCCGATCGAGCGGACCGATGATCAGCAAACGGCCGTCGCTGCGATAAGTAACCGTCGCGACCGGGTCCGGCTCGGGCAGATGAGCAGCGGCGAGCAACGCGGCCAATTTCGGCATCGCCTGGCCGGCATCGCGGCTCCATCCCCCGGTCTCGCGGATATTCACAAACCGCACCGGAGCGATGGCGCCCTCGGTATTGCTGGCCAACTCGCCGAACAAGCGCGCTTCCTGCGTGCAGGCGACGACCACTTGATCCGCCCCGCGAATCGCTTGCTGGAAATCGCCGGCCTGGCTGCGACAAAGCAAAGAATGAGGCGCCAGAGGCTCGCCCAACGCACGGCTCAACGCATCGGGAGCCAGCGGCATGGTGCGGTTGCAATCACAGATTAGAGTCGGCATGAGTGCATCAAAATAAAGAATCCAACGAGCGGAGTGTACGCTGACGCAGAACTGAACATGCGACCAAGACGCATTAGCGCGTCGGCGTCTTCAACGTATCGGCCGAAATCGTGGGTGCAACGGGCGCTGACCGGGAAGACGTCGCGGACGAGATCGCTGCGGCCACACTCGGCCCAGCCTCCGGCGCGTCCTTGACAGCTGCTGCCGGATCCGTCGCCAGATCCGTCGTCGAATCTGCTGTCGAACCTGTTGCCGAAACCTTCGTCGAATCTTCGGTCAAACCTGTTGCCGAGCCCGCCGTCGAATCTGCGGCCGAACCTGTCGCCGAACCTGTCGCCGGATCTGCCTCCGGAACCACCTTCGGTGCCACCATATCCATTTTCTGGTCAAGCTCGGCCGCGCCCTCTTGCGCCGCCCTGCCCTGATCCGTCACGGCACCCGTCTCGCCCCGCGCCGCGGCTGGCGATTGTCCGGCATCCGCGTCATTGCCATCCTCGCCAACGGCGTCGAACATCTTCAGCGCCTGCGCGCCGACCATCCGCCGCAACATGGGCGCCGGCAACGGTTCGAGATTCGAGTAATCATCGATATAAATATCCAACCCGTCCATGACGTTGTAGTGCGGATCGGAAAACAGCTTTTTCAAGGCGGCGTTCTTGACCTCGGGCGCAATATCCCGCGTCACGAAGGGCGAAAAATCCGAGTCGCGCGTCAACGCCTGCACGTCTTGCAACGTCAGCGGCTGCGCCTCGTCCTCGACACGAACACCATCAGCCGTCGAGTCGATCGCGACCGGCGATGCCCCAGACGACGGGTGCGACGGCGTATCCGCCACGACATCCTCGGCCGCCGGATCCTCCTGCGGTGCACGCTCGTCGTCCGGCGTCTTTCCGACGCGGGCCTCTGACTTGCGACGAGACCAGCGATGCAGAAAACCACCGCGATCGTCGGCCGTCATGACGTCCCCTCGCCGCGAAACTTCTTGAGCGTCGACACGGAGGCCGGATTACCGAAACGGTCTTGCAGCGATTGAAAGCTGACCGGGCGCTTGCGTCGCTTGGGCTCGGGCACATAATGAGCGGCGATAAACGCGTTCATCCACTGCACCACGGCCTGCGGCGCGGGGACTTGTTCGACCGTTTCCTGAGCGTCCAGCCAACGGCCCGCATCGTGATAGCTCAACGTCACGATCTCGGGCCGAGCCTGCGGCTCGCCGCCGTCCTCGGCATCATGCATGCGCCACAATACAAACCAACAGGGCGCCGCCGTCGTCACATTCAACACGTACCCTTCGGCATCGTCCTTGAACAACCGCACGGTATAGCCCGGATGCAGCCAACGTTCTTGCGTATCGTCCTGATACAACAGACGCGGAGTCGACCCAAACGCCGCCTCGTTGACGACCACGTCATCGAGCACCCAGCGCCATTCCTGCCAACGCCGCATGGGGCCCGTGATGCGCTCTTTGCGCATCACCACCGCCACATCCAGACTGACAGGTAATGAATCGCTCATGATGGTCTACCTACGTCGCCCGACTGACCGAAATCGCCGACAACTTCGAAGAATGGTCACGGGTCATGCCGGCCACCGACACCGCCACCTGACGCGCCACCGACTTGTACAAGCCCGCAACTTCGCCATCGGGATCGGCAATCACGGAAGGCTGGCCGCCATCGGCCTGCAGACGAATATTGATATCCAGCGGCAACGCGCCCAGATATGGCAACTGGTAATCGGCCGCCATTTTCTGGCCGCCTCCCGATCCGAAGATGTGCTCGGCGTGACCGCACTGGCTACAGACGTGCACCGCCATGTTTTCGACCACGCCCAGCATCGGCACGCCGACCTTTTCAAACATTTTGACGCCCTTTCGCGCGTCCATCAAGGCGATGTCCTGCGGCGTCGTCACGACCACGGCGCCCGTGACCGGCACTTTCTGGCTCAATGTCAGATGAATATCACCCGTGCCCGGCGGCATATCGATCACCAGATAATCCAGATCTTTCCAGTTCGTCTGGCGCAATAGCTGCTCCAGCGCCTGCACCGCCATCGGGCCGCGCCAGATCATGGCCTCGTCGGCGTCGACCAGGAAACCGATCGACATCACCTGCACCCCGTAGTTTTCCAGGGGCTCCATCGTGTTGCCGTCCTCACTTTGCGGACGCGCGTTGATGCCCATCATCATGGCTTGGCTGGGGCCGTAAATATCGGCATCCAGAATCCCGACCCGGGCGCCTTCGGCGGCCAGCGCGAGCGCCAGGTTCACGGCCG
>Ga0182745_1001640_pt1 | contig 21228 bp, 39 predicted proteins | sample eDN3rd30CKraftBY_FD_128523 | JGI IMG/M metagenome (GOLD analysis project Ga0182745, IMG submission 128523) | Enriched backyard soil microbial communities from Emeryville, California, USA - eDNA 3rd pass 30_C Kraft BY (version 2) (version 2) | ecosystem: Environmental > Terrestrial > Soil >...
AATGACAATGGTTTAACTTGTTCGACTTTGATTAAATCAGCTGGAATAATCCAAGGCTTACCACCATCTGTTTCAGCAAAGTACTTTTCCATTATTTTGTTCCGACCTTCTTCACTCGATAATTCATCTGTCAATGCATCCACAGAGATGACTAGAGAAGGCATGTATTTACCACTCATGAAATTATTTTTCGTTTTATTCGCTTGTGATAAGTTTCTTGCAATATCACGTAAAGCAACTTTATATCCAGTTCCACGATATGGATAGATTGGATGTGGATTAATAACAAAATGGCAAACCTCATCTGGTGTATATGATTTCCCGTTAAAATCAATTAAGTAACTGCCGTTATCTAAATCATTAAAGTCTGTTAATTGCATTGGAAATGGTGTGAGATTATCAATCAACCCTGTTTCCGCATCTACTCCAATGTGAACAACTGAATTTCCGTTTCCATCCAATAATAAATCCCGAACGATTTTATAAAGCCAAGTTTTACGTGTCATGTTGCGACATGGCTCTATATCAATCTTTCGGGATAAATAATTTTTAATACGGCGATCACCTTTGTCACTATTCTCCATTAGATGAATCGTCATATTCGAAACGAGGTCCGCTATTTTATTTACTGCAATTACTACATCAGGATGTTCGGATAATTTTACATAACCCACTTCATCAACATCGCCAACCCCAATAGGTATAGTCATAGATGAACGAGTTTTTTTCTTTCTATTCCAAAACGCCAAATTTTCTCACCACCTTTAATTGTTTAGCCATGAACTCGCGTTGCTTGCGTTGGTCATATCCTCTAACATTTGAACCGCTCCGAATACTGCAGCATCGAATAAGTCGATACGTTGTGTACCACCATCACCGTCAACTTTCTCGTATTGAATCATGTCATCTGTTTTTTCAATGGCCCTTACATTTTGTACGCAATATTCAAAGGCTTGATTGTGGACGTAATACAATTCGCTGTTCTTAGCTTTCATCTCGATACGTCTAAAGCCCTCTGATTTCTTGTAGAAATATTGCGGTTGGTCAATTATTTTAAATCCAGCTTTCTTCATACCTAAGAAAAACTCTCGACCAAACTTTCTATCAAATCCAACCTTCTTAATTTTGAATCCCATCTGTTTCATTTTCTTAAACCAATTAATGATGTCATCATAATGCACTGTTGGTGTATTGCTCATCGTCAGAACACCGTCATCCTGCCAACCGAACAATGGTATTCCATCATCTTCCGCTTTCGCATGTGCTGCAACTATTGGGAAGAAAGCGTGAGTAATAACAATATCAATTTCTTTACCGTCATGCTTATACCTACCGTATAAAGCAGCAGCAGTTAAGTCATGTAATTTCGATAAGTCTGCACCGCCATACCAATCGATTTTTAGTTTAGCTAATTCTTCTAAAGTCCAGTTGTACTGTTTATCAGAGAATTTAAACTCGTTAATATCAAAGTAAGCAAGTAATGAAGATGTGAATATATTCAGTGTTTTGTTGAAAAACTCCCCTCTAGTTTGAGGGTCATTCATTGCCAATTCAGCATCTCTAATTAAATCTTCCATCTCAACTGAAACTCCACAAGACGGATTGGCCATCTCAAGAATCTTAGGGTCAGTATAATCAACCACATTGCCTTTTTCGTCTTGGTCCGCTTTGCAGATGAAGATGAAGTATTCGTCATCCACAACTGAGCCGTTTAATACCTTTTTACAATACTCTAAACGCATTGCTAGGAAACCATTTGGCAAATCTCCTGCCGTTGAAATAGCGATAAGCAATTTATTTCTATATGCTTTTTGCGAGTTCTTCATCAAAATATATTGCTTTGCAGATTTCCAGGTATGAACTTCATCCAAGATTAAAAGGTTACTATTTAACGAGTCCAGACGTTTAGGATCATTAGCCAAAGCTTGAATAAAAATAGAGCCTCCATCGCTAAAGTTTTTAGTGATTGAATGCTCCTGGTTATTGTCTCTTATTCGAATGGTTTTATCTTTCAAACGTTCAACATTGTATTTCAGGAATCCAAACGATTCCATTGTTTGCTTCAAACTGTTAGCTAGAATGTACAGCTTTGAACCAGACTTTCGTTCTAATATTGATAACGCCCAACCTAAAGCCGATGCAAAGGCTGTTTTACCGTTTTTACGAGGAATCATTAACAATGACTCGTGGAACCTTCTGACGGCGCTATCCTTATTGAAGAAGCCTAATAAATTTACAATAACGAACTTTTGCCAAGGTTGAAGTTTTAATGGGGTCCCTTTTAATGGAGTTCCTTTCAAATCTTCACCTTGTTGATGCGTTACAGTGTTTTCTATTAAACCAATAACAAAATCAAATTGTTCTTGTTTGAAATCTAAATCATCACGTTTTAGATCATCAATAAAACGCTTAGCCGCTAATCTATTTTCCACACAAGCAACTTTCTTATATGAAATTATCGATTCAGCATATTTTAAAGCCACCTTAAAATTTTCCGAATTGATATGTGATACATTCATTTAAATCACTTCTGACTCATGAGGAACTGATCTAATGGTGAAACTCCATCCTCTTTATTGTTATTTTTAGGTGGCTCAATATTAAGGGATTTGGGATTCAGACACAATCTATCAGAATAAGCTAACAAATCTTTTCTTAGATTTTCTAAGGTGGCAACGATAGCTGATTTCTTAGTACCACCTGCAGCAGTTTCAGTTTCATATTGATAACCACTCTCCTCGAATTCTTTATTTGCCCGTAAGTATTGCGACAAAATATCAGCATAAACATCGATTAAAGGGTCATATTCAGGTTTATACGTACCAAGATTTTGCATATCTCGAATTGTGTTTTTCGCTAGCGTCTCCTTAGTTGTAGCCTTTTTCGCCAAAGTCGTTCCTCCTCTCAAAAAAGTTTTCTCAAAATTTATCCCGCGGAGGGAAAAAGTCCCCCTCCTCGGTCCCCGTTTTAAAATATTTTCAAAAAGTTTTAGGGGGGGTTACCTTTTCTCGCCAAAATTCTCCCAAAGGTGTTAGAACATCATTGTCTCGGTCGTGCATCATGCCGTGACAAATTCCACACAAACTAAGTAAATTCCAAGATTCTAATCGCCACTCTGGACGTTCGAGTAATGGATTACAGTGATGAACTGTAGTTGCAGTTCGATTCTTTCCGTACCGTTTACAGTTTCGACATTCGTATTGATCACGCCGAAGAATTTTCTCACGTTTACTTCGCCATTGTTTTGTTTTGTAGAAACTCATTCACTGCCCTCAAGTCTTGTTGGTAGTTCGGCATCCTCGTTATCAATCACATCTAATTCATTCGCCAATGCCTCGGCATGTTTAGCTATTGCTCGTAACTTTAATTGCATTTTGTTTGTTTCCATATCAACTGAAATGGATAATGATTGCTTCGGTTTATTAGAACTTGCTTCACGTTTATCTCGCCATGCTTTGCCGATAGTTTTCATTCCATAAATTTCATTAGCACCAAACGCTTCACGTGGACTTAATAAACTCCTAGAGCAAATAGGACATTCGCGATAACCATCGTCAGTTAAACCTAATAAGAATTTATGTTTTCTTCCTTCACATTCAATAACCAATCCTGTTTCTCTCATTTCCTCTTCACCTTCCCATTCACCCGTTTGTACGTTTGACGGTTACATCCCATCAGCTCTTTAATCTCACGTTCACTCAAAGGCTTCTGATTGCTCTTAGAATCGTTTTTCGGTTTAGGATGACTCTTAGTTCGTCTGTTGCCTAAAACTCCTAATCTCGCCTTTGTATCGCTATCTATGATGTGTTCAATTCGCATAGCCTCACCTTCCCTTTATGTTTTCAAAACTGCACATCTCATGGCTAACCAACCAAAGAAATCATGATGTACAGGTTTCAAAGCATAATAAAAAGCACCTCGACTGAGATGCTTTAGATCAATTATTGAAGTTTGGATACAAATCTACTATCCATTTAAAAATAAATATTAAAATTATTAAAAGTAATGGATAAATGGCAAGTGTAACATTAACTAATTTATTTTTAATCATGAAACTTCTAATTTCGTATTTATGTTTTGATTCTAATTCTTCACTAGAAGTCATGTAGTCTATATCATGGTGATTTTCTTTTTCTATTAACAATTTTTCATAATCTCTATGCAGACCTTTAACAACTTCATTATCAATACATTCTAAATTCGTTTCTAATCTTTCAATTTTATTTAATAAAATATCTAAGTGCTGGTAATTTGTTTCAAAACTACCTGCTCGCTCTTTATAGTTTTTATTATTAAGGAACATTGTAAAGAATGTTAAAGAAATTGATAAAACTAATAGTATCTGAGCAGCTACTGGAGAAGAAATGAAAGCCACAGAAAAAATTAAAACTAAAACTGAATAAAAGGTAGTAATTTTTTCAAAGTATTCGTGCTTATTTCTTAACCGTTTCGACGCTCGAATTCTAGCTTTTCTTGTTAATTTAATTCTCCTTTTCAGATCATAAAATACCTTTATAATATCCACTTCCTTGTTTTGTTGCTCGCTTGCGTTGTTAAAACTTACATTGATTTGACCGTTATTTTCCATGATTATCACCCTCCACAACAATCATACAACGTGTGGAAGAATCTGTATTTAATACATTTTTGACAAAATAAAAGCCACAGCTCAATTGAGCCATGACTTATTGACGGATTACTATACTCTTACTATAAATGGATTTTGCAATAGGTTCTATACTTTAATTACAACTTAACATTATATTAAGTTAGGATTTGTATCTTAACCAATAATCGTTGTACCCTTGTGCTCCTTGACCTAATACAACAGTCACTTTATCTAAACATAATTCGCACAAGTCAAAACTCTTGTTGATAAAATACGGTTCACACGCTCTACCTTCTGTTTGTTCCGTTAGGAATTTAACTGGAATTTTCAAGTTTGTTAAGTGTGTTTCATCCTGAACTGTATTCTTGCATAAATCGCAACTACAAACCTTTGTAACAACTTCTTTAACTGCCATTTTGTCCGCCCCTTCCTTCACTCACCCATTAACACTATGAGCATAATCAATCATCTTCATTATCTGAGCATGTTTGTTGTAGATGTAATTCGGACTTTTGCCTAATTCATCTGCTATGGAGATTAATGTTTTACCTTCCACATGCTTCATGAATAGAATCTTATTTTCTAATCCTCTGAATGAATTGATTAGCTTTTTCATATCCTCGAGATCATTCATCTTCAATGCTAGTTCTCGTTCAGCGGCTTCAATGATTTCTTCTAATTGAGCACCATGGCTTTCTGCTGTTAACTTAACCTTTACCAAGTCTCCAGACTCCCATCGATTCAATTCATTTTTATTTCGTTCAATGTTGAATTCTAAATCGGCAATTTCATCTTCGAGCTTTTGATAGTTCTTTAACCATTCGTACATTTTATCACCTTCAATTTTAAGGTATCTAGCATTCGTTTTAAGAGGCTTTAAGTTTCTGATGAATAAATTATCATCCTTATAGCTAAAACCTCGATACTCTTTCAGAAATGTTTAATTACAACGCGTTATCTCTTTAGTTTCCACTTCTCTAATAAATAATGGAATGTGCTATTTATCTTCCACATTAATAGTCCACATAATAACGCAATAATTAGCCCTCTTAATGCTTCTAAATGTTCGCCCAATAAAACCCTTAAAGGAACTAAGTAAAATAGCATCGTCATAATTGAGGCTATTTGGAGAATTTCGAAATAGTACAGCACCTTAAATAGTTTCATTAGTAATTACTCGCCTGCCGTTCGTGATTCACCTTATTTTTATCATAGTAGGCTTGTTCAAGTTGTTCCTCAGTAAATCCTAATAACCCAACCAATCCTTTGAAATGCGATACCACTTCTAAGTAATATCGTTTTTTATCGTTATACATCGCCATACATGTAGCGACATAAGATAATGCAATAAATTGAGAAGTTAAATCCTCGTATGCTCGAGCTTTTTGATTAGCAACTTCTTCAGGATCAATATCTAAGTCGTTACCTAATGAAAGAACAAAGTGAAAACTGTCTGCTGTTTCTTCAAGTGCATTTGCCATATCTGGACCTTTATTAGACCAATGTTTGAAGCAACGCGTTTCATTTGCTGTTTCTTGAATTTCACATAATAGAGCTTCAACTTTATTCGTAAATAAATCTTGACCCTCTAATCCTTTGCCTTCCACAATCTTTGAATCTAGTTCGGCTTGCATTTGGAATAGTTTTATATAGTTCATTTCGATTCCTCCAAATAGTGAGCTCTTAGTAATTCTAGAGTTTTTAACTTTTCAACATTGTTCTTAATTTCTCTTTCTAGTATTGCGATAGCGTGAACATGAACACCACCTGCATATTTAAATTCAACCTGATAATCTTTCCTAATTCGTTTTATTGTTAATTTGTAATAAACAGTCGAATCAATCAACTCCTGAATATTGTGTTTAATCCACCCGACAACATCATAGTCATCCACATTCACTAGATTCGGGTATTTCACCAACCCTTTTGCCGTTTGCGTTTCTAACTCTAATTTTAGGAATGGAGAAGGCAGCAACTCTTTTACCTCTCGTAATACTTCATTTGCGATAATGTGTTCATCGATTGTCATTCGAAAAATTCCTCCGTCCATGGTTCCACTTCGATTACTTTTGTTTTTAGTTCTTTAGCTAATACAGTAATTTCATGTTGAGCACCCGCACCTGGTTTACGCTTGCTATAAAAGTCTAACAATGTTCGTAGATTTGCAGTTAAGACTAAGTTGCATGATGCTGCGTTTGGTAATACGGAACGTGCATCTTCTTGTGGAATGCCTGCTTCAATCAATCTGTTATAGTAACTTTGAATGTCAGACATCATTTCATCGTAAATATCATTTAAAATCGTTCCATCTTTTACAGTGTGAGGTTGCACATAATCAAACCCACCAGAACGACTCTCACTACTAAACTTCACATATCGTTGAGACTGAACACTGAATGACATATGTCGATGCCTCGTTAATTGAGCAAGTAATGATCGTGATACTCCTTCAATGGCAAATGTGAAGTTTAGGTGCTCAAGTGTTGATGTGTGCCCGCTTGATACGATTTGTTTAAATAATCGTTTACCTTCTTTACCACGTTCTCCGAAATACTTTTCTGATTCAGTTTCTAATACTTCTAATGCTGTTTTGTGCGAATAGCATTGGCGAATGGCAGCTAGCGATACCGTTTGTCCGTCTGATGGAGGTTCACCATGTGCATATAAGTCTCGTACAAATTCGTTCTTTTCAATTAGAAATCTAAATGTTTTATCGCTCAATTGTGTATGTGCCAATAATTCTACTTTCAATTTCATTCCTCCAATTTATTTCGCTTTATCTTCGGATTGCTGATTACTTCTTACTTTGTTTTCTGCTTAGCTTAGCGTAAATTTTAAAACCACTTCGTTTACCTTTTTTACGGCGTTCCTCTCGATTAAGGTACTCGTAACCATTACTTATTTTGAAATCTGGATTCATTCTTTTCACCTCACTTATTTCGCACTTTGGTTCAACTACTCATCATCAAAAGCTATAACGCGTAATGCTTTTTCACTCGATCGCTTTAACCATGATGGCGTCAAATAATATTGAATCGTTTTCCGTTTCACACCTAAATATTGCGCTAGTTCTTCTTGTGTGCCATCAGCTAAATATTCATCCCCACGATACAAAGCATAGATACGATTGTTGAAATGTCTTTTCGGCTCGTATGCCAAAGCTATCCCTCCAACTTCTGCAATCTATTAAGTTGACTCCACGCACATCCCATTAATCTGAATTTCAAATTCTTTAAAATTAATCCGATCAATACGAGTGATTACATGTTTCTTCTGATTCCATATGATTTCCGTTCCTGGATGGAAGTATTTTTTATATTCATTTTTTCGAACTTGGATAGAAAACTCGGTAGCTTCGAATTCTTTTTGATTTCTAAAGTGTTCTAGAATACGTCTATATAATTTCGGTCCGATTCCTTTGACACTTTGAAGGTTATCTAATACATCAGCTTGACCCACTGCGCGACTTTTCCGGTTGATAACTTTCTTACCTTCTTCAAACCCTTTTCTATAAAGACGTTCGTGGTTGATGTTTTTCATTGCGAATCACCTTCAAGCAAATGTGGGTGTTCGTATATATTGCCGATAATCTCTACGCACCACCGTTCGTCACCTTGTACTTCACATAAAAAGTTACTCTCCAAGAATCCTGTGTTTACCTTTTTCCAATTGATATCAAATTCGGGAGAAGGAAATTCTTTATCGTCACCATGCCAATAAACTTCCGAAATGTAAGATTCGTTGATAAAGTTCAGTCGTAAAATATCCCCTTCATAAATCTCACGACCGTTTTTGTCTTTTAAGCCTGTGAATTGTCCTAAAGTATTTAACTTAATAATCAAAGGTCTACCATTCTCGTAAATAACGTGGTAACCATCAACGAAAGCATAGTGTCCGTACACCCATTCATCTGTAGTTGCTGTTTTCGCTCGAAATTTAACCTCTCTCATTAGAACGCACCTCGTTTCAGATAATTCTTCATTTGGTAATAGAATCGATGGTAAATGTTATGGCCAATCATCGCTTTGCTCATGGGTACAATCTCGAAATTGTACTTCGCTTTAAACGATTCCAATCTAGCTTTTAACGCTTTAGGGTCATATGCACTTCGATAGTCTCCAAGCATTAATCTTTCATCGAAATCCTTTTGTTCCACAAACAGTACAAATTTATATCGTTGGGATCTCACTAATTCATTCTCGAATGCTACTTGTGTGCTTTTTTGCAAGTTGCCACATATCTCATCTACATTCGCTTTTCTTTCAACTACGCTGTTTAAATAGATATCGCGATTAATTCCTAGCTCTGGATTAGCTGGAATCATGCAGCTGTAATCTCCGACATCAAGTTTTTGTTTTTTAATAGGAATATTCTTTTTCTCGAGGTATTTTAAAATGTGGGAATTTTCCTGTTCGCGAGTGTCATAGATAATGACCATCGTTTCTAGTAATTTTTTAATCTCTGTATCTGTAAAGTGATAGTAAATCAACCCTTGTTCACCTCATTCAAGCAACTCATAGTACATTCTCTGTAATTCTTCCAAGGTCAACTTTTCGTAATAAGAGTCTGCATACCTACCATGAAATATCTGCAGGTATGCAATTAACTCCTCTCTTGTGAAATCTTTTATCGAATCATCTTTCATTGTGTTTCGCTAGCATCCGATCCACTTTCTTGTCTCCATTTGTCCCATGCTTCAGCTAATGGAGCGACTTGCATACGATATAACTTAACCTGTTCGACTAATTCGGATGATTTAACCTCAAATTCGTCTGCTAATGCACGATATGATTCACCTTTAATTCGACGTTTCAAGATGTCCAATAAATCCTTGTGATAACCTTCATAAGTTGGAGCCATATCACTCATTACGAATGCATCAATTAACTCACGATCAATAACAACTTCTTTTTCTTCGATTTGTACCTGTTCTTCTGGCATCCCTTCAAGTTCAAGTTGTTCAGGTTGCTTCACTTCAATAATCCCTTTATCAGATACGCTATATTGTGTTAGTGGTTGTTCAGTGATTGCATTGAATTTACGTCTGTAAGTAATACGAGCTGCATCTAATTCGACATTTACTCGCAAATCAACCATTCCAGCGATAGCTTCAAGTTGGCCGTCTAATTCAGCGCCATTAATCTCAAGTACGATTTCTTGTACGCCCTTTGGTTTGATATTTACTTTCTTTACAGTAGATTTGAAGTTTGCATATGTCATAATGGCTATCCCCTTTATTTGGCTAATTTTTGGTTTCTTCGTTCTTTAACTGCTTTCTCGTAATCTTCTAATTCAATCCAACCGCCATCGATTTTCGAGAATTTCACTAGTTTCAACACGAATGGAAATCGATATTCGAACAGTTTCTTTTTAAGTTTGAAATCGGCTGTTAAGAATCCCTTAACATCTACCACTTCGATATGACCATCTGCATAATGGACCTCAAAGTCTGCTTTGTATTTGATTGGTCGAATCTTCTTGTCACTTTTAACGTAACCCTCAAGCAAGGTGTACTCCTTTTGCATTAAGAACTCGCTCACGATTCCCTGTTTTTCTAATTGCTTCAAGTACAAGTAGTAATCAGATTCCATTTTGCTATCGAATGCGATTCCGTCCACTACCACTTTTTTGTTTTTGTATTTGCTAGTCATGTCTGCGCTCCTTTAAAATGGTAAGTCATCTTCTGAAACTTCGATTGGTCCTTTACTAGATGCAAATGGATCTTCGTCTACCCGTTGATTAGGTTGTGAACCGCCTGGACCTTGTTTACTTTCTAGAAATTCAACACGGTCAACCATTACATCTGTAGTAAATACACGTTTACCGTCTTGCCCCTCATAGCTGCCTGTCTGAATTCTTCCAACTACGCCAACTCGACTACCTTTTGTTTGATAGTTTGATAGATTTTCAGCAGTCTTTTTAAATGCTGTGCAATTAATGAAATCTGCCTCACGCTCTCCATTTTGATTCGTGAAATCTCGATTTACTGCAACGGTGAATTTGCAAATCGCTACTCCAGATGGTGTGTATCGTAACTCTGGATCTTTTGTTAAACGTCCAATTAAATTGACTGTGTTCATTTTATAAATCCTCCTATTTTTCGAAAATCATTGCAGTAGCTGGAAAGATTAGAATTTCATCTTTTAGCTCTCGTAATGATTGGTATTTATTTTTTTCTGGGAACCAAAAGCTTTTATCCAGTTGATTCGTTATATCGAATATTTTTGTTGGTGCTCTTCCAATTTCTTTAAAACAATGACTTTTTGCAGACTGTTCATCTATCGCGAACACTAAGAAATGTTGTTTTTCACCTAAAGGAATAGTAAACAGTTTGATAGGGCTTAGATTCAGTTCGTTACGTTCCATCATGGCTCGCACTTCTGTATGATTGACTAAATCCCAATCGATACCTTTAGAACGGTCAGTCCCTTTCACAACTCCATTTTTAATCAACCAATAGATTGAATAAGCCAACTTCTCCCCATCGTATTTAATTGCATCATTCAGCAGTTCATTAAATGTCATTTATTGCACCTGTGTATTTGTTATATTTCGATTCAACCGTTCCAACTCCACCGTTTCTTTGCTTGGCAATAATCAATTCGAGTTTGTCGTCATCTTCTTTTTTCGAGTAGTAAGCATCTCGATAAAGAAATACAACTACATCTGCATCTTCTTCTATACTTCCGGATTCTCGTAGATCCGATAGCATTGGTCTTTTATCATTCCGCTTCTCAACACCTCGAGATAATTGAGCCAATGAGATAACTGGACATTCAAATTCTTTTGCTAAAGCTTTTAAGGATTTTGATATATCAGAAGTAGCTAAATGCATATTTCCTTTATAATCATCGGTTGGCTTGATTAGAGTAAGGTAATCGATGAAAATAATTAACTGTTTATCCGGGTATTCATTTTTAAGCTTTCTAACCTTCATTCGCATTTCCGGAACGGTTTGACCACTTTTGTCGAATATTTGAATATGTGTTTCCGATACTCGACCAATTGTGTCCATCCACGTTTTCTTTTGCGGTTCAGATAAACGATTATATAAATCTTTCATTTTCGAACGATTGTACATACCGGTTGAAGCAATTATCCTGTCTCTTAAGCTTTCTGCGTTCATTTCTAAAGAGAAAATAACTGGCAAACATTCATTCCATCCTGCGTATTTTGCAAGGTGAAGCATAACGTCCGTTTTCCCCATTGAAGGCCTAGCAGCTAAGATTATTAATTCTCCGTTCTGCCAACCGTTTGTAGCATCTTGTAAGCTTTTTAACCCTGTGTAGACACCTTTAGACTGTTCGATTTCTCTCCAAGGATCTTCAATCACTTTAGCTACTAAGTCATCAATATTGTTGTGGTCCTTCACTTTGTTCGAAACTAGGTTGTTTAGTTCTGAAGTAATTTTGTCTAGTTTCCAATTTTCATACTTAGCAAGCTCTAAGACATTCATTTTTTCTCTTTCTTGCCAATGTTCGATTAGAACTTCTACATAACTATCAAACTTTGATTCGTTCGCCATATTTTGAATACGATTTAATTTACCTGCTCCACCGAACTTTTGAGGGTCGCCTTGAGTAAGTAATGTAACCATATCTATGGCTTGCCCCTTGCCTGATAATTCTTTCATGGTTAATAAAATGTTTTTGTTTTCAGCAGTTTGAAAATACTCTGGTTTCAAATCTGAATCATTTAAAAGATGTGGTTCTTTTAAAATAGTCCCTAATACAGCTTCTTCAGCGAGCATTACTATTCACCTCTCGATAAATCAAAATTAAATTTCTGATGTGTTGTAGTTTGCCCCGGTTCATTTGGTGCGTTGTTCGAAGTGACCTTTTCGTTGAGGTATGATTCGAACTTTGGACCAAATAAAGTTTCAGGACGTAAATACTTATTCATCTTTGGGTCACTTAGCCATTGCGAAGATTTAATATCAATGACTTTTTTAAAATCCTCAAATGTGAATCCTTCATTCGCTCTCGCCTTGATTAGAGTTTGTGTTTTTTTTGCAGTGGGTTTGTAGTTCGTTTTCGCCTGCAAATTGAGGTAATCGACAATATCTTTTATTCTTATATTTCTTATATATTCTTTTTCTTGTTCACCGTTCGTTCTCACTTCGTTCACCGTTCGTTCTGTTAAGCGTTCACCGTTCACGCTTTTGAACTCGTCAAACTGTTGGTATTCCTCATAGTTCACCACAGTGAATAGCGTTCCTAGTTCCGTCTCCCGAACGGTAACCATTCCGTTATCTATCAATTTCTTAATTGACTTAAAAACAGTGTTTTTTGAAACGGTTTTATGCCCTCTACCTTCCTTGTAAGCAAGGTCCTCCGCAAGCTTGGAATACGAACGAATAAACTCACCTTTTTTCAATTCAATACCTTTATAATTGAAATCTTGGTACGCTGCTTTTAGTAGTAGAAGCATGAACAGACGGAAGGTTGTTACGTCATTCCAAATCTCATGCTCTACTATTTTTCTATGGATTTTAATCCACCCTTCCATCTGTCACATCACCTACTCCAAAGTAGAAAGGTACTCTATAATTTTGCTAGCTTCTTGTGCTGTAAGTTCCTTCGTGGATTTGTTGATTTTTAAATGAGCTGCGGCACTTTGATACACTTGTGCTCTATCGACACCTGTATTTTTGGAAATGTTACTTGTTTTTGCACTTATCGACTTAGTTTGTGCTTCAGAAATCATTTTTGGTAAATTCATTTGAGGTTGCGACTGCGTTTGTTGTTTCGGTTGGTTATGTCCAAATGTTGCGTTATTTCCATCATCATCTTCATCCGATGTGATACCGAACACCGCTGATAAGCTATATCGTTTCAGATATGTGATAACACTTCCCGTTGCTTGAGCATCGTCTTTTGCCGGTCTTGCAAACACAGGATCAGTTTCAATAAACTCGCCACTAGAGTGCATTAGGATTGTTACGATACCTACTTTTGTATCTTGGTTGACTGGATATTGCATAAATGACAATCCGTGTTTTGGTGCTATATCCGTAATGGCTTCAACGACATTTTCGAGAGGTACATACTTTGATTTAAAGAATGGATTGGCTTTATCTTTCAAAGGTTGCTTCACTTCGGATTGAAATGAAGCTAAGGCTTTCGCTAACTCAGCAATCGATTCTGATTTCTGCAATGTTACCCCTCCCTATATTTCTACTTTAAAAGTAGTAGTTTGTGGTTTAACTGTGACACCAGGAACTTCTTGACCGTTTTCATCAATAACGATTTGTTCACCATTTTTTTCAACAACTTCGAGTTTTTTCTTCAACTCGCCCCATTTAAGTTTTTTAGTAACAACCTTTTCGACAAATGGAAGTTTATTTTCTTCCACAAACTTGATAAGTTGTTCCTCATCCGATTTATCCGGTTGAGCTTTAGATGTTGTTGATTTAGATTTACCATAAGGAGTAGATAATGTTTTTTTACTATCATCATTCGCTAAAACTTTTGCATGGTATTCAGCTATATGATGTTTGAAGAAAACAATACTTTCGTTAATTCCTTTGCTTTCACGTTGTTCCCAAGAATCAATGCGTTGACGTTCAGAATTTGCTACCGATTTAATTTCTCGCAATTGTGCATCGTAGGCGTGAACTTTACGTAATGCCCAGTTAAGACTATCTAAATCAGTGATTTCGAATTTTTGTTCCGTTTCTGCATCGCCCAGGACATAATCTTCAACTTCCAGTAATTCTTCTTTTTGTAATGGATTCATCATTATTTAACCTCCCCATAAATAGCATTTGTGTCGTTGATGATTGTTGAGTTTTGAGCTACTCCCGAACCAACCATACATTGGTTTAAACCAGCATTCTTAGCTATTTTATAAATCTCACCTTTATAAATCGGACCCCCTACAGCTTGCAACCAATCACGTTCATTTCTTACTTCCATCCCAAGCGTTATCTCATTCGGCTGCACCGCCTGTTCAAATTCTGTTACATCCAAACCTAACGCTCGTCCTAATGCGATGGCTTTGCCGATGTGTTCGTTGAATACATCCTTTTTATGACATTGAGCTACACCATTTTTAAGACTCTGTTGAGTAGGAGAAACCTTTACCACTTTTCCAGCGATGACAATGCGTTCTTCTTCCATGTCGTAGTCAAAGCCTTCGCCATGTTCCTCAACAAACTTCTTAGCCTTCTCAATAATTTCAGCACGTTGTTGGTTCGGTGATTTATCAACTGTTTCAAATCCAATTGGTGCATAAGGTGGTTCATCAACTGTGGAAGGAATAGCTTTCATAATTTCAGTTGGCTTTTTGATTTCCAAAATTTCAGCAAGTACGGATTTAAGCGATTCGACTTCTTTTTCTAAAACTGGAATACGTTCAACTTCTTTTTCTAATGCTGTGATGCGTTGGTTTTTGGTTAACTTATAAAGCGTTAAATCTTTACCTAAAACAATTTGACGAGTTTCTTCGAAATAGTAATTACCATCACCTACAGGACCTTCTGGACCTCTTTTTACAGTTAATACCGTGCCTTTTGGAGTTCCACAATCTTCTGATATAACTTCAACCTTATCCCCAACTTTAAATCCCATTAAAATGCCCCTTTTCTCTTCTCAATTTTTGATGTATCTTTTCGACTTAACGTCTCGTTTCTAGCGACAGAAACCGTGTTTACATTGCGTATTTGCGATTGTTCACGAGCCCATGATGTTACTTTTAATGGAGTACAATTCTTCCAAGGGTGGTTCTTAGCCGGTTTATTAGGAACAGAATTTCCCATTGCATAAACCTCCTACTCTTGTGATATACTGCTAGTGACTTTATTTTTAAGCTGTTCATCTTCGGTTGCCGCCTTGGATGAACTTTTTTCTTTTGGCAACGCATCTTCTAAATCTCGCCAGTAATCTGATTCACGATCGTAGTCATCGATTGGTGAATATCCTCTATTCATTCGAAACACCCAATACATATCGAGCGAATTCTCCATCATCCAGTAACACTTTTGCAGTTTTTAACGATAACGTAATACGGTCATAATTTTTCGGGTCAGCGTAGAAGTTGAGAGCTGAACGCAATTTTGTGATTTCGTTACGCAGCTTAATCTTGTCGGACAAGTGTTGAACAATTTCGTCATCCAATCGTTCGTTTTCTTTGTTAAGTTGTTTATTAATTGAACGCTCATCTTGCAATGCAAAATTCGAAGCATTTAAGTCATGCTGTAATCGATGGATTTCTTTTTCACGTTCAGCCGTTTGCGTTAACATTTGAACTTGTTCGATACCAGAGAATTTGCGTTCTTTCGGCAAGGGTTTAAGCATCTGTGGAAGGCACCTCAATTTCGATATTTACTTTTCCGGTTGCGATATCCAACGCGTGCTCCAATCCTTCAATAAATAATGCTTGTCCTTTGATTTTTTCCACAATTGGCTTAAATTCGATTTGTGGAAAAGGTAATTCGATATCCTGGAGATACGTATCAGCAATTTGCAATTTCAACTCTATTAAATAATCACGAGATTCCTTGATGGATTGTTTAAGCCGTTCAATAAACTTTTGTGCATTACTTGGATTTTCGATTGCTTGAGAGAAATCTACTTTCACATCTTCCGGCAAAAATTCGTGATAATCACCATCGTAGAAATATTCAGTCTCCCCTGGCTCCATTTCTACTTCCACAGATACAATATTGTGCTTACGACCTAAAATATTTAATGTTGGTTTGTTCATCGTTTTTCCTCCAATTTTTAATTAATTGTTGTACCTGGCTTAAGTGCTAACTCATAAGCCGCTTGTTCTTCTGCAAGTGGATATTGCATGATTTCACCCCTTTTCCACTTTCACTTGATATTTGCCATCCACAAAGTGAACTTGTCCTACCTGTTTCCAGCCGTTGTAAAGATTTTCATATAATCGCTCGTTCAGTGTTTTGCGATTCTTTGCGAATATTGTTTTGCGCATATACTCACCCCTTCATAAAAACTAACCAATGTGTTTTACTTCGTTTGTTTCCGAACAATGGTTTTTGGTCAAAACATCTTAATACTTCTTTGAGTGGTATTTGGTCCTCGTTCCATTTAAAAATTAAAGTTCCGTTAGGTTTTAAAACTCGCATACATTCACCAAATCCCAATCTCAAATCACTTGGCCAATATTCATTCAACTTTCCATACTTTTTAGCTAGCCAAGATTCATCCCCTACCTTCAATAAGTGCGGAGGGTCAAATACAACTAGATGGAAAGATTCATTTTCAAATGGCATGTTTCGAAAATCTGCTACAACATCTGGCTTAACAATCAACTTGCGACCGTCACTTAATTCTGTTTCTAGTTCGCGTTGGTCCATGAAAACGACATCATCATTTTCTTTGTCGAACCAAAACATGCGACTTCCACAACATGCATCTAAGATACGTTTCAATAATTTCACCCCTTCCAAGGCACTGGAATCGTTCTGCTGCTCCCAGTAAGTTTGTGAACGATTAACCATCCCTCACCCGTCTTCTTACTAATCAACCAGTTATCCGAATTGAGATTGATAGATTCGAGATATAAGCGTTCAGTGACTGTTAAGCGTTTAGGATTTTTCATTAATCCACCTCTATTTCGTAACCGTTAACCAAAGCTTTTGAAAGTGTTCTTGGTAATACTGTATTAAGTACAGATAATTCGCCATCAAAAGTCATGGTCATTGATTTTTCTAAGACTGCAATTATGTCCATATTTGAAACAAGCTTAATCGCTTGTGCAATTTTGCTACTAACTTTTACTTTGTCCATTCATTTCACCTCTCTCAAACTTTTAGAAGATTAATAGATTAACGGCCAAATTTATGAGCGTTGATTGCTCGTGCTTGTACAATCTTCGTGTACTTTTGTTTAGCTGTTAGTTGCTTCCACTCGCGTACGTTGATTTTCATTTACTCACCGCCTAACCATTTGTCGATATCGTCTAAATCAAAAATGATAATTCTTGGTGCTGGCTTCACTACCGGTATGCTATTTTCTCGAAGCAATTTGTAAATAGTTGTCTCCCCAATTGGCGATCCAATTTCTCTTAGATATTGAACTAACGCTTTAACTCCTCGCACTTTACGCATATTTCTCATCCCAAACCATTTGAGCATTATTTTCATCAATTTCGATTTGTAATGATGTAGACGGTCTCCACAATTTTATAAATCTTAAGGCTTCGTCATATTTAGACTTTGGCAAATCTCCATAACGAGGAACTTTAAAGTAATTTTTAAACTCGTTCCAAAATGCCGAGAAAACCTTAGTACGAATAGATTTTTGTTGATAAGCGTTTGATTCTTTACCACCAAGTGAATGAATAACCGATTGTCCGGCAACACTTTGAATGTCACGTTGTTGCAATGTGTCGATTCGCATACTATCTTTTAGGAAAGCTACATCAGATTTAATAGATTTGATTTCTCTTTCATGGTGTAATGCTGCTTGCAAAGCTAGTTCTAATCCTTGCGGTTGTTTTTCTATTACTTTGTAGTACTCGTCCACAAGTAATTCATACGCTTCCCACGCTTCATCAGTGTTTAGAGATTTTGCGTGAAGCCACGCACCCTTTTCGGTCCATAAGTATAAGTTTGATGCATTCTTTCCAACGAGCCCCGAATTTCGAGGTTCGTTTTTAAACTCTTTCAATTCTTCACCTTGAAGTGAAATGAAATGTTTACCTTCTTTGAAACGTTTTTCATTTTCTTTGAAGTTCGCACTAATACGATCTTTGTTAGTTCCGTAACTTTCAGCAATTTGCGCAGTAGTTAGAACTCTTTTTTCTCGATGTTCGATAACGATTAAATCCATGCTTTCATTCCTCCTTTTTGTTTCATATACACAAGGCTTGGTCGACATCTTCTTCTCTTTCGAAAAGATATTCGAGACTACAATTAGGGAAGAAATTACGTTTAATCGCTAAAGCTTCTGTGAATTTAAAATCATACCGACCATTAATTTTGTCGTAGATTGTAGCTTCACGAACTTTAAGGAATAAAGCTATTTCTTGACCAGTAATCTTTTCTCTTGCCATTTCGGCTTTAAGATTTCTCAGCAAGAATATACCTCCTTTGTTTCGTCATAAGATACTCAATTTCGTATCTTGATTACATATTATACTCAATATCGTATTGCGTCAACTAATTAATAGAAAAAAACATTCAAATTCGTATTTTTTCTATTTACAACAGTATAAATATCTATATAATGGAATTATAGAATACGATTTTTCGTATAAATTGATTCGGAGGAGAAAAAAAATTGAAGGATACTAGAACTGAAATAATAGAAAAAATGATAAATGAACAATCACCAAATATGAAAGCATTCGCAGAAAGTGTTGATATTCCATATACAACTCTTCGTTCAATGTTATCAAGAGGAATAGGAAACGCTTCAGTTGATAATGTACTTAAAGTTTGTAAAGGTCTTGGAATTACAACCGATGAATTAGAAGAAATGGCAAATGGAGATAAGGAGATAAATAAATCTGATCTTACAGCCAAAGATGAAAAAGCTATTCAAATTGAATTGCAGAAAATGATTGAGGGTCTGTCTTTAAGTGGGAATGCAGCTTTTGACGGAAGAACACTTGATGAGTTAAGTGAAGAAGATAGAGAAGATAGAGAATTATTAATAGCTAGTTTAGAGAGTTCTTTAAGAGTTGCTAAAAAAATTGCTAAGCAAAAATTCACCCCTAATAAATTTAAAAAATAGGAGTGTTGGGTTTGGGGAATATAAAACGAAGAGTAGAAAAATTGATAAAAAAATATAAAACAAACTGCCCTTTTCAAATTGCTAAAGCAATGGGAATACAGATTGTGTACGAAGATCTTGGTAATACATTAGGTTATTATAGTAAACACTTTAGAGTTCAATTTATACATATAAATCAAAACGCAAACGAAGCTCAACGTCGTTTTATTTGCTCTCATGAATTAGGACACGCCGTTGAACATCCTGATATTAATACTTCATTCTTAAAAAAACGAACTCTATTCTCCAACGAAAAAATAGAGGTAGAAGCAAATACATTCGCTGTCGAATTACTTCTACCGGACGAATTGTTAATAAATCTTGCTGATTATACCGTCCATGATATATTTCAAGTTAATGGAATTCCCAAAGAGTTCGTTGCTTTAAAAACCATGGATGGTAAAAAATTTTTATCTTAAAACAGAACGTACATTCCTATTTTAAGGAGGTGGTGCCATTTAATTCTGAGTTAAATCTATCAATCTAGTAAAAAGGAGAATTATACATGGCAAGTTACAAAGTATTAGAGCCTGCAAAGAACGGAAAACCCCGTATAAAAATTACAGTTGAACTTGGATATACAGACACTGGAAAACGTATTCGGAAATTCAAAACTGTCACACTCAATAGTTTATCTGACCGTACTATTAACAAAGCAATAAGAGATTACGAAATCGAAGTATCAAATATGGAAGTTGATAATGTTGAAAATATAACTTTTGAACAGTTTGTTAAGCGCTGGATGGAAAATTATGCAGAAGTAGATTTATCGCCTAATACCCTTTCTACTTTTCGTACTTTAATCAACACCAATACATTCGAACGGTTTAACGATATGAAGATTTCCAAGATAAAGAAAATTCATATTGTAGAGTATTTTGCGAATGAAAAAAAACTGGGAAAGAAGTCATTGTCTAATAAATACTCAACACTTCTAAGTATATTTTCAAGAGCCATGGCTTGGGAGGTAATAAAAGAAAATCCAATGAAAGGCATTAAAGCACCGTACGTTGAACCAAAACACAAAGAATTGCACTTTTATGACGAATCGCAATTAACCGAAATGATAGAGAAGCTCAAATCGTTAAAGTTAAAATTTCGAGTTATGTACAAATTAGCAGCACTAGTTGGATTGCGCGAATCAGAAATCGCCGCGATAAGATTAGAAAAAATAAATTTCACAAATAACACGATATTAATTGATCAAGCATTGAAATATGATAAAAAGAAAGGTGCCTCAAAATTGGTTCTTGGTCCAACTAAAAACAAACAACCTCGCACCGTAAATGTGCCAGCTGCTTTTATGAATGAGATTAAATTACAAGTAACTGAGCAACGTAAATTAAAAATTAAATCAGGTACCGCTTGGAAGCCTATGTATGAAAACGAACAACCGATTGACTTTTTGTTTACAAATTCATATGGTTATCCGCCCATACCTGCCGTTTTATCAAGCTCATGGGCAAGGCATTGCAAAAAACTTGGATTACCCAAATTAAATTTACACGCTTTACGTCACTCGTGCGCTTCTTACATGGTCAGCAAAGGTGTTAATTTTAAAATCATCCAAACTCAACTAGGGCATAAAAATATTAAAGAAACCATCGATACGTACAGTCACTTGACTGAAAATGACAAAACAAATGCAATTGAATTATTCAATAATATATTATAATGGTCGCTTTTCGGTCACCTAACCAATAAATAGTAAAGTAAAATGTTGATATATCAGTATCAAAATACTCATAAGAGAAAACGTACACATATTTCTATGAAAATAATTCGCATTTTTGCAGGAAAAGCATAGGCTTCAAAATAATTAATCCCCAAACAAAACCCTTCCACTAAAGAAATTGGAAGGGCCTCTACTGAACT
>Ga0182745_1001641_pt1 | contig 21223 bp, 16 predicted proteins | sample eDN3rd30CKraftBY_FD_128523 | JGI IMG/M metagenome (GOLD analysis project Ga0182745, IMG submission 128523) | Enriched backyard soil microbial communities from Emeryville, California, USA - eDNA 3rd pass 30_C Kraft BY (version 2) (version 2) | ecosystem: Environmental > Terrestrial > Soil >...
CGCTGAACCTGTCCGACACGATCTTCCGCTGCCGCTACCGCGACGATCCGGCCAACCCGACGCTGATGGAGCCGGGGCAGGTCTACGAGCTGACGATCCCGATGTACGGCACCGGCGCAGTCTTCGCCCGCGGCCACCGCATCCGGGTCGACATCTCATCCAGCAACTTCCCGCGCTTCGACCCGAACCCGAACACCGGCGAACCCATTGGCCGCCACCACCGCACCCAGGTCGCTGAGAATACGGTCCACCACGACGCCGCGCACCCATCGCGGATCACGCTGCCGGTGGTGGCGATGGAGTGAAGGGGGGACCTCACCCCCGGCCCCCTCTCCCGTGGGGAGAGGGGGTGTCCTTGGTCTGACGAGATGGCTTCCGTTTTGGAGGAGACGAGGGGCGCAATTCTTTCGTAGGGACAGGGCCCGGCCTGTCCTCGCCGTGAGGCGACTCCCCCGCGCGGAGCACGCAATCATTGGGACGAAAGGACCGCTCAGAGGAACCAGGCCGGTGGCCTGGAACGTATATGTGTATATGTAATGAAAGGCAACAAGAACGCCAGGTCAGGGAGAGCCTCGTGTCCGCCCGTCTGTGCTTCGCCATAGCGATTCTCGCCGCTTGCGCTGGTCGCCTGCCGCACGGAACCAACACCTACGCCGACGAGTGAGCCGCCGCTGCCGACCGCAATGCCGGCTTTGCGCAGCTTCCCGACGCAGGTACCGATTGACGCGCACATGATGGCGCGACTGATCGGGCAACTCCGCATCGTGGACGGCTGCCTGTAGGTCATTCGGGCAGAAGACGATCGCGTGCGGTACCCGGTCGGCTGGCCCAATGGATATAGCTGGGATGAAGACGACGGCACGGTGCGATTGCGCGATGAGAGCGGGGCGGTCGTCGCGAAGGTCGGCGACACCATCGAGATGGCCGGCGGAGAGGTCGACGGCGATCCGCTCGATCCCTGCCTGACAACTGCGAAGGTCTGGTACGCCGTTGGACCCGTCGTCATCCTGAGCGCGGGAACGCCTGCGCCGTAGGCCGACCGGCGGCCAGTAGCGCATGCCGCTGGTACGACGGTTCACCGATGGTCTTCTCGTCCTCAATGCGCTAGCGATCATTGCCTGGATAGGGCTGCCATGAATAGCCACGACCGACTGTCTCTACCGATTGCGTCCAAGTTCAATGGTCATCGAAATGCGCTCGCGCCTCTGACACTCTTCGTCTGCCTCTTTCTCGCCTGTGCAGTCACCGCGTGCAGTTATCCGGGGACAGCCAACAAAGTCCACGACAGCACGTCGGTAACACCTGTGGTAACTGCGTACGATGCGGAGAATCTGGGAGATTCTTGCCAACCAGATCAGGTGCTTGAGATCGTTGACGACTTCCTTTCTGCCTACAATGCTGGTGACAGCCAGCGCTTGTCAGCGTTCTTCCCTTCAGAATCCGTGAACACGACCGTCACCCAATCTCTTACAGCAGGTATCGACGTGTTCCAGGTCTTCTTCATGAACCTGGCCGACGGCTCCTCATTCAGCACGGCAATGCCGGAAGACGCTATCGCGTACGTTATCGAACGCCACGAGGGAGGAGAACGAATCCAGTTAATCGAACTGCGCATTCGGCCGTGGGATCGATACGGCAAGTCAGTCGATATTGACTACCGCCTCGAACGACAAGCCGATGGCGACGATTCCATTCCAATGTTCGGTAAGGGGCGCATCAACTGCGAAAACCGCCAGATCGTGCTCTGGGGCATGGCTGACGAATAGATCTGTCCGCCAGCGACCGCTGTTTCAAGCTTCACCCGGCTACATGACCCAATTCCGACATTCGCTCCCGACGTGAAGAACAGGCCGATGGTCGCCTGAGGTGCCAGTAGCGCAAACCGCCCCAACTTGCTACGATGCGTCCGCGCGGTTGGGCCGCGCCTGTTGTCATTGCGCGACCCGGACCGAGAAGGAGAGTCCCATGCGGAGCCTGTTGAAGATCCAGATGTCCACCTGCTTCTTCAACGAAGGTTTCGTGCATGGCAGAACTCAACCTCGGGATCCTGGCGCATGTCGACGCCGGTAAGACCACACTCACCGAACGCATCCTCTTCCAGAGCGGCGTCATCACTGCGCCCGGCAGCGTCGACAAGGGCACGACGCAGACCGACACGCGGGATCTCGAACGCACTCGCGGTATCACGATCTGGTCGGCGGTCGCGTCGTTCCGGCTCGGCGATCTCACCGTCAATCTGATCGACACCCCCGGCCACGGCGACTTCATCGCCGAGGTGGCGCGTGCGCTCGATGCACTCGATGCCGTCGTGCTGGTCGTCTCGGCAGTCGAGGGGGTCCAGCCACAGACGCGACGGCTGGCGCGGGCGATCCGGGCGGCGGGCCTGCCACTGATCGTCTTCGTCAACAAGATCGACCGCCTCGGCGCGCGCGGCGAACCGCTGCTGGATGACATCCGCCAGAAGCTCGGGCTGCGCGTCGTCGCGCTGAACCGGCCAACCGACCTCGGCGAGCGTACGGCGCGCGTCGAGCCGATCGATCGCGACGATCCCGACTGGCTGGCGGCGCTGACCGACCTGCTGGCCGAGACGAGCGAGCGGGTGATCGAGGAGTATGAGCGCAGCGATGGCGCGCCGTCCGCCGCGTTCCTCGATGCCGAGTTGCGACGGCAGGTGGCGATGCGCGATGTCGTGCCAGCGCTCTTCGGCTCGGCGATGACCGGCGTCGGCGTCGGTGCGCTGCTGGACGGCATCGCTAGCTGGCTGCCACCGGCCGAGTCCGACAGCGACGCAACCACGAGCGGGACAGTGTTCAAGATCGCGCGGCGCTCAAATGGGGAGAAGCTGGTCTACGTCCGGCTGTTCAGCGGGCGGCTGGCGGTCCGCCAGCACGTCACGCTGCAACGCTGGAACACGTTCGGCGAGACGGTCGAGATCGACGAGCGCATCACGGCCATCGACCAGTTCAACGGTGGTGCGGCGGTGCAATCCGGCGAGCTGCGGGCTGGGCAGATCGCGATGCTGCACGGCCTGCGCGACGCACGCATCGGCGACCGGATTGGCGAGCAGGACGCGATCGGCAGGGCAGCAACAGTCTTCCCACCACCGGCGCTGGAGAGCATCGTCCGACCAATCGACAAGAGCAAGATCACGCAGCTCCGCGAGGCGCTGGAGCAACTCGCCGAGCAGGACCCGCTCATCTCCCTGCGCCAGCGCAACGAAGCAGGCGAGATCTCGGTGCGTCTCTTCGGCGAAGTGCAGAAGGAAGTGCTGACCGACACGCTGAACCGCGACTACGACCTCGATGTCTGGTTCGGGCCGAGCCGCACGATCTGCGTCGAGCAGATGCTCGGCAGCGGCGAGCAGACCGAAGTGATCGGTGCCGATGACAACCCGTACTACGCCGGGCTGGGCTTTCAGGTCGCCCCGGCCCCACCGGGCACCGGCATTCAGTACGAGCGCCAGCTCGGCTCGCTGCCCCCGGCGTTCTACCGGGCGATTGAAGAGACGGTCTACGAGACACTGCAGCAGGGCCTGTTCGGTTGGGAAGTGATCGACTGCGTTGTCACGCTGAAGGACCTGGCCTACTGGTCGCCAGTCAGCACAGCCGGCGACTTCCGCAAGCTGGTGCCGCTGGCACTGATGGGGGCCGTCCAACAAGCCGGCACGCAGGTCTGCGAGCCGATCGAGACGCTGGAGCTGGAGGTTCCCGAGGACACCTACGGTGGCGTCTGCGGCGCGCTCATCCAGGCGCGCGCGACGCTCGACGACACGCGGGTGGACGGCACGACCTGCTACCTCAGCGCCACGATCCCGACCGTCGAGCTGCGCGGCATCGAGCAGCAACTGCCCGGCCTGACACGCGGCGAGGGCGGCTGGTCATCCCACTTCGCCGGCTACGCGCCGGTGCCCGAACCCATCCCAACCCGCCCCCGCCTCGGCCCGAACCCGCTCAACCGCGCGCACTACCTGGCGGAGGTGGCACGGGGGTAGAGGGAGAGATGTCAGGCGACCTGCGGGAGGGCTGCGCCGGTCCAGGATTTGGCATCGAGGTAGTGATCGAAGATGTGCTGATAGACCGCGTCGCAACGCTCGTCGAAGTCAGACTTGCTGTAGATCTGCGGCAAGTCCTCGTCGAGTTGCCGCTCGATCGTCTCGCGGACGGCGGCACGCGATTGCAGGCGCTTGCGCCAGTCGAGGACGAGCTTCTCGTGCTTCAGCGTCTCAAGTAGTGAACGGGAGAGCTTACGCACCTGGTCCTCCTCGGAATGTGAGAGACCGGGATTGGGTCGAGTCAGCAAATCGAAGACGGCGAGTTCCTCTTCGCTCAGACCTTCGCGAATGTGGCGCTGCTCTTCCGCATCCAACGCGTGACTCAGCTTTGTCAGCTCCTCAAAGAAGAGCTGCACGTTGCGCGAGCCGGTATTGTAGTCGTCGATCATGCGCTGAAGCTGCTCCAGATAGTCCATGCGCATCCGATTCTGGGCAACCAGTTTCGCGATCCGGCGTTCGAGACCAGCGCGTAACGACTGCGCCGCGGTATTGCGCCGACCGCTGGCGAAGAGCTCCTGGAGTGCATCGAAGTCAATTCGCGTGAGATCAACGAGTGCTGTGTCATACCCTTCGGGCGACTCCTTGATGACGTAGCCGCCGGCGGCAATCGACTGATCGAGCAGCTCACCAATCTCGCTGAGCAGACCACTGAGATCAGGCTGACCGATTTCGGCCTGCATCGTTCCGGCCAACTTGGCAATGGCCGCCACAATCCCACGAAACTCGTCGGCGTCCTGATCGGGCAGGATGGCCTGAAAACGCAGCCGCACGCCACGCGCGAGCGCGACATATTCGCGCCGCGTCTCATCGCTGACCAGCAAGCGCTCGACGCCGTCGGACAACAGATCCAGCCGTTCACTCGGCGGGGCATTCGCGATTGCGCGGATCGACACGCCGTGCTGCTCGGCGAAGGCCAGAACTCTCTGGATGTCATCGCGCAGCCGCTCAACGAGCTCGCTCTTGTCCTGCACCGGCGAGTCGCCGGGATTGACCCCTCCGCCAGCCGCTGTACCGTAGATCGCCAACGCACGCTGCAGATCGCGGAACACGCCGATGTAATCGACAATCAGGCCGTTGAGCTTGCCGGGGAACACGCGATTGGCACGCGCGATTGTCTGCATCAGCGTGTGGTTGCGCATTGGCTTGTCGAGGTAGATCGTCGAGAGCGACGGAGCATCGAAGCCGGTCATCCACATCGCACAGACGAAGACGATCCGGAACGGGTCATCCGGGTCTTTGAAGCGTTGTGCCAGATCGTCGTTCTGCATGCGCTTGCGGTGGGGCAGGATGTCCAGCCCACGGTTCCGGAACGTATCGACCTCGTTCTGGCCCGGAGAGACGACCACCGCCATGTCGGTCTCTTCCATATAGCGGATGCGGCCGTCGAGCACCACGCGCTCCGCCTCAGTGAATGCGATCGCCGTCGTGCGTAGATCGTCGAGCGCGCGTTGCCAGTGCTCCCGCACTTTGTCGTACATCCGCACGGCGGTCATCTTATCCATGGAGATGACCATCGCCTTGCCCTGCTGGCCGCGACCGAGGAAGTGCTGGACGATGTCGCCAGCAATCGTGTCCAGCCGGCCGTCGCGCGTGATCAGGTGATACTCATGGCGGAACTCGCGCTCCAGCCGCTCGTGCTCGTCGTCATCAAGGTCGGCCCGTTCGATGATGTCGGACATCTCATCGCTGAAGTGCTCGTTGACGAGTTGCAGTTCGGGGATGCGATTCTCGTAATACAGCGGGACGGTCGCGCCATCCTCGACGGAATCGCGGAAGTTGTAGATGGAGACGTAATCGCCGAACACTTCGCGCGTGCGCTCCTCACCGGCCATGAGCGGCGTGCCAGTGAAGCCGATGAAGGCGGCGTTCGGCAGCGCCCGGCGCATGTTGCCAGCGAAAATATCGTACTGGCTGCGGTGCGCTTCGTCAGTGATGACAATGATGTCGTCGCGCTCGGAGAGAACCGGGTGCAGCTCGCCCGGCGGCGTGTGGAATTTCTGGATCAGCGTGAAGACCGTGCGGTGATTCTCGCGCAGCAGTCGGCGCAGGTGCTCACCACTCGTCGCATGGATCGCGTCTTCCGGCTCGGTGACCGCGCCGACCGATGCGAAGTTGCGATAGATCTGCTCGTCCAACTCCTGGCGGTCGGTGACGATGACGAAGGTCCAGTTGCCGGGCAGTTTGCGCTGCACCTTCTGCGAGAAGAAGATCATCGAATAGGACTTGCCACTGCCCTGCGTATGCCAGAAGACACCCAGCCGCCCGCGATTCTCCCCGAGCCGCTGCACCCCGTGGAAGGCATTGTTGACGCCGAGTAGCTGATGGTTCTTGGCGATCAGTTTCACCAGTCGACCGTCGCGTTCGCTGAAGAGGGTGAAACTCTCGACGATCTCCAGCAGGCGCGCCGGTGTGCAGGTGCCACGCAACAGCGTCGCGAAGCCGGTGGATTTCGGCTCGTCCTCGGATTCGACCTGCTTCCATTCCGCGAAATGCTCCCAGGTCGAGGTGATGCTGCCGACCCGGCTGCGCAGACCGTTCGAGACGATCAGCAGCGCGTTGTACCAGAACAGATGCGGGATGGTGTCCTTGTAGTCGGTCAGGTTGTGGTCGAAGGCGTCACGTACCGGCACATCGGTCGCCTTCAGCTCGACGATGACGAGCGGCAGACCATTGACGAAGCCGACCAGATCCGGGCGGCGCGTGTAAATCTCGCCGGAGACCCACAGTTGCGAGGCGAGCAGGAAGTCGTTGCTCTCCGGCGCGTCCCAATCGATGACGCGGATGGTGACAACCTCATCGCTCCCACGCCGATCACGGATGGACACCTTGACGCCATCGTGGAGCAGCTCCCAGACCTCGCGGTTGGCGTTGGCAGGCGAGAGTGCCGAGCGCTCGCGACACAGTTCCTCAATCGCGCTCTCGATCGCCTCGGCGGTCGCCGACGGATTCAGGCTCTCCAGCGCCATCCGCAGCCGCCCGACCAGCACAACCTCGCCGCGATTGTCCCGCCCGAGCGTGCCTCGCGCCCCGAACACCTCGTGGAACGCATCCACCGTCTCCCAGCCGAGCTCGGCAAAGAGCGCGATGGCGTTCTGTTCAACGAGGATGTTTTCGGAATAGTCGTTGGACATCATGCCCGTGTCTCTGGACAGCCACGCCGACAATGGCAGGGCGTGACGCGCAAAAGTCTATTCTGTGGCAACTCCTGCAAATATGATTGCACAGGGTGGACAGCACTACCAGCGCGGCGGGCGCGCGTCCATATGACCGTCGCAGGAAGGCAAGTGTCTACGGCTCGCTATGAACATCGTCCGTATAGATACGAAGGCCGGGTATAAGCTCAAAATCGCGCCGATTGCGCGTGAGCAGCGTCAGACCGTGGATTTGGGCCGTAGCTGCAATCAGTAGATCCATATCGCCGACCTGGCGACGATGCTGGCGAGGCAATGCTCCGCGCAGGATGGCGAACCGCTCCATCACGACCATTGACAGCGCGAGCAAGTCCTTGCCGGCCAAGAAGATATTGAGTGCATCAAGGTCCCGCTCCCGCTCCCGTGCGTACCAGGCACCTTCATACAATTCCGCGTACGACACGTAGCTCATCGCCAGGCCCATTGGTGCGAGTCGCACGAGTGTCTCGACCGCATCCGTCTGACCGTGGAGGACGTCGATAGCCCAATCAGTGTCGACAAGGAATGCACTCACCAACGGACCGAATCGCGATTGGCAGTCTTACGTCGCTCACGAATTGAAGCTTTGAGTTCCTCAGCATTAATGTCTCGCCACGCTCCAGCGGCGCGGCGAATGCCCGCAATAGAGCGCTCGATCTGTTCGACGCTTGGCCGATCGCTCGCTCGCACACGGTCGAGCCGGTAGCGGACGCCGTCCTTCTCCAGCTCAATCGCCACGTCGTCCGCCTCGTCAAGAATGCGGCCGAGATCACTATTCGGTTCAACATGGATGGTTCTGATGCTATCGGACACGATAGATTCCTGTCTGCAATGCATTGATGCTTGTGATGATCCTACTATGTGTCTCGGACCTGGTGGTACTGGCCGATGAGCACGGTCGCGCTGCGGCTAGACCGCTCCCCGGACCCTTCATGAAACGCATCCACCGCCTCCCAGCCGAGGTCAGCAAAGAGCGCGATGGCGTTTTGTTCAACGAGGATGTTTTCGGAGTAGTCCCAGTTCACCGGCACGAACTATCGTTTCTGTCACAAAGGCAAGTGGCTAACTTGTACTATCGTGCTCGCGATCACATATGAATGTTTGACTGGGTCACGCCAGCGGTCTAATTGCCGTCACCTTCCATCCGTTGAAAGAAAGCGACGATTCCAGCATCTTGCTCATTTCGCAGTTTCATGAGCTCCTGCATCAGGGCTTCTGGATTAGCATCACGTTCCTCAATAGAGAACTCCGGAACATGCGTTCTTTGCCGGAAATCTTCATACGGACCGGTTTCAAACGAGAATTTCCCGCGAGTGGCAAAGAATGCTGGATTAATATCCCTTCTCACACAATCTGCAAACCAGTTAGCCGCTCTCGTTGCTTCAAACAACCACTCATTACAGGATTCGCCCCATTGTTCATACAGATCAAAGTCTCTATCGTAATTATCATTGAATATAATTCCCTTGTAGAATTTATCTCCTTCATAGTAATCGCCCCGTGGTTTGGAATGCAAACGAAACAGCTCCCAAGCTCCAGTAAAGGCAATTGACAGCGACACGATCGCATCTTCTAGCTCTGATAACGTCTTCGGCCATATTGCCGTAACAATGCTATTACGAATTGTACTCACACGAATCCCAGTGTCACGCTTCCAAACGTGATCTAACGATGCAGCATTCGTGACCCAACTATGCCAAGAATCTAACTCACATAGTGTTGTCACTGCGTCAATTAGAGACGCATATACAAGGCTGTTAGCTTCATCTTGCAGACTCGGAAGATTCGATAAGGCTTGGCAGGCCCACAACTCATGATCAGATTTGAATTTGTGGAGTAGCTCGACTGGGTACGACGAAGGATCTTTGTCGATCATCGTGTGATGAGTAGGACATAGCAAAATGAGGTTAGAGTAGCTGTCTCGTTCCTCAAGTGAAAGTGGGCTTTGACCCCGCGGGCCATTATCTTCTCTCGCGACGATATGAGCCTGCTGGCCAAGCACATACGGCTCGCCAACCGCGGGCGATGATTGAGACAGAACCGTACGGCAGCCTGGAAAACAGCATCTCGCAGCCGCTCTGCCCCAAAGGAGTTTGATATCTAATTGTGATATCGACATCGATCACACCTCTTAGTATCGGGCGATGCCAAACCGCACAGATGTGGCGCCGACCTCACTTGTCGACGTATCTTAAGCCAGCGAGTGTTTTGCTACACATACGTCGCCGCTGATCAGCCTAGGCAACAGGAAGTCGCGGGCGGCCCGTAAAACTGCATTTTGTCGTTGCAGCTGCATAGCCAAGCGTCGCTGCGGGCTGACCATCTGCCCGAACTGCGACTGTAGGTCGTGTGGGGAAACAGTAATGTCGACTTCGGATATTCGTTGACGACTAAGTTCAGTTTGACCTGTCGCGCCGACTCCTAGCGCTTCGAAAATCGGCTGTCGCCACATAAGCGCCAGGCCAAAAAAATCACGATCTATGCGCACGGATGGACGAACGATCGTGACGTGGCTATCCGTCGTGCAATTTCTAATGTGCTCGTATATTTGAGCGACCCGGCCCAGAGTTCCCACGCCGGTCGAGTTGATCAAGACATCACCAAGTCGAACATACTTGTCATCCGCCACTTTTGAACTGTGCCCCCGAGCGACATCTAGACTCAGTTTTCCATCTCGAATGCAACGTTGATTAATGACCAACTGATCGGACGTGGCGTCGTACTTCGGCGATATGCCCCTGCTAATAAAGTCTGCTATCTCGCCAATAGTACGTACCTCCCACCCCTCCGGCACCGGGCCGATTGGGGAGTCGACGAGGGGGACGTGCTCGTGGCCGGGGTAGCGGTAGTGGACGAACCACTCGCGGTAGAGCGACTGCGCCATCTCCTCCAGGATCGCGATGCGCCGCGTGTTGTTCTCGATCAGGTCGTCGTAGGCCGAGAGGATCGACGCAATCTTGCGCTGGGTGGGGAGAGGAGGAAACGCTATTGGGAACTCGGGAAATGTCGTCAATGGCACACGATCTACGGTCGAACCGACAAGAGTGTTACGCGCGATCGTTTCTCGCCATTCTTCTCCAAAGAAGGAGTAATAGAGGAACTTCGGTTCAACCACGTCTAGATTGGGACGAATCAGCGCCAGACGGCGACCTAGGCAACCTCTAAATCCCTCCGGAATCAGAGCATAGCGATTTAGTGTTGCCTCGTACGTGAAGACAATGTCCCCAGGCTGGGGCTGTACACGCCGTATCCATTTTGGGAAGTCATCTTCGGCGATGTGCCTGATCTCGGATAGGTCGAGGCGACCATCTTCGGTAATGTTCTTGATGCCGAGAAACACGGGGCCATCAACTGCTGGCGTTGGAGTAGCATGAGGACCGTCATACAGCCCGATGTATGTTTCCTTTATAGGTATTCTAGGCCACCCTGCACTCATAGATTGCCTGCCAGAGCACTATCCAACAACATCGCCACGTTCTCGCTGATCCGCTCTTCCAATTCGTGCGCCTCGGCGTTCAGCAGTTCCAACTCCTCGTGCAGTTCCTGCAGGCGCTCGTAGAAGTCGAAGTCGTCGTCCGGACGGGCGGTGACGCCGACGTAGCGGCCGGGGTTGAGGCTCCAGCCCTGTGCCTCGATCTCTGCCAGCGTGGCGACCTTGCAGAGGCCGGCGACATCGCGGTACTGGCCGTCGATGAAATCCCACGTGCCGTTGCCTTCGCCGTCGAGCGCGAGCGTGCCTTCCGGCTGCTCGCCGCGATAGAGCCGGACGATGTTGGCGATGAACTCGATCTGCTCGGGTGTGAAGTCGCGATGGGCGCGGTCGATCTGGCGGAAGATGTGGCGCGCGTCGATGAACAGCACGGTGTCCTCGCGCTCGGTCCCGCGCTTGCCCCGATCGAGGAACCAGAGCGTGCAGGGCAGGGTCACGGTATAGAAGAAGTTCGGACCAACGGCGAGCATGACATCGACCGATTTGTCCTCCAGCATCTGACGGCGAATCTCCAGCTCGCTGGAGCGCGCGTCTGATGCGGAATTGGCCATGACGAAGCCAGCGCGGCCCTGCTCATTCAGGGCCGAGTAGAAGATCTGCATCCAGAGGTAGTTGCCATTATTGGTGCGTGGCAGGCCGAACGGGAAGCGCGGGTCGTCGGCCAGCTTCTCCTTGTCGATGCCATCAACGTTGAACGGCGGGTTGGCCATGACGAAGTCGAAGCGTCCGGTCGAGTCGTGGATATCCTCGTAATAGGTATTGCCCTCGCGGATATCGCCCGACAGACCGTGGACGGCCAGGTTCATCTTGCACAGTCGAACCGTTGCGTCGGTCTTCTCCTGTCCGTAGATCGAGAGCGTGCTGCCCGGCTTGCCCTGATGCTCGGCGACGAAGTTGGCCGACTGGACGAACATGCCGCCAGAGCCACAGGCGGGATCGAGAATGCGTCCGCTATACGGCTCGATGATCTCGACGATCAGCTTCACCAGCGAGGTCGGCGTGAAGAATTCGCCGCCCTTCTGACCCTCGGCCATCGCGAACTTGCCGAGGAAGTACTCGTAGATCTTGCCGAAGGCATCGCCCTCGATATCGACCGGAATCAGTGAGAAGGTCTTCAACAGCGCAACCAGCGTGTCCTTCTCGATCGCGCCGTAAGTCTTCGGCAACACGCCGTTCAGATCGGGATTCTCACCCTCAATCAACCGCATTGCTTCGTTGACGCGCTGTCCGATGTCCTCACCCTCAGGCAGATCCAGCAGATAGCCATAGCGCGCCTTTGACGGCAGATAGACGACACCCCGCGCGTGGTAGTCCGTTTTCGAGATCGTCCGTCGGCTACCCGGCCGGGGCTTGATCTCGTCTTCAACTGCTGCGAAGCGCGCATCCGCAAAGCGCAGGAAGATGAGGCCCAGGACAGGAGTCGAATATTCGTGCGCAGAGAGCCTGGAGTTTGCCCGCAGCTGATCGGCCGCATCCCAGAGCCGATTCTCCAGCTCAGCCGTTATCGTCGACACCGAGCATCCCTATCATTGAGGCAGGCGAACCGGTCGCACTGCCCGCGCGACCGACGCGAATTTGTGTGTATGCAATCTCCATGATAGCAGAGTATTCGAATTGACCGACCCGCGTCCGCCTCGGCCCGAACCCACTCAACCGCGCGCACTATCTGGCGGAGGTGGCGCGGGGGTAGTCGAAGATAGAGCGTGGATTGAGATGAGACTACACCCGACAGTCGCAGCCTTTGGCGCGCAGGTTGGCGATCTGATCGGGGATGGAATCGACGAGCTCGTCCTGCACTGCGAGACCGGTTGCCAGAGCCTCGTCGAGCGGGGAGGCGTGACGGTAGCCACGCCGCTGCATCTCGGCGACCAGCGCCTCATGACGCAGCCAGAGGGCGCGGAGCTTGCCGCGCCAGCGCAGCGTCTCGGGGTGGTGCGCGTAACCGGTTCGACCCGTCGTCAGCACGACCCAGATGGCGTGCAGCTCACGATGCTCACCCAGCAAGTGGGCGCGGCAGAGCTGCTCCGGCGGCAGGTCCCAGATACGCACCGACGGGCTCCTTTCTGAGCCATGAGGTCGACGACGCACCCGGCGGCGACCAATGCATGGCAGCGCGCGGGCAGAACATGGTTCGTCTCAGCCGCGCTCAACCGACAGCGCTGCGTCGTCCGACGGGTCATCATCCGGCGGCCGGAGGGGCCAGGCGCGGACGACGGCGGGGATGGCGGCGGCGATCGGCAGGGCCAACAGCGCACCGACGACACCGAGCAGGCGCGCGCCGATCAGGACGGCTAACAGGATCGCGATCGCGGGAATCTGGAGAGTGGCACCGAACACGCGCGGGACGATGACGTAGTTCTCGACGCCCTGGTAGGCGATGAAGAGCGCCAGGACGATGATCGCGGTCAGCGGCGAGACGGTGAGGGCCAGCACGACAATCGGGATCGTCGCCAGCGTCGCGCCGATCTGCGGGATGGCATCGAGCATGGCGGCCAGCACGGCCAGCAGTAGCGGCTCCGGCACGCCGGCGATGCTGCAGGTGATTAAGGTAAAGATGCCGAAGCAGAGCGACACAATCGACTGACCACGGACGTAGCCACCGACGGTGCGGGTGACCTCGACGCGCACGCGGCGGGCGCGATCCTGCTGCTCCGGCGAGAGGCGCGAGATGGACCACTCGAACAGGCGCGGGCCATCCAGCAGGATGTAGAAGGTCAGGGCGAGGGTGATGATGATATTGGCGATGCCCGAGATGACACCGGTGCCAATCGACAGGAAGCTGCCAAACAATTGACCCGGCTCCAGCGAGGCCTGGTCGGCATTCTCCTGTAGCCAGTCCTGGATCGTGGGGAAGCCATCCAGCAGATGGTTCAGCTTATCGACATAATCCGGCAATCCTTCGGCGAGACGTTGGCCCTGAACAACAAGCGGCGGGACAACGAGCAGGCCGAGGACGGCGAGCGCGACGACGACGCCGGTCAGCAGGATGCCGACTGCCTGACCGCGCGACCGACCGCGCTGCTCCATGCGCTGGACGAACTGGTCGCCAGCCGCCGCCAGCAGCGTAGCGATCACCAGCAGAACGCCGAGGCTCCAGAGCTGCCAGCCAAGCCAGATGAAGCCGACAACGAGCACGATCGTGACGATCGTCCGGCGCGGCAGCTCGATTACCGTGATGACCTTGCGCGGCGCAGGCGGGCGCTCGCTCATTGCGCCAACTCGTCGCTCACAGTCGCGTTCGTGCACACCATCCATCGCACCCTTCCGTGTGGGTAGGCAGTATACGGGGTGGTGGAGAAACGGCGCGGCCGGCGCTCGTTGTTGTGGTGAGTGAGGCGGCCATCGCGGGGGAACTCGTAGTACTCGAATGCCAAATCATCGCGAGGGCGATAGAAACGGCCATTCATCCCGAATCTGCCGCTGGCAGGCGACCGGATCGTTGGCCTCGCCGGTACCGCACCTCTTGCGCACGACGGTTATGGTCGTCGCCTCACAGTGCAGTGCAGCATGCCCTGAACCGCGTTATTTCGCTCGGCAGTCCTCAAAGACGCGGCGGACGATAGCGAGGGTGGCAGCATAGGTGGAGTCCATGCCGTAGTAGGACAGGCCGCGCGCGCCGAGGGTGTGTGCGTGGGAATACGGCGTGTCCGAGGCGTAGTGGATGATGCCGAGATCGACCGGGATCTGGCTCATGTTGACGCTTTCGTTCGTCGGGTGGCGGGTGAGGGCGACGTCCTCGTAGAGCGCCGAGAGGTACGGCCCGGCTTCCATCTCGACGACGGTGAAGTTCTCACGATAGTAGAAGTCGAGGTAGCCGCGATTCTGCAGGTAGGTGCCTTTGACGGTCACGGCACGCTGGCGGTCGAGCGTCGAGCCGTACACGAGGAAGGGGTCGAGGTCGGCGCTGGAGAAGCAGTTGGCGAACCAGTAGGTGTTGCCGGAATGCTCATCGTAGACGTCGTTCGAGATCATCACATCGCCGATGCGCGCGTTGAGCGTCGCCGCCTTGCCGAGGATGTAGATACCGCGGAGTTGATCGACGCCGGTCGCGACCTGTCCGAAGATGTGATAGGCGGCCAGACCGAGCGGGTAGTTGATGTTGACGATCACGGCGTCGGTGCCGTTCGGGCAGTAATCGCGGATGCGTGGATCGAGATCGTCGGGCGTGATGCGGGAGAGGTCCATGATCTGGATGCCGACATCAAGGGCGCTGGTCGGCTCCAGCGTCACGACGCCGCGCTCGGCTTCCTCGGCATCGCGACTAGCGCGGGCTTCGCGATTGGTCGCGTAGTAGAGCCGGGCTGTGTAGTACAGAAAATTGTCCCACGACGCGCGCACTTCGCCGGCCTGCAGCTTGCGCAGTTCGGGCAGCAGGTCGGGATGGGCAGACTCCTCGACGAAGCGCACCAGCTCTTTGCGGCGACGGCGGACGGTGCCAGTCAGGATGTTGGCGATCGAGTGCGTGTTCGAGGACACGAAATAGACCGGACGATCCGCCAGGCCGAGGTCAGCAAGCTCGCGGCCGGCTGGCGCCCACCAGCGCTGCGCTGAACGGGTGTAGCCGAGGTAGGTGCCGCCGAGCATCTGGAGCCGCAGGTCGCGCTTGTGCGTCGCGAGCCGGCGCAGGTTTGGCCACAGCTCACGCCCCCAGGCCGAGCAGAGACGCGCCCAGTCGCCGGGCGCAATGCCCAGCCCCGCGCCAATCTGCTCAAGTCGCTCAGCCTCGCTCTCACTGCCTGGCTGACCGGGTCGGCGCGAGCCGATCTGAATCAGGTCGGCCAGCTCGGGTGTGTCGCGAATACGCTGATGCAGCTTGTTCCACTCGATCTGCCAGCCAACGATCGTCGGGATCAGGTCATCGAGGTCCGACGCCGACCCGACCATGACCGCCAACGTGTCGCGACCATCCCACTGCCAACGGCGGCGGCGACCTGGCGCTGAAACGGAGGTCCACTCTTCCAGGTTGGTGTAGCCGTGCCGGGCAAAGACGGAATGCGACTGCCCCAGCAGAATGCGCTGGACAGTAACGATCTCCGGCGGCAGGCGCATTGTGCTGTACATCAGCGCGCCCATGTCGGGAGCGTCGTCTGCGGCGAGCGCGTGGAGGCTGGACTGAATGTTCAGGTGCGCCGGGACAAGCGCGTCAACATCGACCGGGCCGGACGAGCGCAGCAGAGTCGAGTAGGTGCGGACGTAGAGATCAACTTCGCGCTTGCCGGCCGGCTGCGCGCCGCGTCCGTTCGCGAACTGGTCGGCGCCAATCCGCTCTGAGCCTGTCCCGTCGATGGACTGCATCTGCTTGCCTCCGCATATCGCCAGCAGCCGTGTCCGGCGATGATAGCGACCGACCCGCTAGCGATCAACCTCACAGCCCTTTGCGAGCCGTTCCGGCTTCGACCATACTGCGTCGCACAACTCGGTCGAGCGAATGGAGCAGAGGGCCATGTCGCGAGTCGTCATTGGCGGCATCTCCCATGAAACGAATACGTTTTCGTCGCAGCAGACGACGCTGAGCGATTTCCAGCGTCGGACGCTCATGCGTGGGCGGGCGCTGGTGGATGGCAGCCGCAGCGCAGCCACGGCGCTCGGCGGCATAGTCGATACCGCCCTCGCGCTGCGTTGGGACATCGAGCCGGTGCTGTTCGCCTCGGCAACGCCAGGCGGCCGTGTTCGGCGCGGGACATTTGAGTCGCTGACCAACGACCTCGTACGCGGTATCGCGGCCGCAGCGCGCGCTCCGGGCGGACTGGATGGGGTGCTGCTGGCGCTACACGGCGCGATGGTCAGCGAGGGGCTGGAAGACGCCGATGGGGAAATCCTGCGGCTGGTGCGAGAGGCGGTCGGGCAGGACGTGCCGATCCTCGCCGTCCTCGATTCGCACGCGAACCTGACGCCGAAGATGGTCGACGCGGCTACTATCCTGCTGGCTTATGAGACGTACCCACACATCGACACCTATGCGCGCGGCAGTCAGGCGGTGCGGCTGCTGGCGCGGCTTCGATCCGGGGAACTGCGGCCGGTGCAGGCGTTGCGCCAGGTGCCGCTGCTCACGCCGTTGCCGACGCAACGCACCGATGGGCCGACGCCAATGGCCGAGTTGGCGTCGCTCGCGCGCGACGCCCGACGTGAGCAGGGCGTCATCGCCGTCACGCTCGCGCCGGGATTCCCGTACAGCGATATCCACGACGCCGGTATGGCGGTACTCGTGACAGCAAACGATGACGAACACTGCGCGAACGCGCTGGCCGATCGGCTGGCAGAGGCATGCTGGGAGCGGCGCAGCCAGTTCGTTACCCACCTGACGCCGGTTCGTGAGGCGGTCGAACAGGCGATTGCAGCGGAGCGCTGGCCGGTGGTGCTGGCTGATGTGGCCGACAACCCGGGCGCGGGTGGGACCGGCAGCGAGATCGCGATCCTGCGGGCACTGCTGGACGCGAAGGCGGTCGGCGCTGTTGTGGCGACGATCGCCGACGAGGAAGCAGTGCGGCAAGCGGCGGCAAGCGGCGCTGAGCAGCGAGGTGTACTGCGACTCGGCAGAGGGGCCAGCCGAAACAGCAATCCGGCGCTGGAGATTACCGCATTCGTACGCTGGTTCGGCGACCTGAGCTTTGCCGGACAGGGGCCGATGGGTGCCGGTACGACGACAAGGCTGGGGCTCTCGGCGGTCGTCGAGGTGGGCGATCCGCCTGTCGAAGTCATCCTGACATCCAACCGCGTCCAGGTACTTGATCCGCAACTGCTGCGCGCGGTCGGGATTGCGCCTGAGGAACGCCGGATTCTTGTGCTGAAGTCGAGTGTCCACTTCCGCGCCGCCTTTGAGCCGCTGGCTGCGGCGATCATCGAGGTTGATGGCCCCGGCCTGTCTACTCCAGACCTCCTGAGCCTCCCGTACCGCCACATTCGACGCCCCATCTGGCCGCTGGATTGCGACGTCATGTAGGGTTCGAGGAGAGGAGCTCGCCATGAACGACAATCGCGATCCAGATAACGAGCAGCCTGAGGGGAAGAATAGCCAGGGTCTTGGGATAGGAATTGGCGTTGGTGTCGCGATCGGCGTCGCCATGGGCCTGGCGATGGATAACCTCGCGATGGGCATTGGCGTCGGGATGGCCATCGGAATCGCGCTGGGCATGGCGCTCAATGCGCAGCAGAAGAACGACTAGCCACGATCGCGTCGCACGCAAATCTGGACACACGACTCGCGATGTTCGTAGCGCGGGAACGACAACAGAGGAGCCATAAGCGACCGTCATGACCAGGACGACGACCCGGACGATGACAAGCAGGCTGAAAACCTCGCGATTGGCATCAGCGTTGGGTTAGCACTCGGTGCAGCCATCGGCGCAGCGCTGGACAATATTGGAATGGGGATCGGTGTCGGACTGGCGCTCGGCGTCGCGTTCGGGATGGCCTATGATCAGCGCAAGCGCGACTGAGCAGTAAGGAGCAGCGACGTGTTCGAGCGACCGACGGAATCGACAACGAGGCGGCGGAAGCCACCGCTGCTGTCTGGCGCCATGGTCCTGCTCGGCGTCGTCATCGGACTGGCGATTCTGGGCCGGCTCGATAGCAGCGGCGTCCCAATCCTGGTCGGCGCGGTCATCGGCGTCGCGATGGCGCTCGCATTTACGTATGCGCGTCGGCGATAGCTCACGAACTTCGTGACAATTCCCGTTGAACCATTCAACAGCAACACCGCCGAACGCCGGGCAGTGATCCTGGTCGAAGGCCGCAGCGACCAGATCGCCGTTGAAACACTCGCCTCACGCAGCGGCCGGAACCTCGCCAGCGAAGGCGTCGAAGTCGTCCCGATGGGCGGCATCCACGCCATCGGCCAATTCCTGACGCGCTTCGGCCCGTTGGGTGACAACCTCAAGGTGGCTGGACTCTACGACATCGGCGAGGAACACGTCGTCCGCCGTGGTCTGGTGCAGGCGCGACTGGCCGATGCCCCGCTCTCACACGCCATGATGGAAGACCTCGGCTTCTTCGCCTGCGTCCTCGATCTTGAAGACGAACTGATCCGCGCGCTCGGTGTGCCGACCATCGAGGCCGTCATCGCCGCCGAAGGCGACCTCATCGCGTTCCGCATTCTGCAGAAGCAGCCCGAGTGGCGTGGCCGCAGCGCCGAGGCGCAACTGCGACGCTTCTTCGGAAGCGGTGCCACGCGCAAGTGGCGCTACGCCGGACTCCTCGTTGAAGCACTGGAGCTGGACGCCGTCCCACGACCTCTGCGCGGCGTGCTGAAGACCGTGCCGTAAGGCTACTGGCCGAACAGCAGCGCGACGGCGCGGGAAAATGTACGTACAGGCGTACGTACGTGCGCATCCGTGTAGTCGACCAAGGCTACCAGCCAGAACCGCACGAATCAGGCACAGCGCTAGGCAACTAACGTACGAACTGTACGTACACGCTGTATGGTGTATAGTCAGACGAGTACTGGTGTCCCACTCGGCGAGGAGTGGGCTGAAAAGGGAATCCGGTGCGACGCGCCTGCGTCCATGCCGGAGCTGCCCCCGCAACTGTAAGCGACGAGCGCGCTATCGACCTATGGTCACTGACAGCCAGGCTGTTGGGAAGGCCAGATAGCCGTGATGACTCGCGAGCCAGGAGACCTGCCAGTGCAACTGATTCGACCGACGGGCGGGGTGTCCCGATGGATCGCATGCATTGGCGTCTGCAGCCTGACCACTGCCGTCAGCACGCATTCCTTCCGGCACCCTCTGTAGCAACAGACGGGGTGTGCCAATGGCCACGACAAGTCCCTCACTGCGCGAATCATCGGCGGAACAACCGTCCGGCGAGCGCATCGGTAGCCCTCCATCAAAGACCGTACATGGCGAGCTGAAGGTGATTCGGCGCAATGGCGCGGTGACGCCGTTCGACTCGACCAAGATCGAGGTCGCCGTCGGTAAGGCGTTCCTGGCGGTCGAGGGCGCGAACGCCCCCGAATCGTGCCGCATCCGCGACACCATCAGCGAGCTGACCGAACAGGTTGTCCGTACGCTGATGCGGAGAACCAATCCCGGGCAGACGATTCACATCGAGGACATCCAGGATCAGGTCGAGCTGGCCCTCATGCGCAGCGAGCATCACAAGGTCGCCCGGGCGTACGTACTCTATCGAGAGGATCGTGCTCGGGCCCGCAAGGCGGCTGAGAGTCAGCCAGCTGCGCCGACGATCTCGATCCGCGATGCCGACGGCAACAGCCGACCGCTCGATCTGGCCTGGCTCGCGGCGGTGACCGAGCAAGCCTGCGCTGGCCTGGCCGACGTCTCAGCCGAGACAATCATCAGCGAGACGCTGCGCAACGCCTTCGACGGCATGACGCTCGTCGAGCTGGAGACCGCGCAGGTCATGGCCGCTCGCGCACTGGTCGAGACCGAGCCGAACTACGCGCACGTCAGCGCGCGCCTGCTCCTGCGGCGCTTGCGGCGCGAGGCGCTCGGACTGATCCTGCCGACCGACGCGGACAGCTCAACTGTCGATTACATCGCGTACGTACGCGCATACGTCCACTTCGGCATTGACGAGGGCTACCTCGATCCCGAGCTGGCACGCTTCGATCTGGGCCGCATCGCCAACGCGATCACGCCGGAGCGCGACGACCAATTCCAGCTGCTCGGCCTGCAGACGCTCTACGACCGCTACCTGCTCCATCACGGCGGCGTGCGCTTCGAGTTGCCACAGATGTTCTTCATGCGCGTCGCGATGGGGCTGGCGCTGCGCGAAATCGACCGCGAAGAGCGCGCGATTGAGTTCTACGAACTGCTGTCGTCGTTCGACTTCATGTGCTCGACGCCAACGCTCTTTAACTCCGGAACGCAGCGGCCACAATTGGCCTCCTGTTTCCTGACCACGATCCCTGACGATCTGGATGGCATCTTCTCGGCCATCCGCGACAACGCGCTGCTCTCGAAGTACGCCGGCGGGCTGGGCAACGACTGGTCGCCGGTGCGCGGACTCGGCGCGCACATTCGCGGCACGAACGGCGAATCGCGCGGCGTCGTCCCGTTCATGAAGGTGGCCAACGACACCGCCGTCGCCGTCAACCAGGGCGGCAAACGCCAGGGTGCCGTCTGCGCCTATCTGGAGACGTGGCACATCGACATCGAGGAATTCCTCGATCTGCGCAAGAACACCGGCGACGAGCGCCGACGCACCCACGACATGAACACGGCCAACTGGGTGCCGGATCTGTTCGTCCAGCGCGTCATCGAGGATGGCGAGTGGACGCTCTTCTCACCGGACGACGTGTCGGACCTGCACGACCTCTACGGCGCGGCTTTCACTGAGCGCTACCTGGCCTACGAGCAGCAGGCGGAGCGCGGCGAGATCGCACTCTCCAAACGCGTCCGCGCCGTCACGCTCTGGCGCAAGATGTTGACGATGCTGTTCGAGACCGGCCACCCGTGGATCACGTTCAAGGATGCCTGCAACATCCGCTCGCCGCAGCAGCACATCGGCGTCGTCCACTCATCGAATCTCTGCACCGAGATCACGCTCAATACG
>Ga0182745_1001643_pt1 | contig 21211 bp, 19 predicted proteins | sample eDN3rd30CKraftBY_FD_128523 | JGI IMG/M metagenome (GOLD analysis project Ga0182745, IMG submission 128523) | Enriched backyard soil microbial communities from Emeryville, California, USA - eDNA 3rd pass 30_C Kraft BY (version 2) (version 2) | ecosystem: Environmental > Terrestrial > Soil >...
AGTTTCCCCAGCGCGGAAAGGCATTTTAGGGAGCCCACACATCATGAAGAAGTTTGCTGCTATCGCCGTTGCCGCCAGCATGTTCGCCCTCGCCGCTTGCGGTGAGAAGGCTGCTGACGAAGCCACCACCACCGAAGCTCCGGCCGCCGACGCGACCGCTGAAGCCGGTGCCGACGCTGCTGCTGCCGGCGCTGACGCCGCTGCTGCTGGTGCCGAAGCTGCTGCCACCGGTGCTGACGCTGCTGCGACCGCTCCGGCTGCTGCCGACGCTGCTGCTGCTCCGGCTCCGGCTGCTGACGCCGCTGCTGCTCCGGCTGAAGAAAAGAAGTAAGTCACAGCCCTTCGGGGCGATGACCGAAACGAAAAAGAGGCGGTCTTCCTTCGGGAAGGCCGCCTTTTTTTACGCTCATCGGGGCGGGTTCGCTCAATGCGGAGCAAGCAGCGCCGCGATCAGCGCGAAAACGACGAACGCGACCAGCCCGCCCATGAAGAGCAGCTGGCGGCGCCGGGTCCTGAGGATGATCTCTCCCCCGCGCACGTCGCGCGCCGAATAGACGGGCCCGCCGGCCCACGAGTCGTCGCGGCGCTCCATCGTCAGAGCATCGGATAGCTGAGGCCGTAATAGCCATAGATGGTGCGGCCGTAATCGTCGGTATATTCGGGCGCATCCTCGCGCGCATAGCGCGGCGCGTCGGTCAGCTGGTCCTTCGACAGATTGGCGACATAGCCGCCCTTGCCGGTGTCATAGGTCAGCATGTCCCACGGAATGGGATAATGGTCGCTGCCGAGCCCGAACAGCCCACCGAATTCCATGACGGCATATTCGCTTTTGCCCGATCTCTTGTCGATCATCACATTGGCGATCGTGCCGAGCCGGTCGTTTTCGGGGTTATAGACCGCGGTGCCTTCGACCTTGTCGGAAGCGATCAGGCGGTGGGTTTCGGTTTTTTCGAGTGTGTCGGTCATGGCTCCTTCTCCTTGCTGGGATGCGGGCGGCGACACATGACGGGTGGCACCGCCACCTGTTCGACCAACGGGCGGCCCCCGCCATTGTTCCGCGATCCGTCGCGAACAGACCACGGCTGCGCGGTGCGCGATTGCTCCGGCCATAGGAAGCGCTTGACACACGCACCGATCGTTCCATCAATTGACTCATGCAGGCGCAGCAGTCCCTGGGGAACGGCATGCGCGGCGTCGCCGCCGCGTTCCTGCTGTTCGCCGCATCGCCCGCGACCGCGCAGCAGATCGACGTGGACCTGGCGACCGAAACCGACGGTACGCGCACGCTTGTCCATGAGATTACCGTCCCCGCGGCCTTGGAAGAGGTGTGGACGGCGTTGGCCACGGTCGAAGGCTGGCGGACATGGGCGGTCCCGCTGGCGCGCGAGGTGCCGGGTTCGACCGACCGCTTCGAGACCGGATATGATCCCGCAGCGGAACCCGGCGCGGCGTTGACGATCGAACAGCAATGGATCGAACGGGTGGCGCCGCATCGCCTCAGCTTTCGAACGACGCGCACGCCCGAAGGCTTTCCCCATGCCGACGCCTATGTCCGGGTAACCAGCAGCTTTCTTCTCACCCCGGCGGGGCCCGCAGAGACCCGCGTGCGCCTGACGGGAAGCGGTTATCCGGCGGGGCCGGCAGGCGATGCGCTGATCGCCTTCTTCCGCGAGGGCAATCGCGTGTCGCTTCGGCAGCTTCACAGGCGTTTCGCGACGGGGCCGATCGACTGGACCGCGCCGAGACCGTAGCGGCGCAGCCTTCCGGTGGCGCCTTATGAGAAGAAATGGTCGGGGAGACAGATAACCGTTGCGGGGCCCCGTGACAGCTCGCAATATTCGGCGAGCATTGCCGAATTGGGGAGATAAGAATGCATAAAGCCTATTATTCCATTGCGCTTGGTCTCGCAGTGGCAGGGCCTCTAGGTTGGGCTGAACCCGCCAAAGCGGAATTCGAGTCGGGAGACAGCATCCTCAAAGAATGTGAAGTTTCCAGATCTTCATCGACCTATTATCAATCGAACGCCTTCTGTATCGGATATTTGTCCGGTGTCGTGGATGCTCTTAGCACGTTGAACGCTCTAAAAGGAGAAACCTGCGGTCCGGATGATATGACTTTAGAGCAATTGCTCGATGTCGTTATCAAATATCTTCATGACAACCCACAGAGCCGTCATGCGAGCGCAGCCTTAGTAACCTGGTCAGCCATGAATCAAGCCTACGGCTGCAGCCTTCCGGGCTATCCAATCCCTGATACAAGATAAGCTTCGCTCTCGCAGGTACATTGATAGGGGAATGACTATGTTACTCGTTTCGGCACTTCTCGCTGTGCAAGCGCCGGCCGCGACCCGACAACCAATGCCCAATGACGAGCAGATATTTTGCGTCTTCAATGCGCTGGACGACGAGACTCTCGGCGATATGGGTGAATTGGTCGTCGATAACGGACGGGATTCTCTTCCTGAGATCGGTGAGGCGGCCGCCGTGGCCGTGGATGAGTGCGCGAAGCGTTGGAAATGGAGTACCGAATTGCGCGCGATCGGTGCGCTTACGGCTGCGGCGCGGGCTGCCATACAAACCTATGAAGGCTCGTTTAAGGAACGTTTCAGTCATGCGCAGTTGAGAGCTATTTTTGATGAAATCAGCGAACAGGACAAGCAAGGGCTGACCATATCTGGCTACGCGCGCCTGGAAGCCGGGGATCGCTACCACCAGTCCCAGCGGCTCGATGCGCTGTTCAAGCGGCACGGTGTTCGCCCCGTCGAAATTCTTCGCATGACCTTCCTTGTCACGGCAGTCGCACGTTTTCAGGAAATGCGCGAAGCGTGGGCACGATCATCCAAGAAGCGGTGAATGTTGCGCTCATGATTGTGCCTCATTCCCCGTATCATTTTTGGCGTAAGATCCGTCACAAACCACTAGAAAACAACAGGAATCTAAAATGGTCGGGGAGACAGGATTCGAACCTGCGACATCCTGCTCCCAAAGCAGGCGCGCTACCGGGCTGCGCTACTCCCCGAACCACTGCAGCCCTTAGGTTTCACGCCCGCCGAGGGCAAGCGGAAAGCGACCCGCCGCGTAGCGGGTAGCGGCGCACGGAGCCGGGCCTCGTGCGCCTGGTCCCTTACCGGCAGCGCCCGCCGCGGTCGATTTCGCGGCCGAGCAGCGCGCCGGCGGCCGCGCCGACGATCGTGCCCGGCGTGCGGTCGCCATAACGGTCGACCTCGCGGCCGAGCAGCGCGCCCGCGGCGCCGCCGACGATCAGCCCGGTCGTCCCGCTCGACCGGCGGCAGCGATAATGATCGCGCGACCGGTAATAGCGGCGGCCGTCGCGATAATGACTGCGGCGGTAATCGCGGCGGCCATCCCAGCGATCATGATCGCGGTCGTAATAGGAGGAGTGGCGGTGGTGCCGATCGCGCGCCTCCGCATCGGCGGGCAGCGCAGCCACCGCGCTGATGCCGATGAGCGCAGTCAGGGCCAGCTTCTTCATCGAAAACATCGTTCAGACCTTCCATCTTGCCCCCCGATCCAAATTAGGAGGCGCAAGATGGCGCTCCGGTGAATGCGCTGACAGGCACGCGCCGTTCGCCGACGAGGAAGGGCGGTTCGTCGCGCTGTGATCACCCCGCCGACGTCGCGATCAGCCGCGCGTAGAAATCGATCATCCGCTTGAAGCTGTCGATCGCCATATGCTCGTTGGTGCCGTGGATCATCGCGGCTTCCTTCAGCGTGAAATGCATCGGCATGAAGCGGTAGACGTCCTCCGACACCGGCTCCATGCTGCGGCTGTCGGTGCCGGCGACGACAAGCGTCGGGGTGAGCACCGCGCCCGGCGCATCGGCACGCGCCGCGGCGGCGATCCATTTCCAGCCCTGCGAGCTGGTCGAGGAGATGCGCGAGGGCTCGCGCGGCGGCTTGACCCAGGCAAGGTCGACCTTGGCATCGCCGACCGCAGCGCGCGCGCGCGCCATCACGTCCTTCGAGCTGTTCCACGGGGCGATGCGATAGTTGATCAGCGCGCTCGCGGCTTGCGGCAGCACATTTTCCTTGGGGCTGCCCTCCAGCATCGTGGGCGCGATCGTGGTGTGGACGGCGGCTGCGGTCGAAGGCGCCGCGGCGAGCTGACGCTTCAGCAGCGGGCCGAACAGCCAGCGGTTGGCGACCGCCATCTTGGTGGTGCCGCCCTTCTTCGCGGCGAGCGCCTCGATCATCGACGCGCCGGGGCCGCGCACCTCGAACGGGAAGGGTTTGTCGGCGATCGCGAGCACCGCCTTGGCGAGCGTGACGACGCCGGTCTCGGCGGGCGGCATCGAGCTGTGTCCGCCCGGCGCGTGCGCCGTGACCTTGAGCGTGCCATAGCCCTTTTCGCCGATCCCGATCATGATCGCGGGGCCGTCGATCACCGGCGTGTCGGTGAGGACGATGCTGCCCTCGTCGATCGTGAAGATCGCCTTCACCCCCTCGGCCTTCAGCTTCGCCGCGGCGGCGATCGCGCCCGACCCGCCCGCCTCCTCGTCGTGGCCCGAGACGAGATAGATGCCGCGCTTGGGCTGGAAACCCGCCTTGGCGAGCGCCTCGAACGCCTCGAACAGGCCGATCAGCGACCCCTTGTCGTCGACCGTGCCCCTGCCCCACACCGCCTTTTCGGCGATCGTTCCGGCGAAGGGCGGGTATTTCCAGTCACCCTCGGTCCCCTCGGTCACCGGGACGACGTCCTGATGCGCCATGACGATGATCGGCGCGAGCGCGGCGTCGCTGCCCGGCCAGTGATAGACGAGCGTGCGGTTGGGCAGGATCGTACGCGCCATCGCGCCATGCGCCGCGGGATAGGTCGCCGCGAGCCAGACGTGGAGACGATCCCATTCGGCGACGTCGTTGTCGGCGGCGTCCTGATGCGAGATGGTCTTGATCTGCGCGGCGGCGCTCAGATGCGCAACGGCGGCCGACAGGTCATAGGGCGGCGCGGCGGCGAGCGTCACGTCGCGGCCGTCGGCGATGTCCTTCGGGGCGAAGGTCGCCGTCCGCACCGCGACCACGCCCGCGACCACAGCGAGCGCGGCCGCGCCCCCGATCAGGATCATCCGCTTCGCCGCCATTCCCGCTCTCCCCTTTTGATTAGGAATCTAATGGAACGGCATCGAGGGCGCTTGGCAAGGAAAAGCTGACTGGATGGGGCATATCGCCGCGCATGAAAAAGGGCGGCAAGGTCGATCCCTGCCGCCCTTCTTGGCGATATACGCGAAAAAGCGCTGGTTACGCCTGCGGTGCCGGGGCCGGTTCCTCGTCCGGCGCGGGCGCCGGCTGATCCGACGGCGCGGGCGCGGGCTCTTCGGTCGGCGCCGGAGCCGGGGCCGGCTGATCGGTCGGAGCGGGAGCCGTGGTCGGCGCCGGTTCCTCGTCCGGCGCGGGCGCCGGGGCAGGTTCTTCGGTCGGGGCGGGAGTGGTGGTTTCCTGGGCAATGGCCGCAATCGGCGAAATCAGGAAGCTCGCCGCCACGGCGGACATAATCGCAATCTTACGCATGGTTACTCCTTTGCATAGGGCGATGGAGTCGACAGGAGAGCGCCCCCTTCGCCGCAGGCCTGCCGTTCCCCGCAGACCTCGGGGCGCCAACGGACCCGCTTCCGCGAAAGTTCCGTTTGGCCGGGACGGATGGATTCAATTGCGCGGTAAAGCGTTTTCGGACGCCCCGAACGACCGGAAAAAGCATCGCTGGATCAAGGGAAAGACAAACTCGCTGGCGGATTTGTGCGCTGCAGCGTAAAGACGCAGGGCATGAGGATCGCGATCATCGACACCAGCACGACGCGCGCGGCGATCATTTCGGATGGCCTGCGCGAAGCGGGCCTCGACGATCTCGTGCTGATCGATCCCGCAGGCCCGCTGGTCGCGCAGGTCGAAGCCGCAAAGCCCGAAGTGATTCTCATCAACCTCGAAAATCCCAGCCGCGACCTGCTCGAGGATTTCTTCGCCATGTCGCGCGCGCTCGCGCGCCCGATCGCGATGTTCGTCGACCAGAGCGACGCCGAGGCGACGGGAGCCGCGATCGATGCGGGGGTGTCGGCCTATGTCGTCGACGGATTGTCGAAGCAGCGGATCAAGCCCGTGATCGACCTTGCGGTGCGGCGCTTCCAGGCCTTCTCGCGCCTCCAGCGCGAACTCGACGAAGCGAAGAACGCGCTTGCCGAGCGCGCGACGGTCGACCGGGCGAAGGCGATCCTGATGAAGCGGCGCGGGATCGACGAGCCCGCCGCCTACGCGCTGCTGCGCGGGCAGGCGATGCGGACCAACCGCCGCATTGCCGAGATCGCCGAGGCGATCGTGACCAGCGACGCGCTGATGGGAGATATCGAGTGAGCGCCGAACATTTCCGCATCGGCTTCCTGCCGCTGGTCGACGCCGCGCTACCGATCCTCGCGCACGAGCTCGGCTTCGCCGCGCGCGAGGGCGTCGACATCGAGCTCGTCCGCGATATGACCTGGGCGACGGTGCGCGACCGGCTGCTCTACGGCCATACCGACGCCGCGCACATGATCGCGCCGCTCGCCATCGCGACGGCGCTCGGCCGCGACCGGCCCTCGGTGCCGCTCGCGGTGCCCTTCGTGCTCGGGCTCAACGGCAATGCGGTGACCTTTTCGACCGCCCTCGCGGCCGAGGCCGGGCTCGGCGACGGGCTCGGCGACCCCGCAACCGTCGGCGCGGCGCTGCGGGACGTCGCCGCGGCGTGCAAGGCGGCGGGCCGCCCGCTGCGCTTCGGCGTGGTTCATCGCTATTCGAGCCATAATTACATGCTGCGTTACTGGCTGGCGGGGGTGGGCATCCGCCCCGACGCCGATGTCGAGATCGTCGTCACCAGCCCGCCCTTCGCCGCCGACGCGCTCGCCGCGGGCGAGGTCGACGGCATCTGCGTCGGCGAGCCGTGGAATGCGATCGCGGTCGATCGCGGCGTCGGCCATATCGCGCTCGCCACCGCACAGATCTGGCGGCGCGGGGTCGAGAAGATCCTCGCGATCCGCAGCGACGTCGTCGAAGCCCGCCGAGATGCGGTCGAGGCGCTGCTCCGCGCGCTCCATGCCGCGGCCGCGCATTTCGTCGAACCCGGCACCGCCGGGGAGAGCGCGGCCATCCTCGCCCGCCCCGCCTATCTCGACGCGCCGCGGGACGCGATCGAACGCGCGATCACCGACCGCATCCGGGTCGTCCCCGGCGGCGAGCCGGTCGCCTATCCCGACTTCATGTTCCAGTATCGCGAAGCCGCAAACTTCCCGTGGCGCAGCCAGGCGGCGTGGCTCTATTCGCAGATGGTGCGCTGGGACGGCATCGCCTTCTCACCCGCCGACGCGGCGACGGCCGCCGGGGTGTTCCGCCCCGACATATACCGCGCCGCGCTCGCGGGGTCGGGCGCCCCGCTGCCCGGCGCGAGCTCGAAGCTCGAAGGCGGCCTCGACGCCCCAATCGGCGCGGGCTCGACCCAGGGCCGCCTGCTCCTGGGCAGCGACCGCTTCTTCGACGGTCGCGCCTTCGATCCAGAGGATATTGCGGGGTATCTGGCCGATCTTCCGTGACAGCTAGAGCAGCCTGCCTTAGATCTGACCCATTGTCCCGTTCGTGTCGAGCGAAGTCGAGACACGAACGGATAAGGCGCGTGACAGATTTACGGCACGCCACTCTGAGCGCGCAGGCCAGCAAAGGTACAGGGACGGCAATTATGGTGCACTGCAAAATAATCGCTTGCGCGACCTGAACGAATCAGGCAGTTTGATCGCACCCGGCAGAGCTGCCGGGCCGAGATAAAGCGGCGGCGCTCCAACGAAGGGGCTGGTCCGCGCGGCAGGCGGGGAGCCTTTTCCCCGCACTCCAACAGGCAATGAAGCCGTCAGGATGCGCCGCATGAGGCCGCCATCCTGGCGGCTTTTTTATTGCCCGTCGCACAAGGGACGGACGATGACGAAGGGACAATCGAGCTTCTGGTCCAGCGGGCATTGGCCGACGCTGGTCGCCGCCTTCCTCTATTTCGACCTCGCCTTCATGGTGTGGGTCATCCTCGGGCCGCTCGCGCCCGCCATTGCCGGGGATCTCGGCCTGACCCCGGCGCAGAAGGGGCTGATGGTCGCGGTGCCGACGCTCGCGGGCGCGGTGCTGCGCGTCGGCAACGGCCTGCTCGTCGACCGCATCGGGCCGAAGCGGTCGGGCGCGATCAGCCAGGCGATCGTCATCGCGGGCCTCTTCACCGCCTGGCTCCTCGGCGTCCACAGCTTCGCGGGCACGCTCGCGCTCGGGCTGATCCTCGGCTTCGCGGGCGCCAGCTTCGCGATCGCGCTGCCGCTCGCGAGCCGCTGGTATCCGCCCGAGCATCAGGGCAAGGCGATGGGGTTCGCCGGCATGGGCAATTCGGGCACGGTGCTCGCGGCGCTGTTCGCGCCTGGCCTTGCCGCGCTGTTCGGCTGGAACATGGTGCTCGGCCTTGCCTGCATCCCGCTGACGATCGTCTTCATCCTCTACCTCCTCATGGCGAAGGACGCGCCCGACGCCCCCGCACCTCGGAAGCTGCCCGACTATTTCGAACCGCTGCGAACCGCCGACGCCTGGTGGCTGATGGCCTTCTATGCGGTGACCTTCGGCGGCTTCGTCGGGCTCGCCGCGTCGCTGCCGATCTATTTCACCGACCGGTTCGGCCTGACCCCGGTGACGGCGGGATATTGCACCGCGGCCTGCGTCTTCGCGGGATCGCTCGTGCGGCCGATGGGCGGCGCGCTCGCCGACCAGATCGGCGGGGTGCGCGCGCTGATGATCGTGTTCGTCGCCGCCGCGACGGCGCTCGCCGGGGTGCCGCAGGCGGTCGCCCTCCCCGCCGCGCTCGCGCTGTTCGTCGCCGCGATGCTCGCGCTCGGCGTCGGCAACGGCGCGGTCTTCCAGCTCGTGCCGCAGCGCTTTTCGGCCGAGATCGGCGTGATGACCGGCCTTGTCGGCATGGCGGGCGGGGTCGGCGGCTTCACTCTCGCCGCGTCGCTCGGCTTCGCGCGCCAATGGACCGGCAGCTACGCCCCCGCCTTTCATTTTTTCGCCGGGCTCGCGGTCGCGGCGCTCGTCGCGCTCGTCTTCGTCAAGGGCCAGTGGCGCCGGTCGTGGACCGCCGCCGAGGGCGTGCGAATCTGATCCTCTTCCACCACAATTCGACGGACATTCGATAATGGAACATAGCCCCCTCTCCCCCGACGCCGACACGCGCGAGCATCTCGTCGTGGTCGGCAACGGCATGGCGGGATGCCGCGCGGTCGAAGAACTGCTCGCGCGCGACCCCGACCGTTTCCGCATCACGATCTTCGGCGCCGAGCCGCGGGTCAATTACAACCGCATCATGCTTTCCCCCGTGCTCGCGGGCGAGAAAGCCTTCGACGATATCGTGATCAACGATGCGGGTTGGTATGCGGACAATGGCATCGCACTGGTCGCCGGCGATCCGGTGGTCGCGATCGACCGCGCCGCGAAGACCGTGGCGACGCGCGGCGGCATCGTCGAGCGTTACGACCGGCTGCTGATCGCCACCGGCTCCGATCCCTTCATCATCCCGGTGCCAGGCAAGGATCTGCCCGGCGTCATCGCCTTTCGCGACATGGACGATGTCGGCACGATGCTCGCGGCGGCCGAGAAGGGCGGCGCGGCGGTGGTGATCGGCGGCGGGCTGCTCGGGCTCGAGGCCGCGCACGGGCTGTCCTTGCGCGGCATGAAAGTCACCGTCATCCACCTGATGCCGACGCTGATGGAGCGCCAGCTCGACGAGGCGGCGGGGTGGCTCCTCAAGCAGGCATTGGAAGCCCGCGGCCAGACGATCCTGACCGGCGCCGACACCGCCGAGATCGTCGGCGACGGCAAAGTCGAGGGCGTGAAGCTGAAGGACGGGACGCTGATCCCCGCCGACCTTGTCGTGATGGCGGTCGGCATCCGCCCCTCGACCGGCCTCGCGCACGACGCCGGCCTCGCGGTCGGGCGCGGTATCCAGGTCGACGACCATATGGTGACCAGCGATCCCGCCGTCCTCGCGGTCGGCGAATGCGTCGAGCATGACGGGCAGGTCTACGGCCTCGTCGCGCCGCTGTGGGACATGTGCCGCAGCCTCGCCGACGGGCTGGTCGAGCAACACACGGGCTATCGCGGATCGGTGACCTCGACCAAGCTCAAGGTCTCCGGCATCGACGTCTTTTCGGCGGGCGATTTCTCGGGCGGCGACGGCTGCGAGGACATCGTGCTCCGCGACGCGAGCCGCGGCGTCTACAAGCGCGTCGTGCTCAAGGACGACCGCGTCGTCGGCGCGGTCCTCTATGGCGATACCGCCGACGGAAGCTGGTATTTCGACCTGCTCAAGAAGCGGGAGGACGTCTCCGGCCTTCGCGACATGTTGATCTTCGGCCAGGCCTTCGCCTCCGGAGGGGGGCAGGCGGACCCTAAGGCGGCCGTTGCGGCGCTCTCGGACGATGCCGAGATCTGCGGCTGCAACGGCGTCACCAAAGGGCAGGTCGTCTCGTGCATCGCCAAGGGCGCGCACAGTCTCGACGCGGTGCGCGGCACTTGCAAGGCGTCGGCGAGCTGCGGCAGTTGCACCGGCCTCGTCGAGACTTTGCTTGCGCTGACGCTCGGCGACGATGTCCAGTCGGGGCCCAAGACGATGTGCAAATGCACCAGCTTCGGTCACGACGACGTCCGCCGCGAGATCGTCGCGCAGGCTATGCGCTCGATCCCCGAGGTGATGCAGAAACTGCACTGGACGACCCCCGACGGCTGCTCGTCCTGCCGCCCGGCGCTCAACTATTACCTGCTCTGCGCGCTCCCCGGCGACTATATCGACGACCAGCAGAGCCGCTTCGTCAACGAGCGCCTCCACGCCAACATCCAGAAGGACGGCACTTACTCGGTCGTCCCGCGCATGTGGGGCGGGCTCACCAATCCGACCGAGTTGCGCGCGATCGCCGATGTGGTCGAGAAATATAACGCGCCGATGGTCAAGGTGACCGGCGGCCAGCGGCTCGACATCTTCGGGATCAAAAAGGAGGACCTGCCCGCGGTCTGGGCCGATTTGGGCGCCGCCGGCATGGTGTCGGGGCACGCCTATGGCAAGGCGCTGCGCACGGTGAAGACCTGCGTCGGGTCCGAATGGTGCCGCTTCGGCACGCAGGATTCGACCGGGCTCGGCGTGAAGATCGAGCGGATGAGCTGGGGCAGCTGGATGCCGCACAAGTTCAAGATCGCGGTGTCGGGTTGCCCGCGCAACTGCGCCGAGGCGACGATCAAGGATTTCGGAATCGTCTGCGTCGACAGCGGTTACGAGCTTCACGTCGGCGGCAACGGCGGCATCCATGTCCGCGCGACCGACCTCCTCTGCAAGGTCGCGACCGAAGCGGAGGCGATGGATTATTGCGCCGCCTTCATCCAGCTCTACCGCGAGGAAGCGCGCTATCTGGAGCGCACCGCGCCGTGGATCGAGCGCGTCGGATTGGAGCATGTCAGGGCGCGTATCGTCGACGATACGCCGGGCCGCGAAGCGCTCCGCGCGCGTTTCCTCCATTCGCAGAGCTTTTCGCAGGACGACCCCTGGGCGCAGCGCGCCGAGGGCGCCGAGGCCGAGCATCATGCGCCGATGGCGCGCTTCACCCCGCAGGAGGGCGCTTTCTTGAAGGAGATCAGGGCATGAATGCAGAATGGCTCGACATCGGCTGGGTCGACCAGATCCCGGTACGCGGCAGCCGCACCGTGCAGGTCGCGGGGGGCGACGACATCGCCCTCTTCCGCACCGCCGAGGGCAAGGTCTTCGCGCTGCTCGACCGCTGCCCGCACAAGCATGGGCGCCTCAGCCAGGGCATCGTCCACGGCGGCGCGGTTTCCTGCCCGCTTCACAATTGGCGGATCAGCCTGTCGACCGGCGAGGCGCTGGGCGAGGACAAGGGCTGCACGCCGACGGTGCCGGTCAAGATCGACGGTGGCCGCGTGCTGATCTGCCGCGCGAGCACGCTGAAGGCCGCGGCGTGAGGACGAAGCAAACAAAAGCCCCTCCTCTTCAGGGGAGGGGTTGGGGTGGGGTCTTGCAACCTTGCGCAAGGCCGATGGACCCCACCCCCAACCCCTCCCCTGAAGAGGAGGGGCTTAGGTGACCGCCATCCACACCACCTGCGCCTATTGCGGCGTCGGCTGCGGCATCCGCGCGACCGTCACGGGCGAACGCACGGTCGAGATCGCCGGCGACCCCGATCATCCCGCCAACCATGGCCGCCTCTGCTCGAAAGGCACGCACCTCGGCGAGACGGTCGGGCTCGAGGGCCGCCTCCTCGCGCCCATGATCGGCAACAGACGCGCGGGCTGGGACAAGGCGCTCGACCTTGTCGCCAAACGCTTCAAGGAGACCATCGCGCGCCACGGCCCGAACAGCGTCGCCTTCTACGTCTCGGGCCAATTGCTCACCGAGGATTATTATGTCGCGAACAAGCTGATGAAGGGCTTCATCGGCAGCGCGAACATCGACACCAACTCGCGCCTCTGCATGTCGAGCGCGGTCGCGGGGCATATGCGCGCGTTCGGCGAAGATGTCGTGCCCGCGACCTATGACGACCTCGATGCCGCCGATCTGATCGTCCTCGTCGGCAGCAACACCGCCTGGTGCCATCCGATCGTCTATCAGCGCATCGCCGAGCGTCGCGAGGCGGGCGCGAAGCTCGTCGTCATCGACCCGCGCCGCACCGAGACCGCCGAAGAGGCCGATCTGCATCTGCCGATCCGCCCCGGCAGCGACGTCGCGCTGATGACCGGCCTGCTCCAGCATTGCCGCGAGGCGGGCGTCCTGGACGAGGATTACCTCGCCGCGCACGTCGCGGTGCCGCAGGATTTCTGGGACCAGCTCGCGGAGGGGAATGACCTGTGGTCGGTGGCGCGCATTTGCGACGTCCCCGCCGCCGACCTCAGGCATTTCTTCGACCTGTTCGCCGCGACCCCGCGCACCGTCACCCTGTTCAGCCAGGGGATCAACCAGGCGACCGCCGGAACCGATCAGGTCAATGCGATCACCAACCTCCATCTCGCGACGGGGCGCATCGGCAAACCCGGCGCCGCGCCCTTCTCGATCACCGGTCAGCCCAATGCGATGGGCGGGCGCGAGGTCGGCGGGCTCGCGTCGACGCTGGCTGCGCACCGGGATTTCGCGCCCGAAAATCGCGCGAGCGTCCAGCGCTTCTGGGCCGCGCCCACCATGGCCGAAAAGCCGGGTCTGAAGGCCGTCGACATGTTCCGCGCAATCGGCGAGGGCCGCATCAAGGCGCTGTGGGTGATGGCGACCAACCCCGCGGTGTCGATGCCCGACGCGAATGCCGTCCGCGCGGCGCTTGCGGCCTGCCCCTTCGTTGTCGTCAGCGACGTGATCGAAAAGACCGACACCGGCGCCTTCGCGCACGTCCGCCTCCCCGCCGCCGCCTGGGGCGAAAAGGACGGCACCGTCACCAATTCGGATCGCACGATCAGCCGCCAGCGCGCGCTCTTCGCGCTCCCCGGCGAGGCGATGCCCGACTGGTGGATCGTCAAGGAGGTCGCGCGGCGCATGGGGTGGAAGACCGCCTTCGCCTACGACCGGCCCGCCGACATCTGGCGCGAGCATTGCCGCCTCTCGACCTATGAGAACGACGGCGCGCGCCGCTTCGCGCTGCCCGGCGCGGCGCAGGGGGGCAACGCCGCCTATGACGCGATGCTTCCCTTTCGCTGGGGCGGCGACCGCCCGTTCGCCGACGGGCGCTTTTCGACCGAAGACGGCCGTGCACGGCTCGTTCCGGTCGCGCAGAAGCCCCTTCCCGGCCCGCTCGCGAAATGGCCGCTGACGCTCAACACCGGGCGTTACCGCGACCAGTGGCACGGCATGACCCGCACCGGCCTTGCCCCGAAGCTCGCGCGGCATCGCGCGGAACCACTGGTCGAGGTGCATCCCGCCGACGGCGCGCGGCTCGGGCTCGCCGACGGTGGCCTCGCGCGCGTCGAAACGCCGCAGGGCGAAAGCGTCTACCGCGTCGCCTTTTCGGACGGGCAGCGCCCCGGCGAGCTGTTCGTGCCGATCCACTGGACCGACCGCACCGCGAGCGGCGGGCGAACCGGGCTGCTCCCCCGCCCGCTCGTCGATCCGCTCTCGGGCCAGCCCGGCTTCAAACGCACTCCCGCGGCGATCGCGCCTGTCGCGACGCAATGGCGCGGCTTCCTGCTCCTCGCCGCCGAACTCGCCGAGCGCCCCGCCTGCCTGTGGGCGACCCGCGTCGCGGTGCCCGCCGGGGTGCTGTGGGAGCTCGCCGGCGAGGAGGACCTCCAGCGCATCGAGGCGCTGCTGCCCCGCGGCGAGCGGATCGAGGCGCAGGACCCCGCGCGCGGCACGCGGCGCATCGCGGTGATCGTGGGCGGCCGCCTCGCCGGCGCGCTGTTCGTCACGGCAAGCGGCGAACTGCCGCCGCGCGACTGGCTGATCGCGCAGCTTACCGCCCCTGCGGTCGCCCCCACCCTGCTCGCCGGGCGCGCACCGGGGGTGCAGGCCGATCGCGGCCCGATCGTGTGCGTCTGCTTCGACGTCGGGCTGAAGGCGATCGTCGCGGCGATCCGCGACCAGCATCTCGCCGACGTCGCGGCGATCGGCGCCGCGATCGGCGCCGGAACCAACTGCGGGTCGTGCCGCCCCGCGCTCGCGCGCATCCTGACCGAGGAGAATAGCCATGCCGCATGAGGATTTCGCGCCCGGAACGGTCTGGCTCGTCGGCGCGGGGCCCGGCGATCCCGAGCTGCTGACGATGAAGGCCGTCCGGTTGATCGGGCGCGCCGATATCGTCTTTTACGACGCGCTCGTCGGCGATGGCGTCCTCGCGCTGGTCCCCGCGCGCGCGGAGCGCGTCAGCGTGGGCAAGCGGTCGGGCCGCCACTCGAAGGACCAGCGGACGATCGACCGGCTGCTGGTCGAGGCCGCGACCGCCGGCAAGCGGGTCGTGCGGCTGAAGGGCGGCGACCCGTCGATGTTCGGACGGTCGGCCGAAGAAATCGGCGCGCTGCGGGAAGCCGGTTGCGCCGTGCGCGTCTGCCCCGGCATCACGGCCGCGAGCGCGGCCGCGGCCTCGGCCAGCATCTCGCTCTCGCTGCGCGGCGTCGCCCGCGATGTCCGCTTCGTCACCGCGCACAGCCGCCGCGGTGCGGCGCTCGATCTCGACTGGCGTTCGCTCGCGGGCTGCGGTTCGACGCTGGCCTTCTACATGGGGCGCGATGCCGCCCCCGCGATTGCCCATGGCCTGATCGAAGCCGGCATGCCGCCCGACATGCCGGTGATGATCGCGTGCAATGTCAGCCGCGCCGACGAACAGCGGCTGGCGACCCGTCTCGACCTGCTCGGCCTCGCGACGCGATCGCTGGCGGGCGACGCGCCGACGCTCATCCTGATCGGGGCCGCGCTCCGGTCGGCACTGCCGGAAAATGAGCGGGTGCGCCGTCCGCACCCGCGCCGTCACGAACCGAATTTGAAGCCCATCGTGACACCCCCCGTAATTCCCCGCCCAAGCGTCGTCGAATAGCCGAAGGTGGTCGTCTGCATGTTGCGGAACACCCGGTCGCCCTGGTTGAGCAGGTCGCGGCCCCAGATGGTGACGTAGAAATTGTCCTTGAGCGGCCGGAAGGTCGCCGAAAGGTTGAGCGTGGTCAGCGATTTCTGGATCGGCGCCCGGCCCTCGCCCGCCGGATAGGGATTGCCGCCGGCATCGACTCCCGCCGGATAGAAACCGTGCGTCGCATGGTCGAATTCGTCGGTGTAGCTGAGCAGCCCCGCCAGTTCGAGCTCGCCCTGCCGTCCCAGCGGCAGCTTGTAGTTCGCCGCTAGGCTCGCCATGATGTTCGGCGTCACCGGCAGATCCTCGCCCGAACAGTCGGCATTGGTCGCGAGCGCCAGCCCGACCCCCGCGGGACGATAAATCTCGCAGTTCGGAAAGCTGTCATATTCCGACTTGAAATAGGTCGAGAAGCTGCCGTTCAGCGTCAAGCGGTCGTCGGGCCGCAGCGAGAACTCGACTTCGAGGCCGGAAATGGTCGCCTTCGCCGCGTTGATCGAGATCTGTGTGTTGGTCGCGGGATCGACCACCGGCACCTGCAGATTGTCGTACTTATAGTAATAGCCCGCGAGGTTGAGCGTCAGCTTGCGGTCGAACAGCTGGGATTTCAGCCCGACCTCGAAGGCGTCGATCGTCTCGGGCTCGGTCGCGCGCGGCGAGAGCGAGGAGATGTTGTAGACCCCGCTCTTGAAGCCGCGGTTGTAACTCGCGTAGACGAGGAAATCGTCCGAGAATTTATGGTCGAGCACGACGCGATAGGTCAACTCCGAAAAGCCGGTGCTGAGCCCGTCGCATTGCGGATCGGCCGTGCACAGGTCGCCGATCGTCTGCGGAATCGCGATGACCCCGCCGGTGCCGTCGGGGACATAGGTCACGCTGCCATTGTCGGCGTCGAGCGTCGCGGTCTCGTCGGTATAGCGCAGCCCGGCGGTGATCTTGGTCCCCTGCCCCAACTCATAGGATGCCTCACCGAACAGCCCGACCGATTCGATCGTCACGAAGGTGCTGAGATCGATGTAGGCGAGTCCCGACGTCGGCCCGAGGCCGAGCGCGGACAGTTCGAGCAACCGCTGCGGCACGGTCAGCGGCTGGAGCGGATCGGGCACCGGCAGGCCGACATATTGGTCGAGCTGCGAATAGCCGTCGCGATAATTGATGTAGAAGCCTCCGAGGAGCCATTGGAAGGGTGAGCTGCCCTTCGAGGATACCAGCAATTCCTGTTGCCAGGTCCGCCCGTTGAGGTCGGTGTCGAACCAGAAGACCGGGGCGGGCGACAGATCCAGATCGAGCTGAACCCCCGAACCGCTGCGCGTATAGGCGCTGGTCGAACTGATCCCGATATCGCCGAGGTCATAGTCGAGATGGAGCGACGTACCCCAGCTGTCGTAGCGCACCTCGGGCGGCACCTCGCCATAATAAGCGCGCTTGGGATTGCGGATATCGATCCCGGACGCCGCCTCGCCGATCGAGAAGGGCGATCCCGGCGCGGGCTGCATCGCCATGATCGGGGTCGTATAGCCCTTGATGTAGTTCGCCTGCAGCAGCGCCGAGAAATCGCCGCTCTCGAACAGCAGATTGGCGCGCAAGCCATAGGTTTCTTCCTCACCGGTGCGCTTGCCGATGCCGTTCGAGGGGTTGCGGTTGATGATGTACGGGGTCTCGTAGCGATAGAAGCCGCTGACGCTGAACGCCAGATTCTCGCCGAGGCCGGTGTTGATATAGGCGCGCGCGCCGCGATCGTCGGTGCCGAAGGTCCCCTCGACCATGCCGCCGAAATTCTGGCTCGGCCTCTTCGTCGAGATCAGGATCGCGCCCGAGGTCGCGTTGCGCCCGAACAGGGTGCCTTGCGGTCCGCGCAGCACCTGGATCGATTCCACTTCGGGAAAGGTCTGGAGCAAGATGCCCGTCTTGTCGGTCTGATAGACGCCGTCGATGTAGACCGCGGCGCTGGACTCGTTACCCGGGGTGATGTTGCGGCTGCCGACGCCGCGGATATAGGGCACCGACTGGCTACCGCCCTCGGGAACGACGAGCGAGGGCGCCATCTGCGACAATTGGCGAAGGCCGTCGACCCCGCTCGACTGCAACTGCTCGCCCTGGAAGGCCGACACGGCGATCGGCACGTCCTGCAACGCTTCCTCACGCCGCTGCGCGGTCACGACGATGACACTGTCGTCACCATCATTCTGCCCAGCAACCACCCCCCCACTATCGCTCTGCGCGGCGGCGGGAACGGCCAGCATCGCCAGGACGATGGCCGTCGAACCAAGCAAGATTTTGTGCGAAACAATCATCCTCTTCCTCCCAATATCTATCTGTTATTTAGTAATATTCTACGATCCGGATCGGGCACCCGGTGACTCTTCAAAAATAGCGGCGATCGGCCGCAAGTCTCCGGAGACGCGCGTTCGCGAGCCGTTCTTCGGAGGTGATACGCGGTTCATCGGCGGGAAATTCGTCGCGCACGGCGGCGAGCGGCACGAGCTTCGTGCGTGGCTTCGAGGGCGGAATGCCCGAAGCGAGCTGCTGAAAGCGCATGAAGATGAAGCCCGATTCCACCCCCGTGGTATCGAGCCAGTTCCACACTCCCGGATCGGCGCCCGCGATCACATAGCGAAAGCGCCCGTCGCTCGACACGCGCGACTGGGCGCCGGTGATGCTCGACTGGACCGAGCGCGGGATGAAGCTGTTGAACCACAGCGGGTGCGCGAGCGCGACGCTCTGGTAGCGCGCGTCGCAGGGCTCGAAGGTGATGACCAGCGCTTGTCCTTCGGGAACCTCCCAGCGGCCCTTGGTGTTGAACTGCCCCGGGAAATAGCCGGCGTCGGCGGGGCCGACGGTCGGGGCGGGATAATCGTTGAGCGGCAGCACCTTCGACCAGTTGCGCGCGAAATCGTCGAGGAACTTCACCTGGTCGACCATATTGCGCGCGGCGATGCTGTAGAATTGCTGCACATCGGCGAGCGCGGGGCGACGCGGCACCGGCACCGGCTGGTCCATGCGCTCGATCAGCATCGGAGTCGGCTGCTCGGTCAGCCAGTCGTTGACCGTCTGGCGCACGAACAGGCAGCGCGCGCGATCGTCGCCCTTCATCCAGTTGCCGGACCGTTCGGGCCCGCCGATCCACAACTCGAAGCGGCCATCGGCCTCGATCTTCAGCCGGCTCGATTCGAGCGCGCCGATACGGTCGCCGACCACCCCGTCGTCACCCGCGAGCCCCGATACCAGTTCGAAGCAATAGTCGACCGTGTTGCCGCGCTGCCCGAGCATGCGATAGACGCCGCCGCCGTCGATCTGGGCGCTGTAATAGTGATGGTCGGGCGTCGGCAGGCCCCAGGTACGGACATTGTCCATGTCGCGCACGAAGGCGGGGCGGTCGAGATCGTAGCTTTTGAACGCGCGCTCCAAGTGAAAAATCCACATACCGGAGAGATAGTGATATCCCTCGGCCAGATCGGTTTCGGTTACGCCCGGGTGGGCGCGAATGATCGCCTCGACCTCGCGGGCCGCTTCGATGAATTGCGCATAACCGCTTGTGGAATCAGGCATGGGCTTTGGCCTCCGTGCTGGGGGTGGAGTCGAGGAAGCCAAAGGCGTCATCGACCATCGCTTCGGTCAGTTCGTACCGTTCCAGCGAATATTGGTTGATGCCGTGCTTGCCGGCGGGGTTATCGGCGATCCACGCGCGAATCGCGGCCTCGCCGGCATCGGACAAGGCAAGACCGGCCTGTTGGTAGAAGGTACGGATATGCCGGATAGGGTCGGCAAGCATGTCGCGATAATCGACCTCGATCATCTTGAGCCGGTTACCCAGCCGCGCGCGCGCTTGCTGGAAGCGGTGCATTTCGGGCACCCAATATTCGAGCGCGATGCGCCCGATCGCCGCAGGCGAACGCGTGAGGTGCGGCTGCTGCGCGGCCTCCAGTGCATTGCAGAAGGAGGCGACGACGGTGCGGAAATCGCGGCGCGGATAGACGAAGGTTGCACCGGGATGAAAGGTCAGCACCTCTTCGAGATGACCGACGTGGACCGGGCTCTTCAAAATCCATTTGCGCCCGCGGCGGCCGCCGTCCTGCCACTGCAGATAGCGCAGCAGGTCGGCGACATAGCGATAGGTAGGCAGCCGCGGCAGCGTGCGCAGATAGGCGAGGTAATCGGGATCGGGCACGCCCGTATAGATATGGCCGACATGCTGGAAGGTCAGATGATGGAGGTTCCAGTCCTCGTCGGCATCGTCGGCAACCGCGGGATGTGCGGCATGGAGCGCGGGGTTGCCGGTGCGGATCGCATCGGCGACGCCTTCGGCAAAGACCAGCCGCCCGCCGGGGTCGCTGGCAGCCTCGCCCGGGAAAGGCGCCGGGTTGAGCAGGCGCCAGAATTTGAGCGACTGCATCGCGGGATCGGCGGACATCATCCGCTGCAGCACCGTCGTGCCGGAGCGCGGAAAACCGATCACGACGATCGGATCGGACACGTCTTCGCGCAGGATTTCGGGGTGGCGCGCCAGATCCTCGGCAAAGCGCAGGCGGTTGACGAGCAGCCGCTGCACCATCGCATCGAGTTGCGCGAAACCGGCTTCGCTCGGCGTATTCTGGCGCGCGAAATGATAGAAAGCGTCGAGCGCGGCGACGAAATCGGCGGGCTCCATACGGTCGATCCCGCTCGCCGCGCGTGCCTCGGCAAGCGCGCGCGCGCCCTCCACCGTGTCGAAACCCGTCATTCGTCTCTCCCCTTGTCGTTTGGATTTCGGCAGGCCGCGACCAGCCTGTCCGCCATCTCCTTGCGGCAGATCAGCAGGTCGGGCATTGCCGGGTCGCGCTGGTTGTATCGCAGCGGCGCGCCGTCGATGCGCGAGGCGTGCAGCCCGTGCGCGAGCGCCACCGCGGCGGGCGCGGCGCTGTCCCATTCATACTGGCCGCCGCTGTGCAGATAGATATCGACCTCGCCGCGCACCACCGCCATCGCCTTCGCCCCTGCCGAGCCCATCGGCACGAGTTCGGCGCCGAGTTGCTCGGCCACGGCGAGGGCTTCGCCCGCAGGGCGCGTACGGCTGACCGCGAGGCGCGGGCGCGGGGTGGCGTCGGGGATCGGGCTCGCGCGATCAGTTGCGAGCACCACGCCGCCGTCCAGGCCCGGCAGCGCGACCGCGCCGATGACAGGTTCGCCGCCCACAGCAAGCGCGACGTGGACCGCCCAGTCGCTGCGTCCCTCGCCATATTCGCGCGTTCCGTCGAGCGGGTCGACGATCCATACACGGCGCTTGCCGAGCCGCTCGGGGGTGTCCTTGCTTTCTTCGGACAGGATGCCGTCGTCGGGGCGCTGTTCGTGGAGCGCGCGGATCAGGAACTGGTTGGCGAGCTGGTCGCCTGTCTTGCCGAGCGCCTTGCCTTCAAAGAGGCCGGAGTCGCGTACCGTCAGCAGAATGCGTCCCGCATATTCGGCGAGATGCGCTGCGAGCGCGGCATCGTCCAGCATGGCGCTCATCCGACGAGCCGATTGACGATGAGGTTAGCGGCGTCCTCGGGTGTCATGTTGGTGGTATTGATGTGGATTTCGGGTTTTTGGGGTATTTCGTAGGGACTATCGATGCCGGTGAAGTTTTTGAGCTGCCCG
>Ga0182745_1001645_pt1 | contig 21210 bp, 19 predicted proteins | sample eDN3rd30CKraftBY_FD_128523 | JGI IMG/M metagenome (GOLD analysis project Ga0182745, IMG submission 128523) | Enriched backyard soil microbial communities from Emeryville, California, USA - eDNA 3rd pass 30_C Kraft BY (version 2) (version 2) | ecosystem: Environmental > Terrestrial > Soil >...
CTTGGGGCGGCCCCAGATATTCTGGCCCATGCGGCGATCGATCTTGTGCTTCGCCTCGTGGCGCTTGGTCATTCTCGCGTCCTCATTTGACGTTCAGGGGTTGAGGATCGCGCCCTCCTTGGCTCCCGTTTCCGGAAGACGACAGGCCGGACTTTCACAAGCGCAAAGGTCCCGCCGCGGGTCGCGAACGCTCGGCATTGGCCGTTCAGGACATCGGCATCGGGCAGATACACGAATCGTCGAAAGAGCGACCGGCACTGTCGCCACGCGCAGAAATGCGCCGGAACAGCTTGCCAAGCGCGGGTTGTCTAGGCGGAAAGGGCCAAACTGTCAAACTTTTCCGCCCCCGGGCCGGCTTCGTCCGGGGGGAGGAAGGTGCCGAGGCGGACGAGCCCGAAACCGGCCAGCGCCGCCGCCAGCGTGGCGCCTGGGGCCTTCCCCGAAGTGAAGACGGCTTCCGGGGGCTCCGGCACGGATGCCGCCTCAGCGGGCTCCCCAGGGCCGGAAATCAGGCCGGGAAGCAACATGTCCACACGGCGGGCGATGGCCGGGGCTGGGTCGAGCCATGTCACCGGCCAGACGGCGAGGCGCTCCAGCCGCGGCAGCAGCAGCGGGTAGTGGGTGCAGGCGAGAACGACCGTATCGGTGCGGCGGCCGTCGGGCGCGGTCGCGAAACAGGGCGCGATCTCGGCGGCGATGTTGGCATCGGCGGCCGGCTGCCCCTGCAACTCCGCCTCGGCAAAGGCGGCAAGCCGCGCTGTGCCCACGAGATTCACCGTGCAGCCCTGGCCGAATTCGCGGATCAACCCATGGGTATATTCGCGCTTCACGGTCGCTTCCGTGCCCAGCACCGAGATCATTCGGCTGCGGGACGCGGCACAGGCGGGCTTGATGGCCGGAACCGTACCGACGAAGGGAATGGCGAAGCGTTCGCGCAGGTGGGGCAGGGCGATGGTGGAGGCGGTATTGCAGGCGATCACCGCAAGGTCCGGGCGGTATTGCGCAATCAGGCGGTCCATGACGTCGAGGATGCGCGGCACGAGCCGCTCCTCCGGAATCCGGCCATAGGGGAAGGCGGCATCGTCGGCGGCATAGACATGCCGGGCCTCGGGGCGCAGGCGCGCGACTTCCCGGTACACCGTGAGGCCGCCAAGGCCGGAATCGAAGGTCAGGATGGTTGCCATGAAATCGCAGCCGGATTGAACCGCGTCGGGTGGAAGCGAGTATACCTGTGACCCGAAGGATGGGGCTGAAAAGTTAACGACCGCGAAACCACGCGAAAGGTGTGGTGCTACCTTGGAAGATTGCCGATATTTCATCCAGAACCTGCGGTTCCGACACCAAACCACCACGATCGCACCCAACATCTGGTGCGAAGGGCCATTGGCCCATGGGAGAGCGTGAAATGTTGATGAGAAAGGGTATTCTGGCCGCTCTGGCCGTGGTCGCCTCAGCGGCGGCTGCCTCGGCCGAGCCGGCCGTGGTGGTCTCGTCGCTGAATGTCCGCGCCGGGCCGGGTACGAGCTTTGCCGTAGTCGATACGCTGCCGGGTGGCACGGCGGTGGATGTGCGCGGCTGCCGCGCCGGGTGGTGCGAGATCGCCGGTGGCGGCTATGTCAGCGAGGCTTATCTCGATTTCGACGATGAGCCGGTGCGCTATGTGGCGCCGCCTCCGCCGGTCATTCTGCCGGCGCCGTATATCGGCCCGCGCTATTACGGATCGGGCTATTATCCCCGCCCGGGCTACAGGCCGCCTCCGGGATACCGTCCGCCTCCGCACCGTCCGGGCCGGCCGGGTGGCCCCGGCGGTCCTGGCTGGAATCAGCCTCCGCGTGCCGGTGGCCACTGGCTGCCGGGCGTGAGCGGTGGCGGGCGTCCGACCCCGCCCGCAGCGGCGGCGCCGTCGCGGCCGTCTCCGGGTGGTGGCGGTCGTCCCGGCGGGGGCGGCGGCGGAGGCCGTCCGAGCGGTGGTGGCGGCGGTGGCTCCGGTGGCGGTCACTGGCTGCCCGGCGTGCGCTGACACGCGAGGGGCTTGAAACGGGTTCTGAAAACGAAAACAGCCGGAGAGAAATCTCCGGCTGTTCTGTTTCGCATCGCGTCTTTCAGGCTTCGCCGAACACCCGCCTGAAGATCGTATCGACATGCTTGAGGTGATAGCCGAGATCGAAATTCACCTCGATCTCCGCCGGCGTCATCGCGCGGCTCACATCCGGATCATTCTTGAGGAAGGTGAGGAAGTCGCCTTCGCCGCGCCACACCGGCATGGCGTTGCGCTGGACCAGCCGATAGGCGTCCTCGCGGGCGACGCCCTTCTGCGTCAGCGCGATCAGCACCCGCTGGGAATGGATGAGGCCGCCGAGGCGGTCCAGATTCTTCTGCATGTTCTCAGGATAAACCACCAGCTTGTCGATCACGCCGACGAGGCGGTTCAGCGCGAAATCCAGCGTCACGGTGGCGTCCGGGCCGATCATGCGCTCCACGGAAGAATGCGAAATGTCGCGCTCGTGCCACAGCGCGACATTCTCCAGCGCCGGCGTCACATAGCCGCGCACGAGGCGGGCCAAGCCGGTGAGGTTCTCGGTCAGCACCGGGTTGCGCTTGTGGGGCATCGCGGAGGAGCCCTTCTGGCCTTCCGAGAAATACTCCTCGGCTTCCAGAACCTCGGTGCGTTGCAGGTGGCGGATTTCCGTCGCGAGACGTTCGACGGACGAGGCGACCACGCCGAGCGTCGCGAAATACATCGCATGGCGGTCGCGCGGGATCACCTGCGTGGAGACCGGCTCGATGGCGAGGCCCATGGCCTTTGCAACGTGTTCCTCCACGCGCGGATCGACCTGCGCGAAGGTGCCGACAGCGCCGGAGATCGCGCACGTCGCCACTTCCGTGCGGGCGGCAACGAGGCGCTCGCGGTTGCGGGCGAATTCGGCATAGGCGGTGGCGAGCTTGACGCCGAAGGTGGTCGGCTCGGCATGGATGCCGTGGGAGCGGCCGATGGTCGGCGTCATCTTGTGCTCGAAAGCGCGGCGCTTGAGCGCGGCCAGCAGCCGGTCCACATCCGCAATGAGAAGGTCCGCCGCGCGTACGAGCTGAACGTTGAGGCAGGTGTCCAGCACGTCCGACGAGGTCATGCCCTGATGGACGAAGCGCGCTTCGGGTCCCACGATCTCGGCAAGATGGGTAAGGAAAGCGATGACGTCGTGCTTCACCTCGCGCTCGATCTCGTCGATGCGCTCGATATCGAAGGTCGCGTTGCGCGCCTTGTCCCAGACGGTCTTCGCGGCGTCCTTGGGAATGACGCCGAGTTCGGCCATGGCGTCGGCGGCGTGGGCCTCGATCTCGAACCAGATGCGGAAGCGCGTCTGCGGCTCCCAGATGCTGGTCATTTCGGGGCGGGAATAGCGCGGGATCATCGGTCTGCTTTCAGTCGTTGGAGTTCGCGGACGCGAGGTCCGGATTATGCCGCTTCCCCGCGCGCCAGAAGCGCGGCGGTGCGGATGGCGGCGATGTTGGTGCGATAAGCCTCCGGCGTGCCGCCCTTGAATACGGCCGAGCCGGCGACCAGCGCATTGGCGCCGGCGCGCACGACCTCGGGCGCCGTTTCCGGCGTGATGCCGCCATCCACCTCGATGTCGATGGGCCGCCCGCCGGCGAGGGCGCGAAGCTGCGATACCTTCTCGACCGCATAGGGAATGAACTTCTGGCCGCCGAAGCCGGGATTGACCGACATGACGAGGATGAGATCGACAAGGTCGATCACCCCTTCCAGCGCGGCCGCCGGCGTGCCGGGATTGAGCGTGACGCCGACCTTCTTGCCCAGCGCGCGGATGGATTGCAGCGAGCGGTGCAGATGCGGCCCTGCCTCCACATGCACGGTGATGATATCCGCGCCGGCCTTGGCGAAGGCTTCGAGATAAGGGTCGCACGGCGCGATCATCAGATGCACGTCGAACGGTTTCTGCGAATGCGGCCGCAGCGCCTTCACGACATCGGGGCCGATGGTGATGTTCGGCACGAAGTGGCCGTCCATCACGTCCACATGAATCCAGTCCGCGCCTGCGGCGTCGATGGCGCGGATTTCCTCCCCGAGGCGGGCGAAATCCGCCGACAGGATCGAGGGCGCGATGGCGAGCGGTCGCAAGGTTTGGGACATCTGGCGTGATCCGGGAGCGCGGGGCCGAGCGTACCGGCCGGTGGGGCAGGCCGTACCACGTCCGCGCCGGAGGGGGCAACGCGAGCCGTCCGCCGCCCACAGGCCGGCCGCGGCAGCGGGGTGCGCGGCGCTCAGCCGAAGCGGGGAAACAGCGCCAGTGCGTTGGCGCGCCAGCGGGTCTGGATGTCGGCGTTCAGCCCACCGACGGCGGCGTCCCCGGCCGCCGTCACCGCCGGCGGGCAATAGGGCCAGTCCGAACCGAACAGCAGGTGCGAAGGATCGGCAAGCTGGCTGAGCGCGGCCAGCGGGGCCGGGTCCGCGCCCTGCGCGCTTTCGTAATAGAAGCGGCGGAACTGGCCGAGGATAGCCTCCGGCGTCAGGGCGGCGAAGCGCTTGTCGATCAGCGGCGCGACGGACAGCCTATGCGCCAGATACGGCGCGGCGCCGCCCTGATGGGCGAGGATGAATTTGATGCGCGGATAGCGCTCCAGCGCGCCGGAGAAGATCAGGTTCGCGACGGCCCGCGTGGTGTCGATGGGAAATTCCACGAGGAAGGCCGGCATATCCATGCCGAGGCTGCGGCTGGACGGGTGATAGTTCGGATGGACGAAAACCGTGGCTTCGTAGGAGTCCAGCAGTTCCAGCACCGGGTCGAAGACGGCATCGCCGAGAAACTGCGTGCCGTAGCTCGCGAGCAGGCCGACGCCGTCCAGCTTCAGGGTGTCCAGCGCGTGGCGGATTTCATTCAGCGTGGCAGGGACATTCGGCAGCGGCACGGCGGCGAAGGCGCCGAAATGCGCGGGGTCGTCCGCCACCAGCTTCGCGAGGTAATCGTTACAGCGGCGCGCGAGCGCGACGGCGGCGGCATCGTCGCCGAAATGCACGCCGGGTTGCGAGATCGACAGCAGCGATGCCGCGATGTTTTGCCGGTCCATGGTCTCGCGGGCCAGCGCCGGGCTCCATTGCGGAAAGCCGGAGGAGATCGATGCGCCGCGCCCGGCCGCCTGCGCAGCCTCGGTGAAGAACGGCGGCACCGCATGGCAATGCACATCGATGCGGCCTGTGCTGTCCGAATGTGCCATCGCGCCATATCCTCCCGACCGTCCCTGGCGCGCGAAGCTGCCCGATCATGACGGGAGGATCAACTCGCAGCCGCGAGCAAGTCAAAGAAATCCGCGCCAGGCCCAGTCGGACCGCAGCACCGCCTCGGCAGATGCGATGCCGGATAGCGTGGCTGCGCTGAGCGCGCAGACGGCGGTGAAGCGCAGGCCGGGTGCACGGTTCACCAGCGCTGCGACAGCCATCGCGACGAGCGGCAGCGCCGGCACGAGATAGCGGCCCTGCACGCCCCAGATGTCGGCAGCGCCGACCGGCGTCCAGATCAGGTAAAAGATGAACACCACCAGCAGGGCATAGCCCAGCGCCGTCAGGCCCGCGGCGCGCGCCAGCAGCAGGCGGTCGCGGCGCGCCATATCGAGACGCACGAAGAAAGTGGCGAGCATCAGCAGCGCGATGGCCGGATAGGTCCAGCGCGCCAGCACGACGTCGAACAGGCCGAGCACGCCGATGATCTGCCGGCCGAATTCGGCCGGGCTCGTGACCTGCAACATGCCCAGCATCTGGCCGGGAAAGTGCAGCGGATGGTGCGCGAGATATCCGAGCTTCCACACGGGATCGAATTCATGGATCGGCGTGCCGGTGAGTTCGACCAGCCGCCACGCGGCGACATCTCCCGAACTCAGAAGCGTCCAGGCCAGTGCGCCGGCGAGCGCGGGCAGGGCGATCAGCGCCACCACGGGCCACTGGCGCGGCACGCTCCGCAGCGGCCGGCGCAGCACATCGAGTGCGAGGAAGGCGATGTTAGAGGGCTTCGCCAGCACGCAGAGGAAGGTCCAGCCCGGCAGGCTGCGCGACGTCGCCGCCACACTCCCGCGGATGGCGAGCGCCGCCACCATCAGCGCGAAGGCGAAAGCCGCCCCGTCCGCATTGATCGTCGCCCGGCCATAGAGCGCGGCCGGCAGCATGGCGATGGCGAGGAAGGCCCAGCCGAGCGGCCCGGCCATCGCGACCGCCGCGGCGATCACCGCCGTCATGGCGACAAGGCCGGCGAAGCGCATGGCATATTGCGTGGCGAGGAAGTCGAGGCCGATGGCGCGCGAGATAAAAGCTGCGGCGGCCTGCGGCAGATAGGCGACCGGGCTGTAGCCTTCCGAACCTTCGTAGCGCACGAAGACTGTGCGCTCCTCGCCGTCCGTGGCCGCCTCGGGCAGGCCGGGCCGGGCCGCATAGTTGCGGAACGCCTGGGCATAGCTGAAGCCGGCTGTCTTCTCGTTGGTCCGCACGGTCTCGAAATAGCGGAAGCCGTCGAACAGCGTGGCGGGCATCTCGATGCCCTTGCGGCTCTGCGTATCGCTCTGCCGGGGAATGACGATGCCTTGCGAGAGGCCATAGGCGCGGACGAAATGCGCGGTCTCGTCCGGCCCCCGGAGCGGCGGCGTCACCGCGATCATCAGCGTCCCGAACACCAGCGAGAACAGCCAGACCAGCACGGCCGGCCTCAAGCCGGCGATGCCCAGGCCGGAAGCGGACAGCCTTGGTCGCAGCGCGAGGATCGCGTCGAGTTGCGTCATGACAGCCGTTCCCGCGCCGCTGGAGTCCGATGCCGGCGTGAGGAGCCTCCTGCCGGTATTCTGCAACTCGAAGTGATGCGCCGGGTTCCGCCCGTCGGCCAAAATTGATGCGGCAAAACGTCTTTATGAACAGCGAGTTAGGCAAATGAACGGATGTTCGGCGGCGGGCGGCTGCTGCCGTCTCCGGGGCCGCCCCAAACCTTGCTTTTCAGGGACTCAAGCCTTATAAGGCGCGCCATCTCACACGCGGACCATGGCCATCAGGCCGTCCGGTGGCCGGCGATCCTCGAGATCCGGCCCACGGGTCCGCGGAGGCATAACCGGAGCATAACATGGCACTTCCCGATTTCTCGATGCGTCAGCTTTTGGAAGCAGGCGCCCATTTCGGCCATCAGGCACACCGCTGGAACCCGAAGATGGGTCCCTATATCTTCGGCGTGCGCAACAACATCCACATCATCGACCTCGCCCAGAGCGTGCCGGCGCTGCACCAGCTCTTGCAGGCGGTGAGCGACACCGTCGCCAGGGGCGGCCGCATCCTGTTCGTCGGCACCAAGCGGCAGGCCCAGGAGGCCATTGCGGAATCCGCGAAGAAATCCGCCCAGTATTATGTCAACTCGCGCTGGCTCGGCGGCACGCTGACGAACTGGAAGACGATTTCCGGCTCGATCTCCCGCCTGCGCAAGCTGGAAGAGATGCTCGCCTCCAACGAGGCCCAGGGCTACACCAAGAAGGAGCGGCTCGACCTCCAGCGCGAGCGCGACAAGCTCGACCGCTCGCTCGGCGGCATCAAGGACATGGGCGGCCTGCCCGACATGCTGTTCGTGATCGACACGAACAAGGAAGACATCGCGATCAAGGAAGCCCGGCGTCTCGGCGTGCCGGTCGCGGCCATCATCGACACCAATTGCGATCCGAACGGCATCAATTTCGCCGTTCCGGGCAACGACGACGCCAGCCGCGCGATCTCGCTCTATTGCGACCTCGTCGCAAAGGCGGCGCTGGACGGTATCGCTCGCAGTTCCGGTGAGCGCGGCATCGACATCGGCGCAATGGCGGCTCCGATCGAGGAAGCGCTTCCGGCGGAAGCCGAGGCGAACGGCGGCTTCCAGTCGCTGTCGGGCCCCCGCGGCGTGGCGGACGACCTCGCCAAGCTCCAGGGCAGCTCTCCCGAGATCGAGAAGAAGCTGAACGATCTCGGCGTGTTCCATTACTGGCAGCTCGCCGACCTGGGCGCCGAGGATGCCCGTCGCATCGGCGAAGAAGTCGGGCTTCCCGGCCGCGTCGAGGGCTGGATCGTCCAGGCGAAGGAATTTTCGGCCGAATAGGGCCGGAGCGTTTGGCGCGGGCGCCCTGCGAGGGGCCCGCGCGCTCAGGCTGGATTGCGCGAGGCCGGGACTGTGATGCCCGGCCTTGCCGTTGGACAAGGATTTAAAGCAATGGCGATCACCGCTCAGATGGTGAAAGAACTCCGCGAGTTGACCGCGGCGGGCATGATGGACTGCAAGGCCGCCCTGACGGAGACCAACGGCGACATGGAAGCCGCAGTCGACTGGCTGCGCAAGAAGGGCCTTTCCAAGGCTGCCAAGAAGGCCGGTCGCGTCGCCGCCGAGGGCCTGATCGGCGTTTCGATCGAAGGCACCAAGGGCGCGATGGTCGAGGTCAATTCCGAGACCGATTTCGTCGCCCGCAACGACCTGTTCCAGGGTCTCGTGAAGATGGCGGCCCACACCGCGCTCAAGGTCGGCGCCGATGTCGAGGCGATCAACGCCGCTAAGGCCGGCAGCCTCACGATTGCCGAGACCGTCGCGGAAACCGTCGCCAAGATCGGCGAGAACATGACGCTGCGGCGCGCCGCCGTGCTGACGGTCGGGCAGGGCGCGATCGCCAGCTACGTGCATGGCGCGGTGGCGGATGGTCTCGGCAAGATGGGCGTGCTGGTCGCGCTGGAGTCGTCCGGCCAGGCCGATGCGCTCGCGGGTCTCGGCCGCATGGTTGCGATGCATATTGCCGCCGCCAACCCGCAGGCGGTGGACAGCGCCGGTCTCGACCCGGCTGTTCTGGAGCGGGAAAAGGCGATTTTGGCCGAGAAGCACCAGGGCAAGCCCGCCAACGTGGTGGAGAAGATCGTCGATTCCGGCCTGAAGACCTATTACAAGGAGGTCTGCCTGCTGGATCAGGTCTATATCCATGACACCAGCAAGAGCGTCGCTCAGGCTCTGAAGGAGCAGGAGGCGGCGGTCGGCGGCCCGATCACGGTGAAGGGCTTCGTTCGCTACGCGCTTGGCGAAGGCATCGAGAAGGCCGAAAGTGATTTCGCCGCCGAGGTCGCTGCCGCCAGCGGCAAGGCGTGACGCCCGCCTGACCGGCCGTTCTGGCCGGCGGAACGAGCCGGCGGCAGCCGCCGGCGGAAAGCGTGGCAGGGCCGCCTCACGGCGGCCTTGTCGTGACAGTCTGTCCGTGACGGTCTGTCGTGATATGCGGGCGAAGGAGCGGACAACATGGGGCAGCCGGTCTACCGCCGGGTTGTGGTGAAGGTTTCCGGAGAGGCGCTGGCCGGCCCCGAGGATTTCGGTCTTCACCAGCCGACCGTGGATCGTATCGCCGCCGATCTCGTCGCCGCCCGCAGGCAGGGCGTCGAGATCGCCGTCGTCATCGGCGGCGGCAACATCTTCCGGGGCGTGGAAGTCTCCGCCCAAGGCGTCTCCCGGCCGACCGGCGACACCATGGGCATGCTCGCCACGGTGATGAACTGCCTTGCCATGGAAGCGGCGCTGGAGCGCCACGGCCAGCCGGCGCGGACCCTGTGCGCGCTGGCGATGCCGGAAGTCTGCGAGCAGTTCACCCGCGCCCGCGCGCAGAAATTGCTTGCGGAAGGGCGCATCGTCCTGCTGGCGGGCGGCACCGGCAATCCCTTCTTCACCACCGATACGACCGCCGTTCTGCGCGCCGCCGAGCTTGGCGCCGATGCGGTTCTCAAGGCGACCAATGTGGACGGCGTCTATACCGCCGACCCGAAGAAGGACCCGTCCGCCACCCGTTTCGACCGGCTCACCCATGAGGAGGCCGTGTCGCGCGATCTCAAGGTGATGGACGCCACCGCCTTCACGCTTGCCCGCGAAAGCGGGATGCCTATCATCGTATTTTCCGTCGCGGACCGGGAGGCGATCGCCGCCGTGCTCGGGGGCGGGGGACGCTCGACCCTCGTTGGCGCGACCGCTATCTGACGCGCGGCGGCAGGAACCGGTTTCCGGACAGGATCGCGTCCTGATAGGCATAGGCGACGGGCGTGATTCCGCGGGAGCGGTCGGGTCCCGCTTTCATTGTTCGAGTGCCCGCCGGGTCGGGCCGTTACTGGAGTGAAGCCATGGCGACCCCCACGCACGACATCGAAGATATCCGGCGGCGGATGAATGGTGCGGTGTCGACGCTCAAAACCGAACTGAGCGGCCTGCGGACCGGTCGCGCCTCCAGCAACCTGCTGGAGCCCGTGCAGGTGGATGCCTATGGCTCGCATATGCCGCTCGGCCAGCTCGCGACCGTCAGCGTGCCGGAGCCGCGGATGATTTCCGTTCAGGTGTGGGATCGCGCCATGGTGCATGCCGTCGAGAAGGCCATCGTAAACTCGAATCTCGGCCTCAGCCCCGCGACTGAGGGGCAGGTGATCCGCCTGCGGCTTCCCGAACTCAACGAGGAACGGCGCAAGGAACTGGTGAAGGTCGCGCACAAATATGCCGAAGCCGCGAAGGTCGCCGTCCGCCATGTGCGCCGCGACGGTCTCGACACGCTCAAGAAGCTCGTCAAGGATCACCAGATGAGCGAGGATGAGCAGAAGCGTCACGATGGCGAGGTGCAGAAGGTCACCGACGCGATCATTACGGAGATCGACCAGATCGTCGCCAACAAGGAAAAGGAAATCCTCACGGTGTGAGGTCACCCCATGGCCGAGGCCGAGATATCCCGGAGCGACGCCGGAGAGGGCGCGCCGCCGCGCCATGTGGCCGTCATCATGGACGGCAATGGCCGCTGGGCGTCCGCGCGGGGGCTGCCGCGCGTGGAGGGGCATCGCCGCGGGGTCGAGGCGTTGCGGACGACCGTGCGCGCGGCGGGCGAACTCGGCATCGGCTATCTCACGATCTTTTCGTTCAGTTCGGAAAACTGGTCGCGGCCGCCGTCCGAGATCCGTGATCTGATGGGTCTGCTGCGGCGCTTCATCCGCCACGATCTCGCCGAGCTTCATGCCGCCGGCGTGCGGGTGCGAGTGATCGGCGAGCGGGCCGATCTCGACCACGACATCCGCCGGTTGCTCGACGAGGCCGAGGACCTGACGCGGGCGAACACCGGCCTGACCCTCGTGGTGGCTTTCAACTACGGCGGCCGGCAGGAGATCGCCCGCGCGGTGCAGCGGCTGGGTCGGGAGGTTGCGGAGGGGCGTCTGGCGGCCGCCGATATCACGGCCGACCTCATCGGCCGCAATCTCGACGCACCGGACATCCCCGATCCCGATCTCGTCATCCGCACCAGCGGGGAACAGCGGCTGTCCAATTTCCTGCTGTGGCAGGCGGCCTATGCGGAGTTGGTGTTTCTGCCGATCAACTGGCCGGATTTCAACCGGGCTGCGCTGGAAGGCGCATTGACGGAATTCCGTGGCCGCGAACGCCGCTTCGGCGGCCTCGTCGCCCGGACCGGGTCGTGACGTGAGCGACCCCGCCGCACCCGCGCCGCGTCCATCGCTGTTCAGCCGCGAATTGCTGCTGCGCGTCGCCTCGGCGCTGGTGATGGCGCCGCTCGCCGTCGCTGTGGCCTATTACGGAGACTGGCCCTTCGCGATCTTCTGGGGCCTCGCCGGGATCATCATCCTGAGGGAATGGACGGAACTGGTCGCTCCGGGGGAGCGGCGTTCGATCCTCGCCATCGGTATTCTTGCCATCATCCTGGGTGCGGGGCTGGCGGACAGCGGCCGTTTCGTCGGCGGGGTGCTCGTCGTTCTCATCGGCCCGCTGGCGGGCGCCGTCTTCGCGCCGGCCGGCCGCCGCGGATGGATGATCACCGGCATGGCTTATGCCGGGGCGCTGGTCATCGCCACCATCATCCTGCGCAGCGATGCGAATTACGGCCTCGCGGCCATCATCCTGCTGTTCGCCGTGGTATGGGCGACGGATATCGCGGCCTATTTCGCCGGACGGCTGATCGGCGGGCCGAAGGTGCTGCCCGCCGTGAGCCCCAAGAAAACCTGGTCGGGCGCCATCGGCGGGCTGCTGGCGGCAGTCGGCGCCGCCGCGGCAGTCGTTTATTTTTTTGCCTTGCCGGACCCGCGCGGCGTGCTCGCGATGGCGGTGCTGCTGTCCGTCGTCTCCCAGGCCGGCGACTTTTTCGAGTCCGCTTTGAAGCGCCGGTTCAATGTCAAGGATGCAAGTCAACTCATTCCGGGCCATGGCGGACTGCTGGACCGGCTGGATGGTTTCGTGCCGGCGGTCATCGTCGCCGCCCTGATCGGTCTGCTCCGGTCGCATTTCGAGGCGCCCGGCGCGGGTCTGGTGGTCTGGTGAGCCGATGAGCGGCGGTGTGCCTCGCGCGTTTCTCCATCCCGCGGCCGGCCGACTGGCCGTGGCGGAGCGCAGCGTCACGATCCTGGGCGCGACCGGCTCCATCGGGCAGAGCACGATTGATCTCGTCCGTCGCAATCGCGACCGTTACCGCGTCGAGGCCCTGACGGCCCATCGCAGCGCGGCTGCACTGGCGGAACTGGCCCGGGAGCTGGGCGCGAAATTCGCGGCGGTCGCCGATCCCGCCGCCTATGCGGACCTCAAGGCCGCCCTGGCCGGAACGGGCATCGAGGCGGCTGCGGGAGAGGCCGCGCTGGTCGAGGCGGCGAGCCGGCCGGCCGGCTGGGTGATGGCCGCGATCGCCGGCGCGTCCGGCCTGCGCGCCACGCTGGCGGCGGTGGACCGCGGCGCGATGGTGGCTCTCGCCAACAAGGAATGTCTCGTCTGCGCCGGAGCGCTGTTCATGCGCCGCGCGGCGGAGGCCGGGGCCACCATCCTGCCGGTGGATTCGGAGCACAACGCCCTGTTCCAGGCGCTGGCCGCCGGCCGGCGCGAGGATGTCGTGCGGCTGATCCTCACGGCCTCGGGCGGTCCGTTCCGCACCTGGACCCGGGAGGCGCTGGCCCGCGCCACGCTGGCGGAGGCCCTGCTGCATCCCAACTGGTCGATGGGGCCGAAGGTCACGATCGACTCCGCCACGCTGATGAACAAGGGCCTCGAACTGATCGAGGCTCATCACCTGTTCGGCCTGCCGCCGGAGCGGCTGGATGTGCTGGTTCATCCGCAATCCATCATTCATGGTCTCGTGGAATATCGGGACGGCTCACAGGTCGCCCAGCTCGGCGCGCCGGACATGCGCATCCCCATCGCCCACTGTCTGGCCTGGCCGGAGCGGATCGACGGACCGGCCGCCCGGCTCGACCTCGCGGCGGCCGCCAGCCTCACTTTCGAGCCCCCGGACACCCGGCGCTTTCCGGCGCTGGCGCTGGCCCGGGCGGCGATGGTGGAGGGCGGCGCCGCTCCGACCGTACTGAACGCCGCCAACGAGATCGCCGTCGCCGGCTTCATCGAGGGCCGGCTGGATTTCATGGGGATTCCGACGCTGGTGGAAGCCACGCTGGAGGCCGCAGCTAGGGCAGGGCTCCGGAAAGCGCCGGCCAGCACCGATGAGGCGGTGGATATTGACCAAATGGCAAGATCGCTGGCGCAGGATGCCTTGCGCGAAAATGCCGTAAAGTCTTGATAGGGGTTTGCGCCCGGGTCAGGGCGCGTCGCGGCGGGGAATGGTTTGGCCATGGATTCCAGCATCTTGTCGGGAGTGAACGCGCTGAGCGGAGGCTTCCTCGGCTATGCCGTCCCGTTCCTGTTCGTCCTGACCATCGTCGTTTTCTTTCACGAACTCGGCCATTTCCTCGTCGCCCGCTGGGCCGGGGTGAAGGTTCTGACCTTTTCGATCGGTTTCGGGCCGGAGCTGCTCGGTTTCAACGACCGCCACGGCACACGCTGGAAGGTCTCGGCCATCCCCCTCGGCGGCTATGTGAAATTCTTCGGCGACGAGAACGAGGCCAGCGCGCCGGATCAGGCCGCGCTGGCGAAAATGACGGCCAGTGAGCGCAAGGTGAGCTTCCAGGCCCAGCCCGTTGGTCCGCGCGCCGCCATCGTGGCGGCCGGGCCATTCGCCAATTTCATCCTTTCGATCGCGATCTTCGCCGGCCTGTTCATGGTGGTCGGCAAGCCGAACACCTCCGCGCGGGTGGACACCATTCAGGCCGAAAGCCCGGCGGCGGTGGCCGGGTTCCAGCCCGGAGACGTTGTCGTGGCCATCAACGGTCGCGCGATCGGCACGTTTTCCGAGATGCAGCGGGTGGTGAGCGTCAACGCCGGAACCCCGCTGGAGGTGACGGTGGAGCGGGGGGGCGCGCGCAGCACGCTTCAGGCGACGCCGGCGCTCCGCGAGATCAAGGACAATTTCGGGAACACGCACCGTCTCGGCGTGCTCGGTATCACCCGCTCGATGTCCGCCGAGGATCAGCAGACCGAGCCGGTCGGCCCCGTCGCGGCGGTCGGGCTCGGGGTTCAGGAGACCTGGTTCGTGGTCGAGCGGACCTTCTCCTACATCGGCGGCATCTTCGCCGGCCGTGAATCCGCCGACCAGCTTGGCGGGCCGATCCGCATCGCCCAGGTCTCCGGGCAGGTGGCGACCGTGGGGATCGCCGCGCTGCTGCATTTGGCCGCGGTGCTGTCCGTCTCCATCGGGTTGCTGAACCTGTTTCCGGTTCCGCTGCTCGATGGCGGACATCTTCTGTTCTATGGAATCGAGGCCGCGCGCGGGCGGCCGCTGTCGGAACGGGCGCAGGAATACGGTTTCCGGATCGGGCTGGCGCTGGTTCTGATGTTGATGATTTTTGCGACCTTTAACGACATTCTTCATTTACGGTCGTCATGATGGTGGCGAAAGCGCAACATCGGGCTTTGAACGGTGAAGCGCAGCAGGGCATCGGTTGCACGGGAGCGGAAATCCTGTAAAACCGAAACGCTTGGAGATTCTGACGATTATCGTCGGTCTGAGAGCTAAAAAAGATAGCTAAGGGCGTGCGGCGCATGCAGTTTGGTGTGGGGTTCCTCCGGAAGTTGGGTTTTGCCGGCGTTCTGCTCGGCGGACTTGCCGTGATGATGGGCGGGGTGATGGTTGCGCCGGCACCGGCGCAGGCCCAGTCGATTGCCGTCGAAGGCAATCGGCGCGTGGAGGCGGAAACCGTCCGCTCGTATTTCCGGCCGGGTCCCGGCGGCCGCCTCGGCGACATCGAGGTCGATGCCGGCCTCAAGGCGCTTTACGGCACCGGCCTGTTTCAGGATGTGCGGATCAATCGCGCCGGCGGCCGCCTGGTCGTCACCGTGGTCGAGAATGCCGTCATCGATCAGGTTGTTTTCGAGGGTAACAGACGCCTGAAGGCCGAGCAGCTTTCGACCGAGGTGCAGTCCAAGCCGCGCGGCGCGCTGTCCAGCGCCATCGTCCAGTCCGACACCCAGCGTATCGTCGAGCTGTATCGCCGCACCGGCCGCTACGAGGTGACCGTCGAGCCGAAGGTAATCGACCTGCCGAACGGCCGGGTCAATCTCGTCTTCGAGATCAATGAAGGCGCCAAGGTCGGTATCAAGGAAATCCGCTTCGTCGGCAACAAGGCGTTCTCGTCCTATCGCCTGAAGGACGCGATCAAGACCTCGGAGAGCGGGCTGCTCAGCTTCCTCAGCTCGACCGACGTCTATGACGCCGACCGCATCGAGGCCGACCGCGATCTACTGCGTCGCTTCTATCTCAAGCGCGGCTATATCGACGTCCGCATCGTTTCCGCCCTTGGAGAGTTCGATCCCGAGCGGCGCGGCTTCGTGGTCACCTTCCATATCGAGGAAGGCGAGCAGTACAAGGTCGGCGCGGTCGATGTGCAGTCCAACGTGCGCAGCGTCGAGCCCGGCATGGTGCGCTCCATGGTCCGGACCTCCCGCGGCGACGTGTTCAACTCCGAAGCCGTCGAAAAGAGCGTCGAGGATATGACGATCGAGGCGGCGCGCCGGGGCTATTCCTTCGCGGCGGTGCGCGTGCGCGCCGACCGGAATGACGCCACCCGCTCGGTGGACCTCACCTATGTGGTCGACGAGGGCGCGCGCGTCTACATCGAGCGGATCAATGTCCGCGGCAACTCCCGGACCCGCGACTATGTGATCCGCCGTGAGTTCGACGTGTCCGAAGGCGACCCGTACAACCGCGCCCTGATCGCCCGCGCCGAGCGCCGCCTGAAGAACCTGAATTTCTTCAAGGATGTGAAGATCACGGACGAGCCCGGTTCCGCGCCGGACCGTGTGATCGTCAACGTCAACGTCGAGGAAATGTCCACCGGCGAGTTCTCGATCTCGGCTGGCTATTCGACGGCGGACGGCATCATCGGCGAGGTCAGCGTCGCCGAGCGCAACCTGCTGGGACGTGGCCAGTATGCCAAGATCGCGGCGCAGTTCGGCCAGCGGACCCGCGGTTTCGACGTCTCCTTCGTCGAGCCGTATCTGCTGGGCTATCGCGTCGCGCTGGGGCTCGATCTGTTCGTGAAGCAGAATCTGGCGTCCAACTACGTCTCCTATGACAGCCGCACCATCGGCGGAAACGTCCGCCTCGGCTTCTCGCTGCGCGAGGACCTGAGCCTGCAACTGCGCTATTCGGGCTATCAGCAGGAAATCAAGCTGCCGGAGGTTCTGAACAACTGTAATATCGATCCGACCTGGGGACCGATCCTTCCGGCGCCGGCCTGCTACGCCGACGGTGAAGCCTCGCTGCCGATCCGCATGGCGATCGCGAACGGTCCCATCTTTACCTCGCTGGTCGGCTATACGCTCGCCTACAACACCCTCGACAACACCCGGAACCCGACCGCCGGCTGGTCCGCCGAACTGCGTCAGGATTTCGCCGGCGTCGGTGGCGACGTGAATTTCATCCGCACCACGGGCGAGATCCGCCGCTATCACGAGATCATGCCGGACTTTGTCGGCGTCGCGAAGGTTCAGGCCGGTCACATCGCCGCCTGGGGTAACCAGCAGCTCCGCATGCTCGACCACTTCCAGATGGGGCCGTCGCTGGTCCGCGGCTTCGCGCCGTCCGGCATCGGCCCGCGCGACCTGACGCCGGGAACGACCGGCGACGCGCTGGGCGGCACGGCCTATTGGGGCGCGAGCGTCGAGGTCCAGACGCCGCTGTTCTTCGCGCCGCGTGACTTCGGCATCAAGTTCGCCGTCTTCGCCGACGCCGGCTCGGTCTATGATTACCGCGGTCCGACCTCCTGGGCGCGGACCGGCGAGACGCTGAACGTCGCCGACTCCAACAAGATCCGCTCCTCGGTCGGTGCCGGTCTGGTGTGGGACTCGCCGTTCGGTCCGCTGCGGTTCGACTATGCGATTCCGCTGACCAAGGAGAGCTACGACCGGGTTCAGGAATTCCGGTTCGGCGGCGGCACCAAGTTCTGAGGCTTGGCAAGGACGGCGTCGCGGGAGCCTGATGCGACCCGTGGCTGATTTTCAGGACCGTGAACCATCGCCATGGTTCACGGTCCATTCATATGGCGGGCCGGTCCACGGCCATATGGCATGACCGACTCGATGTTCTTCAAAGCAGCGGACGGCCTGACGGTGAGCGAGATCGCTTCGCTCACCGAGGGCAAGTTGCGCCCGGGTGCTTCGGGACAGGCGGCCGCCCGGCCTATCACAGGCATCGCCGCGCTCGACCGCGCGGGCCCGGGAGACGCTACTTTCTTCGACAATGTCCGCTATGCGGCCGACCTGACGCACAGCCGTGCGGGGTTGTGTTTCGCGTCCGCCCGGCTGGTGGATCGGATTCCGGAACGTATTGTCACGGTCGAGGTGCGAGACCCTTATCGCGCCTTCGTCACGCTCTCGCGGGCGCTGTTTCCCGACGCTCTGCGGCCGTCCTCCATGTACGAAGCCGGCGCGGCGCCGTCTCTGGCGGGCAGCATACATCCCTCCGCCCGCCTGGAGGCCGACGTCTGGGTCGAGCCCGGCGCAATCGTCGGGGCCGACGCGGAGATCGGCGCCGGCAGCCGGATCGCTGCGGGAGCCGTGGTGGGCCCGGGCGTGCGCATTGGCCGGGATTGCGCCATCGGCGCGAATGCGACCATCAGTCATGCTCTGATCGGGGACCAGGTGGTGATCCATCCCGGCGTCCATATCGGCCAGGACGGCTTCGGCTATGTCATGGGCGCGGCGCATCTGAAAGTGCCGCAGATCGGCCGCGTCATCATCCAGAATGATGTCGAGATCGGCGCGGGCACGACGATCGATCGCGGCGCCAACCGCGACACGATCATCGGCGAGGGCAGCAAGATCGACAACCTGGTGCAGATCGGCCACAACGCCACGATCGGCCGCCACTGCGTGATCGTGGCTCAGACCGGTATTTCGGGCAGCGTGACGTTGCAGGATTTTGTCGTGCTCGGTGCCCGGGTCGGCATCAACAATCACGTCACGGTGGGCGAGGGCGCGCAGATCGCCGCGACCAGCACCATCAAGGACGACGTGCCCCCCCGGGCGCGCTGGGGCGGAAGCCCGGCCAAGCCGGCCAAGCTCTGGTTCCGTGAGATCATCGCGCTGGAGCGGCTGGCCAGGGGCGACAACGCAGGCGCCGCGGATCAGGACAAGAAACGATCAGGTGAAGAAGGACACTCCGATGGATGAGCAAACCGGAGAAATTCTCCAGTCCGCCGATATCGCGGAAATCCTGAAGGCGCTGCCTCACCGCTACCCGTTCCTGCTGGTGGATCGCATCGTCGGCATGAAGGACGACGAGAAGGCCATCGGCATCAAGAATGTGACAGCCAACGAGCCGCAGTTTCAGGGCCATTTTCCGGGCAATCCGGTGTTTCCGGGTGTCCTGCTCATCGAGGGCATGGCGCAGACGGCCGGCGTTCTCTGCCTGCGGGCTCTTGAAAAGAATGCGGACCGCCCGCGCGCGGTGTATTTCATCACCATCGACAAGGCCAAGTTCCGCAAGCTGGTCGTGCCCGGCGACACGGTCGAATACCATATGACCAAACTGAACCGTCGCAAGATGATGTGGTGGTTCCGCGGCGAGGCGAAGGTCAACGGCCAGACAGTGGCCGAGGCCGAAGTCGGCGCCGTGATCGCCGATATGTGAGAACCCATGGCGATTGACCCCACGGCGAGGATCGAGGACGGCGCGCGGATCGGGCAGGATGTCAGCATCGGCCCGTTCTGCGTAGTCGGACCGCATGTCACCATCGGCGATGGCTGCGTGCTGAAGTCTCATGTGAGCATCCAGGGCCACACCGCCATCGGTGCCCGCACCGTCGTCGCGCCCTTTGCCTCGCTCGGCGCGCCGCCGCAGTCGGTGCATTATCATGGCGAGCCGACGCGGCTGACCATCGGCACGGATTGCGACATCCGCGAAGGTGTGACGATGAATATCGGAACGGTGGATGGGCACGGCGAAACCGTTGTCGGCGACCGCTGCTTTCTGATGGCCAACGCCCATGTCGCGCATGACTGCATCGTCGGCGACGATGTGATCTTCGCGAATTGCGCCACGCTGGGCGGGCATTGCGTGATCGGTGCACGGACCTTCATCGGCGGGCTATCCGCCGTGCATCAGTTCACCCATATCGGGGAGGGCGCGATGATCGCCGGCGTCACCGGCGTGCGCTCGGACGTCATTCCCTTCGGTCTGGCGGCTGGTTCGCTCGCCAGTCTGGCGGGATTGAATCTCGTCGGCCTCAAGCGGCGGAAGGTGAGCCGTGACAGCATCCACGCCCTGCGCGGGGCCTACCGGCTGCTGTTCGACCATGAACAGGACACCTTTGCGCGCCGCAGGGATCTGGCGCGCGAGCGCTTCGGACAGGATGAACTGGTCGTGCGCGTGCTCGATTTCATCGGCCAGGACCGCGACCGTGCATTGTGTATGCCGCATCGCGACGGCTCGAAGGCAGAGTGAGATGACCCGGACCGCGCAGGACGGCACGTCCGGTGGCCTGGTCGAACACACACCGCTGGCCGTCATCTGCGGCGGCGGCAGCCTGCCCCGGGCCGTGGTCGAGGCCGTCACCCGCCGGGGACGGGCAGTCGCCATTTTCGCCCTCAAAGGTTTTGCCGACCCTGCGCTGGTGGAGGGCCATCCCCATCTGTGGGGAACAGTGACGCAATATGGAAGATTCCGCCGTTTTGCGCGCGCGCAGGGCTGCCGCGAGGTAGTGCTCATCGGCTCCGTACTGCGGCCCTCGCTGTCCCAGCTCAGCTTCGATCTCGCCACGGTGTCGCTGATCCCGCGGTTTGTCGCTGCCCTGCGAGGGGGCGACGATCATCTGCTCTCCGCCCTGGCGCGTGTGATGGAAGAGGACGGGTTCCGGCTGCTCGCCTCTCATGACGTGGCGCCGGATATCCTGATGCCGGCGGGCCTGCTCGGGCGGGTTCAGCCATCGGAAGACGACACGGCGGATATCCGCCGCGGGCTCGGGCTGCTGGCGGCGATGGGGCCGTATGATGTCGGGCAGGCCGTGGTCGTCGCCCGCGGCTATGTGCTGGCCGTCGAGGCGGCGGAGGGCACGGACCTCATGTTGCAGCGGGTTGCGGACCTGCGGGGTCACCGGCGCGTTCCCACGCGGGCCGGGCAGGGCGTGCTGGTCAAGGCGCCCAAACCCCATCAGGACAGAAGGATCGACCTGCCGACCATCGGCCCTGACACCGTGGAGGGCGTCGCCCGGGCCGGCCTCGCCGGGCTTGCGGTTGCCGCCGGCTCCAGCCTCGTGGCGGAGATGGAAGCGCTCGTGGAAAGCGCTGACCGGCTTGGCATCTTCGTCGCCGGGTGGAGTCCGGAGCAGAACGGACCAGACCCATGACCGCCGGGACCGGATCGGAATCCCCGCGCCATCCGCTGCGTATTTTCATCGTGGCCGGCGAAGCCTCCGGCGACCATCTGGGGGCCGCGCTGATCGATGCGATCCGTGCCGATGCCGGGAATGAGGTGCAGTTCAGCGGCGTCGGAGGTGCCGCCATGGCGGCCCGGGGCGTGCGCAGCCTGATCTCCATGGAAGACGTATCGATAGTTGGATTTTCCAATATATTCAAAAATTTAAATAGAATTCTTCGACACATATCTTATATATCTCAAGTTATTTCTCAAGAATGCCCTGACGCGCTCGTCATCATCGACAGCCCAGAATTCACCCATAGAATTGCAAGGAAAGTCAGGCACTTTTCTCCGGATATTCCCATTGTAGATTATGTTTCACCTTCGGTCTGGGCATGGCGGCCCTGGCGGGCGAAGGCCATGCGCAGCTATGTCGATCATGTGCTGGCGCTGCTGCCGTTCGAGGTC
>Ga0182745_1001646_pt1 | contig 21198 bp, 16 predicted proteins | sample eDN3rd30CKraftBY_FD_128523 | JGI IMG/M metagenome (GOLD analysis project Ga0182745, IMG submission 128523) | Enriched backyard soil microbial communities from Emeryville, California, USA - eDNA 3rd pass 30_C Kraft BY (version 2) (version 2) | ecosystem: Environmental > Terrestrial > Soil >...
GACATGACCCAGCCGTTCGGCGGCTACAAGCAGTCCGGGCAGGGTCGCGACAAATGCCTGGAAAGCCTGCTGGGTTACACGCAAACGAAATCGGCCTGGATCCATCTCGGCTGAGACGTGCGGTGGCGGCGGCCGCCGCCGCTGTGTCTGCCGGCCGACGGCATCGATCGCAACGCACGTTGCCTGAACGAGCCATTCGCCCGCGAGGCGTGCGGACGAAAATCAGGCCGTGCGACGCAGTGCTAATAGAGCAGTGCTAATAAAATTGAGCATCTGCTTTGAATATACTAGCATGCGGCAAAGCGAGCCGTGGCGATCGCGCCGGCCCGCCGGGCCCGTCGCCGGGTGTTCAGCCGAGGCCGGAGTCGATGACCAGGACCAAGCAACGCGACGCACCTTCGGGGCGCGGTTTGTCGAAGGTCGGCATTGCATCGATGCAGTGGTACCAGGTCCTCGGCGAGATCTTTGCGGACGCATTTACCCCCAGCAACACGATCGCGCTCACCAACGAGCTGGTTGCGCGTCTGCGCATCGACAGCGCGTTGATTCTTCATTATCCGGGTGGTGGGCCTCCGCGGCTGCTCTACGAGCGCACGCACCACGAATGCCGGAAGAACCGAATCGAAGACTATCTTCTCGGCAATTACGCGCTCGATCCTTTCTACCTGCTGCTCGAACACTGCTCGCAGCGCGGTTTCATCTCGCTGCGCGAGCTCACCAAGGAGAAGTTCTCCACCAGCGAGTACTACAAGGCCCACTACCGCTCTGCAGGATTGCTCGACGAGGTGTGTTTCTGTTGCAGCGACGGCATCGGCGGTTACCTGAACCTTTCTCTGGGCCGTGCAATCGGCGGAAAGTATTTCAGTGCCACGGAGCTGGAGGCGGCGCGCTGCATTGCTCCTCTGGTCACCGCTGCGTTGCACCGCACGTGGCGCTCATTCTCTGCGGATGCCGGCGGCACGGCGCAGGTCGATCGTGTGCATCTGCATCGGCGGATCGAGAATGCGCGGCTGAATTTCGGCCGCTCGGTGCTGACCGACCGGGAGTTCGAGATTCTGCAGCTTCTGTTGCGCGGCAAATCGATCGAGCTCATCGCGCGCAGTCTCAATATCGCGATGAGCACCATTAAGGTGCACCGCAAGCACATCTATTCCAAGCTCGGCATCGGCTCCCAGGCGGAGATGTTCACCTTGTTTCTCGACGCCGTCGTGGCGACCGAGTACGGAATCGACAACGATCCGCTGGCGAGCTACGGGCCTGCGCAGCGCAGCCGGTTCCCGGATGAAGAATGAGCCTTCTCGGCGGCACTGTGGATCATGCAACCTACTATTGTCGTGGTATTGGACCCCCCATACCTGCGTGGCATATTCGGTCGCGTATCGAGCGCTTGCGCCGTATTCGAGTCGCAATCAGTAACATCCTGCAGCAAGGTGCTTGCATGGCGTACTTCGTCGACGAGATGCCAAACAGTTTCTTGAGCGCGAGTCTCGTGGCGCTTGCCCGATCGACGCGAAGCGCAGCGATGCCCATCGCCATTCAGTGGCGTAGCGCTTTCTGCGTTTTCCAACAGCAATTCGCATCAGGTGCGACAGCCGATTTTCCGGAACACAGTGGCTCGCGGGCGAGGCCATGAGCCGTGGCCCGCTCCACTGAAGGCTGCTGCCAGTTCAATGCAGGACGATCATCGCTTACTCACAAAACCGATCCTGATCTTGCGATCACCAAGGGGGAGAACCAATGAACCGCCATCGATCGACACAGCGGACTGATTGCTTACCGCCGCCGATTCGCATGCCGGCAGCTCTGGGCCGATGCACGCCCGTCGCGGTTGCGATTTTTTCCGTTCTCAACGCGGCCCAGGCGCAGCAGGCCGTCGGCGTGGGAGGGCTGGAGGAGGTGACCGTTACGGCATCGAAACGCACCGAAAACCTGCAGGACGTGCCGATTGCAGTCACCGCCATCGACTCGCAGTCATTGGAGCGGATGCAGGTCAGGAGCTTCAACGATTACGCGTTGAAGATTCCATCCCTGTCTTTCACGGAGTCGCGGCCTGGAAACGCGCAGATGACGCTGCGCGGCATCTCCAGTGGCACGAATAGCAGCGCCGGTTCGCTGCCGACCGTCGGCATGTATCTGGATGAGCAGCCCGTGACGACCATCTCCGGTCCCATCGACATCCACATGTACGACATCGCGCGAGTGGAAGTGCTGCCGGGGCCGCAGGGAACGCTGTACGGGGCCAGCTCGCAGGCTGGAACGGTTCGCGTCATCACGAACAAGCCGGACCCGACCCGCTTCGAGGGCGGATACAACCTGGAGCTGAACACGATCAAGAACGGAACCGTCGGCGGCACGGTGAAAGGGTTCGTGAATCTGCCGATATCCGAGAAGGTCGCGGCGCGACTGGTGGGCTGGTACGAGGAGCGCTCCGGCTACATCGACAATGTCTATGGAACGGTGATTGGCAGCGGCGTGGAGCGCAACAACGCCGGTTTCGAAAAGGATCACTACAACACGGTAAGCCTCATGGGCGCGCGGGCTGCACTGCGCATCGACCTGAACGACAACTGGACGGTCACGCCCGCGGTGATCGCCCAGCAGACCAATACGGACGGCAAGTTCTCGCAGCAGCACTGGTACGATCCCACGCGCGGCAGCGCCTTGCCGGACGAACTGTCGATCAAGGAGTTCTCGCCGACGCATGCGAGTGACGACTGGGTGGATGCGATGTTGACCGTGCAGGGCAAGATCGGAAACTTCGACATCACGTATGCCGGAGGCGCGCTGCGCAGAGATACGCATAGCCGCAGCGACTACGTCGACTACGAGGTGTTCTACGACGCGTATTCCGAGTGGTGGCCCGCTACCAGCGGCTCGTACACGCAGGGCGGCGCCTCCTACCGCATGTACAGCAGCGAGCTGCGGATCGCCTCACCGCAAGACAAGCCGGTGCGTTTCGTGGCCGGCCTGTTCTACAACCTGCAGAAGCAGTTCTACGTCAGCTCCTTCCGCTGGGAGCATGTCGACCAGCCGCAGTACACCCTCACCGGCTGGCCCAATACCAGCTACCTGCTCTACCAGGAGCGGCTGAACAAGGACACGGCCATCTTCGGCGAGGCCAACTGGGACATCACGTCGAAACTGACGCTGACCGCCGGCCTGCGCCGGTTCGAATACGACAACTCGCTCAAAGGGTTCTATGGCTTCGGCCCCAATGCCTATGGCACTTCGCCGCCGCCGCCGTTGTATCCGGGCGGCCCGCCGGGACCGGGAGGATCCTACAACGGCGAGCAGATGTGTTTGACCGTGGAGCCGTGGCGGGAGGCGCCCTGTCTCAACCTCGACAAGCAGACCGACGGCAAGGGCTGGACCCCGAAGGTCAGCGTGTCCTACAAGCTCACCGATCACCATCTGGTGTATGCCACGTATTCACGCGGTTTCCGGCCTGGTGGCGTGAACCGCGTGGACGAGGCGATCCCTTACATAGAGGACTTCCTTTCGAACTATGAAATCGGCTGGAAGACCAGTTGGTTCGACAATCGGCTGCGCTTCAACACCGCCCTCTATTACGGCGAGTGGGAGGACTTCCAGTTCAACTTCACCGGCTCGAACGGCATTGCTTCCATCGCGAACGCCGGCTCGGCACAGGTGAAGGGCGCGGATGTCCAGATCGAATGGGCGCCGTTGTCCAACCTGACCCTGATGTTGGCCGGGACCTACGCCGACGCCTATCTCAGCACCAACTATTGCGGCCGTACCGATGCGGACGGCAAACCCGTTACTTCCGATCCCTGCGTCGTGCCGGGCCGTGCTCCGTTCGCGCCGCTGGCGCCGACCGGAACACAGCTTCCCGGTTCGCCCAAGGTGAAGACCAACTTCAGTGCGCGTTACAGCTTCCCGTGGCTGAGCTACGACGCGTACGTGTCTGGAGACTTCATGTACCAGACGGGAGTGTGGCCGGAGATGCGCGTTCGACAGCGGGACATTCTCGGCAAGCTGCCGCCTTATGGGCTCGCCAACCTGTACATGGGAATCAAGAAGAACAGCTACTCCGTGGACCTGTTCGTGAAGAACGCGTTCGACCGGCGCGCCACCAGGCAGCGCTACTCGGATTGCACGGTGACGCTCTGCGGCTCCACGTCCGTGTACGACGTGATCGTGCCGCCGCGGATGATTGGCGTGCAGTTCGGGCAGCGGTTCTAAAGGAAGAGCGAACCATGACGTGGTCGTAGGTGCTTCGCGGCACTGCGACAGAACGACGATGCGGCACGCGGTCTCGGGGGCTTGCAGGCCTCCGAGACCGCTGATTTCACAGGCCGAATGCATACCATCGCCGTGGTATTGGTCGACCTGGGTATCTCTGGCATATTCGGTCGAGACGGCGATCTGGATGATTGCGCGATGCAACTGCAACGCGCTTCTGCAGCGTGTGAAGGCCGCATCGCCCGCTGGGCGCTTGCCGGGATTTTCGAAGCTTCGTGCGTAGTGCAAAAGAGGGATGAATCGTGACGATGCCCTTCTCCGCAGTCTTCTCAGGGCGACATCCCGAACGCTCTTCCGTGACGGCCAGGCTGTGCTGTGTCATCGCCTTTGCGCTGGCCGGCCAAGGTTGCTCTGTCGACAGCGGGCCGCAGAATGCAACGTCGACGGCGCATGCGCGGCTCATTTCGCAGAAGCAGTACTTCAATACCGTGGAGTACGTATTCGGCCCCGACATCACGCTGTCCACGCAGTTTGCTCCGTTCCGCCGCGTCGATGGCCTGCTGGCCAACGGTGGATCGACGGCCGGTATCACTGTCGGGCAGATGCGGGAGTTCCAGCGCACGGCCGGCGCCCTCGCAGAACAAGTCGTCAGCCCGGAGCACCGGAACTTTCTCATTCCGTGCAAGCCGGCCCGGGAAGATGCGGCCGATGAGGCGTGCGCCACGCAGTTCCTGAGCGTCGTCGGCCGGCTGCTGCAGAGAAGGCCGCTGGATCCCAAGGTACAAGCTGCCACGGTCGCCGAGGCTGGCGCGGCCGCCGATCGCCTCAAGGATTTCTATGCCGGCCTGGCGGTCGCCCTGGAGGGCCTGCTGATTTCGCCGGACATGCTCTTCATCATCGATCAAACCGAGCCCGATCCGAAGCGGCCAGGACAGCAGCGCCTGGATGCCTATTCGCTGGCGAGCCGCCTCAGTTTCTTTCTGTGGGACGCAGCGCCGGATGACGAGCTGCTGCAGGCTGCGCAACGCGGCGATCTGTACACGTCGAAGGGCAGGGCGCGGGCCGTTGACCGGATGCTCGCAAGCCCGCGACTGGAGGCCGGCGTGCGCGCCTTCTTCGACGACATGCTGGCATTCGACGAATTTGCAGTGCTGACGAAAGATCCGGGAATCTACCCGGCATTCAGCGGTGAGACGCTCCTGGATGCACGTGAGCAGACTCTGCTCACCATCTACGATCATGTGGTGGTCAAGAAGGGTGACTACCGCGACCTGTTCACGTCTCGGGAAACCTTCATCTCGCCGGCGCTTGCCCTTCTTTACGACGGCGTGAGCGCACCTCCCGGCTGGTCGCGTTTCGAGGTGCCTGCGGACAGCCCCAGGGTGGGCCTGCTGACCCAGGTCAGTTTCCTTGCCGGTCATTCGCATCCCGGCCGCAGCTCGCCAACGCTGCGAGGCAAGGCGCTGCGGGAATTGCTGCTCTGCCAGATCGTGCCGCGGCCGCCGCCCAACGTGGACTTCTCGCAGCTCGAGAACCCGGATGCGCATTATCCGACGCAACGCGATCGGGTTGCTGCGCACCTGGCCGCCCCGAGCTGCGCCGGCTGCCACAGGATCACCGATCCGATCGGCCTGGCGCTCGAGAATTTCGATGGTGCGGGCCGCTACCGTACGCAAGAGGGCGGTACGCCGATCGACGCGAGCGGCAACCTCGATGGCAAGCCGTTCACCGACGCCGTCGGTCTGGGGCAGGCGCTGCGCGACAATCCGGGGCTGCCCGCTTGCCTGGTCAAGCGAATGTACAGCTACAGCGTCGGCGGCTCCGACATCAAGGAAGAAAAAATCGTGCTGCCGTATTTTCGAGAGCGCTTCGAGGCCGACGGCTATCGTGTACCGGAGCTGATGCGAACGATCGCCATGAGCACGGCATTCTCTTCCATCGCCGAACCTGCTGCCACGCCGGCACAGACGCAGGTGGTGGCCGACCGAGGGGGAACTCGCAAGTGAAGAATCTGCGCAAGCTGGAGAGTCTGGGGCGTCGCCGTGTGCTTCGCGGTATGTTGAACGGCGGTATCGTCACCGTCGGATTGCCGCTTCTGAATTGCTTCCTGAACGACAACGGCACGGCGCTGGCTTCCGGCGCGCCGCTGCCGGTTCGGTTCGGGACGTGGTTCTGGGGCCTGGGCATGAACTCCAAGATCTTCGTGCCCAACAAGCTCGGCGCAGGCTACGACCTGCCCGAGGAGATCGCCGCGCTCGCCCGCGTGCGTGACGACATCAATCTGTTCACTAACTTCAATGCCTTCCGCGACTCCTCGCCGAACATATGCCACTACACCGGATGGGTCATCATGCGCACCGGGCAGGCGCCGACCGGTTCGGAAGATCGGCCCGGGGAAACCATCGACGTGACCATTGCCCGCGCGATCGGCCGCACTTCGAGATTTCCGACACTGACGGCCACCGCGACCGGCGACATGCGCACCAGCTTCAGCTACTTGAACGCGAATTCGCCGAACAGCGCCGAGCCTTCGCCGCTCAATTTCTACAGCCAGATTTTCGGCGCGGACTATCAGGATCCGAACGCCGAGTCGTTCACTCCCAATCCGCGCGTCATGGCGCGCAAGAGTGTCTTGTCGGGAGTGCTCGACCGGACTCGCGAGGTGACGAAGATCGTGGGGAGCGAGGACAGGGCACGCCTGGACCAGTACTTCACCGCGCTGCGCGACCTGGAGCGCCAGTTCGACCAACAGCTCACCAAGCCCGAGCCGATCGCCGCGTGCCATGCAGTGACGGCGCCGGCCCAGGATCCCAAGAACGGGATCGATTCCGACGCCGTGGCGATACGCCACAAGATGCTCACCGACCTGATGGTGATGGCGGTGGCGTGTGACCAGACGCGAGTCTTCAACATGGCCTATTCCGCATCGTCGGCCACCACCATCAAGGCGGGCTACGAGAAGCCACATCACACGACGACCCATGAGGAAGGGGTCGACAGCAAACTCGGATATCAGCCAACGGCGTCATGGTTCACGCGTCGCGCGATGGAGTCGTGGGCGACTTTCGTGGAGGCTTTCCGCAACGTCAAGGAAGGCGACGGCACCCTGCTGGACAATGTCCTGATCTATGCGACGACCGACCATGCCTGGGCCAGAGTCCACTCGCTCGAGGGCATCCCGCTGTTCACGGCGGGTCGGGCCGGCGGTCGCGTCAAGTCCGGGCTGCATATCGATGGCAAGGGAACGACTGCGGTGCGCGTGGGCTACACCGGCATGAAAGTGCTCGGCCTCGATGTGAACTCGTGGGGCACGAAAAGCAACAATACCACCAGCGAGGTGAGTGAGATGCTCGCATGAGACAGCCCCGGGCCATGAGTTGAATCCCACGGCGCAGTCAAGTCGTACCGATCCGCCGGCAGCACGTTTCCATTTCTGAGGTGACATCGTGAAAGAAGAAAAAGTCGTTGCAGAGCTCCTCACTGATTTCGAGCGCGGCAGGATCTCGCGCCGCCAGCTGGTGCAAAGCCTGGCGCTGGGCATGGTGGCGGCCTCGGTAGCCGCGCCGGTGCTGGCCCAGCGCAAAGGCTTCAAGGCGGTCGGCGTGAACCATATTTCACTCACCGTTGCCGATTACGCGCGCACCCGGGATTTCTACGCGGAGCTGCTTGGAATGGCGGTCAGCGAGGACAACGGCAGGCAGTGCTACCTCACTTTCGGCGATACCGTCCTCATTCCTCGCAACTCGCGCCAGCCGGGGCAGAAGGCGGTGGTCGATCACATTGCGTACAGCATCGAGGACTGGGACCGCAAGCAGGTCGAAGAGGAGCTGACGCGTCGCGGCCTGGATCCGAAACCCGACTACGAGGGCAGCTTTCATGTCCGCGATCCGGATGGCTACGACCTGCAGATATCGGCCAAGAATTTCATGACGATGCCTTCGTGATGATGCGTATGGTCCTTGGCCCGAGCAGATGTGAACGAGGGTGGCGTATGCCCAGGGGCGTAGGTCTGTTGGCTGCGTGCATCGTTGCTACGCTCGCCTGCAGTCCACTGCGTGCGGACGACAATCCGAAGGAAGTATCTCGCGCCGTTCCCTTGCCGCCGGGAGTCCGCGTGGAGGCCACCGAGCTCGATGGTCCGGTGTTCGCCGACCCGGCGGGGAAAACGCTGTATCGATGGCCATTGCGTCAGCTGCGCAATGGTCAGGCCGGCGATCGTGCCGGGTCATCCGAATGTACCGATGTTCCCTCCGTCGTCAGCGCCGGCTTGATGAGCCCCTATCCCGGCGGGCTCAAATTGCCGGACCTCGATGAGCGTCTCGCCTGCACGCAGATGTGGCCGCCGTTTCTCGCCGACGCCGACGCGCAACCCGTCGGCAAGTGGAGCACCATCAAGCGCAAGGATGGCTCCCTGCAATGGGCCTATGAAGGCCTGCCCGTCTACACCTCTTATCTCGATCAGCTTCCGGGAGATGTTTTCGGCGGAAGGGCCGACAAGCGTGGCGGTGATACGCCAGCGATGCGCGCGCCCATCGGGCCGCCACCCGATGTGCCGCCCGGGTTCGCGGTGAAGACGATGAGTACGGGACGGTTGCTGGTCACGGACAAGGGCCGCTCGGTCTATGCATCGGATCGCGACACTCCGCAGAAATCGAACTGTGACGCGACTTGCGCTGATACCTGGGTTCCGTTGCTGGGGCCCGCGTACTCGGTGGTGCCGCAGGGCAGTGCACGGGGCGAGTGGTCGCTGATCGAGCGCTCTGCCGGCATCAAGCAATGGGCGTACCGCGGTCAACCGCTCTACGAGTATCGTCTGGATACTGGATCAAACGGCTTCAGGGGCAGCGATGTGCCGGGCTGGCACAACGTCTACACCCAGCGTGCGCCGTCGCCGCCACCGGGATTCACGGTGCAGGACACGACCGCCGGACAGGTCCTTGCCGATCAGCACGGCAAGACGATCTACACTTATTTTTGCGGCGACGACAGCCAGGACCAGCTTGGCTGCGATCATCCGCGGCAGGAGCAGGCCTATCGCCTGGTTGTCTGTGGCGGCGGCGATCCGGAGCGATGCCTGCAGACCTTTCCCTACGTCCCTGCAGCCCAGGACGCCAAGCCGACCAGTCGCTCCTGGAGCGTCATGACCATCGATCCTCGCACCGGCCGCAGTGTGGACGCGCAACATCCCGGTGCTTTGCGAGTCTGGGCATATCGCGACCGTCCCGTCTACACCTACGCCGGCGACCGCCGTCCGGGCGACACATTTGCAAACGGACACGGCGAGTTCAGAGGGCTGCGCAATGGCTTCCGCGCCTTCTGGCTGCGCGATGACTTTTTCAACCAGGATCAGCCCGGCCCCGGATAGAACGGGGCCGCGAGCAGAGGGGGCAACCAATGGCCAAGCGAACGATGCGGCGGAAGAGGCTCGGGCTGATCGCCGTGGTGCTGCTGTCGTCCTTCCACGTGGCATCCACCAACAGTCAGAGCGGTGGCGACAGTGCCAGCACCTTGAAGGGCGCCAGTACCGTCAAAGGTGGCACGATTGCGTTCGCTTTGACCAGTCTGCGTTGGGCAACCTATCTCACGCCCGACGGGCAGGTGGATTGTCCCGACGGCGTCAATGACGGGCCTCGCGAGCAGTTCGCCGCGCTCTTTCCAGGCGACGGCAAGGGCCGGGCTCTGGCGGATACCCAGTTGCAGCGCGAAGTGCAGAACTGGTTTCCCACCACCGCGCCCGACTACTTCAAATTCCGGGAACCGCGCGGCCCCCACGCGCTCGGCCTGAACCTGGACGGCAAGACCGATCCCGAGGATTTCACCAGCCCGCAGGGCGAGCCGGGAATCGACAATCAGTTGTACCGGGTGCTGGGCTGTATCAACAGCTATCGCGATGCGCAGGGAACCAACGATTCACTGAATAGCCTGGAGATCGTCAGCGACGGCTACAACCGGCTGCTGGTCGAGTTGAATGGCGTGACCAGTCTGGAGAACAGCGACAACGTCGAAGTCATGTTGTACCGGGGCCTGGACCCGCTGTACACCACTGCGGACGGCAAGGGCTTCCTGCCGGGAGGCAGCCAGCGAATCGACGTGCGCTGGGGCCAGAAGTTCATTCAGCGCCTCAAGGGCAAGATCGTGAACGGTGTCCTGACGACCGAGCCTGCGGACGTCGCATTCCCCTGGGCGGTCTTTGCGCTGCCCACGGATGAATATCTGCGCGGCGCAAGCCTGCGCCTGGATCTCACTGCCACGTCCGCCGAAGGACTGATCGGCGGATTCGCCGACATAGAGACCTGGTACTTCCAGCTCATGTCGTCGCAATCGACGCACTGCCAGAGTTACGGCCAGCTCGCCTCCATGTCGCTCTACAAGGCAATGCGCCGCCTCGCCGACGGCTATCCGGATCCGAAGACCGGCGCCAATACGGCCATTTCGTCGGCGCTGCGCGCTACCTTCACGCAGGTCTATATCCTTCCCGAGTCGAAGGCAGAGCTGGCGAACATAAAGACCCTGCAACGTGCGGAGCCCTATCGGGGACCGCCGAATCCGAGGTCGGTGGCCGAGGAGATGGGCGACTTTGCCGATGTCAGGGCCACTTTGACGAAGGCGGACTAGGCACACCGCGACTGCGCCAGCGGATGCGAGTCAATCTGCTCGGGGCCGCCCCGATTCAGCGGCCCGAGTTCCACGGCGCTTTCGGTGCACGCGCAGACTGCCGTCCCTGGCAGCCTGTGTCGTTGGCTCGCGTCAGGTGTTCTGGCTCCCTGCCAACGCTTTGCGAACACCTTCCGCATAGGCCGGGTCGGCCTTTGCGAAATGGCCGAGCTGTCGCTCGACGATCTCGTCCGGCACGCCCTGGATCGCCGCGGCAACGTTGCCGAACAGACGTTCGCGCTCATCGGCCGGCAGCAGCCGGAACAGATCGCCGGCCTGGCTGTAGTAGTCGGCGTCGTCACGATGATCGTAGCGTGCGATCGGGCCGCTGAACGCTTCCGGTAGCGCTGGCTCTGCGAACGAAGCGTCGTCGGTCGGGCCGCCGAACGAGTTCGGTTGATAGTTAGGCACGGCCTTGCCATCGGCGCGCAAGCCACCGTTATCATCGAAGCGCATCGCGCCGTCGCGATGTGCGCTCGCGAACGGGCAGCGTGGTGCGTTGATCGGCAGGCTGCCATGATTCACGCCGAGTCGGTAGCGCTGCGTGTCGCCGTAGGAGAACAGGCGGCCTTGCAACATCCTGTCGGGCGAGAAACCGATGCCGGGCACGACGTTGGCCGGGTTGAACGCGCTCTGCTCGACCTCGGCGAAGTAGTTGGCCGGATTGCGATTGAGCTCGAGCACGCCGACGTCGATCAGCGGATAGTCCTTGTGCGGCCACACCTTGGTGAGATCGAACGGATTGATGCGGTAGGTCGCTGCGTCTGCCTCGGGCATCACCTGCACGCACATGCGCCAGCGCGGGAACTCGTTACGCTCGATCGCCGCGAACAGGTCGCGCTGCGAGCTTTCGCGATCGTTTGCGACCACCGCGGCGGCTTCCGCGTTCGTGTAGTTGGCGATTCCCTGCATCGACTTGAAATGGAACTTGACCCAGAAGCGTTCGCCGGCCGCGTTCAGGAAACTGAAAGTGTGCGAGCCGAAGCCGTGCTGCTGGCGCAGGTTCTTCGGAATACCACGATCGCTCATCAGGATCGTGACCTGGTGCAACGACTCGGGGTGACGCGACCAGAAATCCCAGACGGCGACCGGATTGCGCAGGTTCGTGCGTGGATCGCGCTTTTGCGTGTGGATGAAATCGGGGAACTTCAGCGGATCGCGGATGAAGAACACCGGCGTGTTGTTGCCGACGAGGTCCCAGTTGCCTTCCTCGGTGTAGAACTTGATCGCGAAGCCGCGTACGTCGCGTTCCGCATCGGCCGCGCCGCGTTCACCGGCGACGGTCGAGAAGCGCAGGAACAGGTCGGTTTTCTTGCCGACCGCCGAGAACAGCTTCGCTTTCGTGTAGCGCGAGATGTCATGCGTGATCGTCAGCGTGCCGTAGGCGCCTGAGCCCTTGGCGTGCACGCGGCGTTCGGGAATCACTTCGCGATCGAAATGTGCGAGCTTCTCGATCAGCCAGAAATCCTGCAGCGTGACCGGGCCGCGCGGGCCGGCGGTCTCGCTGTTCTGATTATCGGCAATCGGACGGCCGGCGGCGCTGGTGAGCGTGTTGGTGTTCTTGGTCATCGAAACTCCAGTCGGTAGAGGCGGTGCTGGCTGGCGTCGGCTGGCGCACCGCGTGACGTAAATTCTGCGTAATCCAACGACGCGCCTACTGTAGGTGGTAGGCGCTCCCGGGAGAACTCGATTGTTTGGATGCTATCCATAGCGTGCGGCTATGGACCGGTGCAGCTGCTTCAAGCCGGCTCGAAGGCTCTATCGGTCGGTGCGATCCACGTCAACTTCGGACACCCGAACCCAGGCACTTAGATTCCCGTAGCGTCGACGCTGGCTGGCGCAGGAAGGGTTCTGTCATCATGCATCGCCACTGCGAGCTGCACTCTTTAACGCGTCGGTGGCCGTCATCGGCGCCCAACCTGACGAGGACATCAATGCGTTTGACTTCTTCTTTCAAGAGAACGAGCCTGCGGGCCGGTGCCGTCGCACTGATGATCAGTTCCATCTGCAGCGCGCAGACGCCAGCTGCGCCAGAGCCGGCTGTCTATGTGCACGCGGGTTCCTTGCTCGACAAGCCTGGGCAGGAGCCGCGCGGTGCATCCACCATCATCGTGCGGGGCGGCAAGATCGAGGCGGTTCGCGATGGCCTGGTAGCGCCGGAGGCGGGCGCCAAGCTGCTCGATCTGAGCAAGCAGTTCGTGCTGCCGGGGCTGATCGACATGCACGTCCATATTTTCAGCGACGACGACAAGATGCGCGCCCGCATGGAAATGGCGAATCGCGACATCGAGGACAACCTGCTCATCGGCGTGGATAACGCGCGCCGGACACTCGGAGCCGGCTTCACTACGATTCGCGACCTGGGCTCCGACATTCGCAGCGTAACGGCACTTCGCGACGCGATCGCCTCCGGGCTGGTTCAAGGTCCGACCATCGTCGCGGCCGGCAGGGCCATCGCCATTACCGCCGGACATGGCGATGGCGCCAATAACTTGAATCGAGATCTGACCGCCGTTGCGCGTGCCAACGGTACCAACGTCTGCAACGGTGCGGATGATTGTCGTCGCGCAGTGCGTGAGCAGATCTCACAGGGCGCGGACGTGATCAAGTTCACCGCGACCGGCGGTGTGCTGAGTAATGTGGCGGGCGGACTCAAGAGGCAGATGTTTCCGGACGAGATGAAAGCCATCATCGACACGGCGCATATATTCGGGCGCAAGGTGGCCGCACATGCTCATGGCCAGGACGGGATCAAGGCGGCATTGGAGGCGGGCGTCGATTCGATCGAGCACGGCAGCTTCACGGATGCGGAGACCAATGCGCTTTTCAAGCGCAACGACGCATGGCTGGTGCCCACGTTGCTTGCTCCGCGCGCGGCCGTCGAACAGGGTCGGGCAGGTTCGCGCACCAGAACGTCGCTGCTCAAGGCCGAGGAGGCAATGGCGGCCCACGCCAAGAACGTCGCGACTGCGGTCCGTTCCGGCGTAAAGATCGCCTTCGGCACGGATACGGGCGTGTCCGCGCATGGCCAGAACGCGCAGGAGTTCAAGCTGATGGTCGACGTCGGCATGACTCCCGCAGCTGCGATTCGCGCAGCCACCGCCGACGCTGCAACGCTGCTTGGCCGCGCAGACTCCATCGGAACGTTGGAGCCCGGCAAGGATGCGGACATCATTGCCGTTGCCGCGAATCCGCTGACCGACGTGACCGAACTCGAGCGCGTCCAGTTCGTGATGCGCCGTGGCGTCGTGCACAAGGTGGAGGGCGCGTACCAGGCTTTCCCACCTGAGGGTTGAAAGTGAAAGACCGGCGCCCGTACGACGGGCGCCGGTTGTGCGTGAGCGATTAGAGGAGGTCGTCAGCTGTTCGGCCGTGTCGCGGTGAATACTGCCAATTGATCAGCGAAAGCCCGCTTGTAGGCGGGCCGCGCTTCGCCACGGGCGACATAGGCGCAGAGGTTTGGATGGTTCTCCAGTAGGCCCGGTCGATTCAGCCTGCGCAGCACCGTTACCATCAGTAAGTCACCGGCGCTGAAGGCACCGTCGAGCCAGTCAGCGTCGCCAAGTCGATTGGAAAGTTCACCCAACCGCGCGCACACGCGCTCATCGAGAAAGCGCAAGCGCTCTTCATGCCACGGCTTGTCGTGCTCCAGGAGTATCGCCATTGAGCGCTCGACGATCGGTGGCTCCACGGTGTTGAGCGCAGCGAACATCCATGTAATCGCGCGTAACCGTGCATTTGCGTCGTAAGGCAGCAGTCCTGCATGACGCTCGGCGATATGGAATACGATGGCTCCCGTCTCGAACAGGGTGAGATCGCCTGCTTCGTAGGTCGGAATCTGCCCAAAGGGATGAAGTCGCAGATGCGCGGGTTCCTTCATCTCACTGAAGGAGAGCAGCCGGACCGCATAAGGCTGACCCACTTCCTCGAGCGCCCAGCGAACGCGCATATCGCGTGCCAATCCCCGGCCGCGATCCGGTGACCGCTCAAAAGCGGTGATGGTGGGAATCATCGGCTCTGTCATCTTGGTCTCCTGCGCTTGCTGCTGCATCCAGAGGACGAAGCATGGAGTTGCATTCCGACAGCAGGTCCAAGAATCGCACTGTCTGAAGGGACGGTGTCCGCTTCCGGCGAAAACAGTCGCGGATCCCAGGGCGGAGCGCCATCGGGTAACCTATCGGCATGACCCAGTGCTGGTGGCTCTATCTGCTCGCGTGCCGCGATGGCCGAACGTACGCCGGCATCGCGACCGACGTGACAGCCCGCTTCGCCGCTCACAGCAGTGGCAAAGGGGCGAAATTCACACGCGCCAATCCTCCTGTTCGAGTGCTTGGCGCACAGGCCTTTGCCAGCAAGTCCGAAGCGCTCAAGGCGGAAGCGGCGTTGAAGAAGCTCGGCCGCGTGGAGAAGTTGGCCTGGGCCCGGGAACGCGCGCCGATTTCTGAAGCATAGAAGGATATGTAAGGAGACGCAGTATGGACCGATTCACCGGTGGCTGCCTGTGCGGCAACGTCCGGATCGTGGCGTCGGGCCGGCCCTATCGGGTCGGCCTTTGTCATTGTCTCGACTGCCGCAAACATCATGGAGCCCTGTTTCACGCCTCCGCGGTGTTTGCGCAGGATGCCGTGACCATCGATGGCGAAACACGCGACTATGCCGGGCGCTTCTTCTGTCCCCGCTGCGGTTCGTCCGTTTTCGGGCGCAGCGCAGACGAAATCGAAGTGCACCTGGGAACCCTGGATGCTCCTGATCAACTGAGGCCCACCTACGAGCTCTGGACCCTTCGTCGCGAGTCCTGGTTGCCGCCGTTTCCTTTTGCCAGGCGCTACGAGCGGGATCGTGAAGGCACGAGCCGATTCGAGGAGTAGGTCGCGCGGACGACGTGGCGACGTCAAGTGAGGCGCGTGCTTTGATTGCGAGCGTGAAGGGAGTAGGGCGCGCCGTTCCACGCGCCCCATAGTGCTCGCTGGGTCGAAGCCGTTTACCGATCGATGTCGTAGCCGGCAGTGGGTCCGGTCGTGATGAACAGGACCGGCCGGTGTGAATGGCGCGCCACGGAGATCTCAGCCTTTGGGATGAGCATTCGGTCTGCAACTGTGATGAGCGTCCCGTACATCCGTGCCCTGCAGCGATTCTTCGCTTGCGTTCAGGAACCCGGTCTTTCGCGCTTTTCGGTCTCGGCTTGATGTGTATCTGGCTGGCGCGTCGACGTCACGCTGTCCAGTCCGCGGTCATCGCGCAAACGAGAACGCCGCCCGAAGGCGGCGTTTTCGTTCGTGCCCTGTCGAGTCGGATGTGGCTCGATGGACTCCGAAAAGCATCGGGGCCGAGCTTCAGCCCGGCCCCGATACCGATACGATCAAAGTAGCCGGATTACCAGCGGCTGCCGCCGCCGCCGTAACCACCACCACCGCTGCGACCGCCGCCATAGCCGCCGCCGCCGCTACGACCACCGCCCTTGGGCTTGTCCTGCGCTTCGTTGACCTTCAGCGGGCGGCCGCCCATGTCCTGGCCGTTCAGGGCCTGGATTGCGCGGGCAGCATCGGCGCTGGGCATTTCGACGAAGCCGAAGCCGCGGGGGCGGCCGGTATCGCGATCGTTGATCAGGCTGACCGAATCGACGGTGCCGTGCTGCTCGAACAGGGTGCGCACAGCGGCTTCGTCAGCGCTGAAGGGCAGGTTGCCCACGTAAATCTTACTCATTGAAATGGACCTTCTATGAAAACCTGCCGCCTTCGGTTTGAGAGTGCTCTGCAGGTAGAACGAAAAAACGACAGGCATGCCATCGCTGGCACAGGCTGCCTCCTGGGGATCGGGAACGATTCGAAATTGCGGACCTTGGTGAAGACGTCGCCGAACGGCGCAGGCAGCAAGGAAAACAAAAGAAGAATCACGAGCCGGGCGAGACTATACACGCTTATGCGGACATGGGCCGAAATTTCTGCGCGGACGGCGGCAACGGCGGGCGGCTGCTAAGCTCCGTCGGGCTTTTACCGAGCTTCAAGGGGGCTCATATCGATGCATTTGCCGCGAATCGGTCTGGCGATCACGACCCTTGTCCCATTGGTGTGCTCCGCGCAGGGTCCGGCGGCTCCGGCGGCGGCACGGGCCGTGCTCGACGCCTGCATCGAGTCTGCCGCTTCGGGCGCCGCCGTCGATACGGCGAAGCTGGCGCCACACTTCAAAGCGGCGAGTCCCGGGCAGAACAAGCGATTCGAGTCGGTCGAGCCCCTTCCTGACATGGAGCTGCTGATCGACCATGTCGGCATCCTGCGCTGCACGCTCATGGCAGACAAGAGCGCGGCGAAGTCGGAGTTCGCGACCGCCCTGACCAAGGCCATTCGCTCGCGGCCGGGCTTCGAGCGTGGTTCTCTGCAATCCGTGTCCGATGCGCATCTGGCGCCCGGCGACGCCGCGAAAGGCATCCATCGGGTGATGGTGACGATGGAAGAGGACGCGGAGAAGGAAACCTGGACCGTCACCGTGTGGGATGGCCGCTTGCCGAGCGTCAAAGCAAACTGATTCCGCCACCGGTGAACCGCCGTCATGCCCGCTTCGAGCTGATGGCAAGAACTCCTTATAGTGTGGACGCCGGCTCATGTGCATGAGCGCGACGCCATTGTTTGCGTTGGATCAGAACTCGAAGCTGATCGAAGCGCCGAGGTTGGCGCGCCAGACATCTTTGATCTCGTAGGGATTGATGTCGGTGATGCCCAGGTTGCCGCTTCTGGTCTTGCCGGTTTCGAATTTGCCGGAGTAAGCCAGCAAAGCCTCCAGACCCAGTGCGACGCTGGGCGTGACCTTGTAACGGATCCCGGCGCCAATCTGTGCAGCAGGGCCGACCTTCCTATGGCTGGCAACGTTGGCAAGGAAAATCCCCGTGGCCCTGTCCGTTTCGACGACGCCGGAGAGTGCGTTGAACGTTACTCCCAGGCCTGCGCTGGCCCTGACGGAGGTTGCTTCAGATAGAGGAAATTCATAGGCGAGATTGCCCATGATCGCATCGCTGGTGGCTGAGCCTTCATAAGCGGAAGACACGCCGAACATCGGGAAATTCACCTTCCAGTCGATGTCGCCTTCGATGTGCTGATAGCTTAGGAATGCAGACGTGGCTGTACCCAGCCGGTAGCCGACATGGCCGCCGGCTCCCGCGGTTTTCCCAAGACGCACGTTGCCGACGACACCGCCTCCGGCAAAGGGCGCGCCGCCATCGACAGTGCTGGAAGATCCCTCTGCCGTACCTGCGAATACGTCAAGCCCGGCGAAAAAGCCGCGTTCTGCGGCCGACGCCATTGCCGGGCAAGTTGCCCACACCACAGAAGCCAGAACCCATGATCGTATTTGCATGGCCACCACCGACAAAGAACGCACCTCGACATGATGCGAATCATGGTTGGCCAAAATCGTTGATCTGCTGCCCGTTTTCAGCACGAGCCCGAACCTGTGGCGTGCGTCTCGAACAAGGATGCAAAGCCGAGTGCGGCGTGAAAGTCGCATGGCTGTGATGATCGAGCAGTGTCGAGGGATGAGTGCCTTGCTGAGCCTGCTCTGCAGGACGATTGCTGTCTCACGATCCTGAATGGAAAATTACGGTCGCTTATCTCTGAATTACGAATGAAAAACAATATTCATTTTTAGTAAGTTGCACGGTGGTCCGTACCTCGAAGCTGAGCTTCGTCGGCTGTGAGGACGGATGACTCGGATCCAGGATGGAGAATCAGATCTCTTTTTCTCCAATAACAAACAAAGTTAGATGCAGGGGGAAGTGGCATTGAATACTCGAATGACAGCTGCTGGACGGCAATCTGACGTCGCTGCTTCGGTGCGACGTGCGTTGCGGAGTGCGGGGTTCCTGGCGGGGTTGGCAACGGTGTTTGCTGCCGGGTCGGTGACGGCGCAGGAAGCCGCTCCCCAACTCGAAGAAGTCATGGTCACCGGTTCGCGCATTCAGCGTACCGATGGCTTCGAAGCGCCGACGCCCGTGAGCGTGATGGGTGAGGACATGCTCAAGGAAATGGCGAGCACGACCATTTCGCAGTCCGTCATCCAGATGCCGCAGTTCTCCGGCAGCCTGACCTCGAGCAATCTTTCCTCGAACGTGGGTACGGGCACCGCTGGCGCGAACCTCTTGAACCTGCGTGATCTCAACGCGAACCGCACTCTGGTGCTGTTCGACGGCAAGCGCATGGTGCCCTCGGTCGTGGGCAGCGGCGGCAACGCCGGCGCGGTGGATACGAACTCCATTCCCGGCGACCTGATCCAGCGGGTGGAAGTGGTGACGGGCGGTGCGTCCGCGTCCTACGGTTCGGACGCCGTCGTCGGCGTGGTGAACTTCATCCTCAACAGAGACTTCACCGGCAACAAGTTCACCGTCCAGAGCGGCCAGTCCGAGGAGGGCGACGGCGAGACCTTCAAGATGTCCCTGACCCACGGCAACGAATTTGCCGATGGCCGCGGCCATTTGTTGCTGGCGGGCGAAATGACCGAGGACAAGGGCGTCTTCGGCACCTACCGGGACTGGAACGAGAAGGAAAACTGGCAGCTCATGGCCAATCCGGACTACGTCCCCGGCAATGGCTTGCCTCATTACATCATTGCCCCCAATGTCGGTCCGGGCAACGGAACGTACGGCGGCCTGATCATCAATTGCCGACTCAACGGCGGCACCGGCAATCTGAATGCGAGCCCCGGCACCGGCGCTCGCTGCCCCTTGCAGGGAATCCAGTTCGTCGACGGCGGCGTCACTGCACCGTTCAACTATGGCTCCATGATCAACAACAACGCCCCAGGCACCACCATGCTGGGCGGGGACTGGCAGCAGGCGCGCATCGACCAAACCACGAGCATTGCCTTGCCGCTCGCGCGTCGTAATTTGTTCGGTCGTGTGAGCTATGACGTCACCGACAACACCAACGTCTACGCGGAGCTGGGCTGGTCCACCACTCATTCGCACAATCGCTGGGTGGTGCCCAACCTCAACAACGGCGGCACCGGCGCCACGATCCTCTCGGGCAATCCGTTCATTCCGGCGAACCTGCAGGCGCAGATGGATGCCAACGACGTTGCATCGTTCACGGTCGGAACGTTCAATGGCGACATGTCGCCATTGCAGGGTATCAACGATCGCGAGACCCGGCGCGCCATGGTCGGCATCGACAGCAGCTTCGATCTGTTCGGCACCAATTGGAAATGGGATGCCCACGCGGGTTACGACCAAACGAACATCATCTCCAAGACACCGGGAGACGAGATCACTGCGAACTGGCGCGTTGCGACGCGTGCCATTCGTGATGGTGTGACGGGCGAGATCATTTGCGATCCGGCCTACTTTGCCCAGGTAACGGCTGACAACATCGCCCGAGGAGTTGCCCCGCCGCAGGAAGGCTGCGTGCCCTACAACCCGATGGGTCTGGGGGTCAACAGCCAGCAGGCCATCGACTATGTCTCCGATACCGGCTGGTCGAACATGACGGTACGGCAGTGGCAGGCGGCGGTGAACATGAGCGGTGAACCGTTCTCCACCTGGGCAGGTCCCGTGTCCACGGCATTCGGTGTGGAATTCCGCAGGCAATGGGTGGACGGCAAGGTCAGCGATCTCGACCAGGCCAGCGCCTACTTCGCCGGCAACTACAAGGCCACCGAAGGTTCGTACAACGTGACCGAGGGTTACCTCGAAACCATCCTCCCGTTGTTGAAGGACGTGCCATTCGCGGAAGCCTTCGATCTCAACGCAGGCGTTCGTCAGACCAGTTACAGCGTCTCCGGTGACGTCACGACCTGGAAGGTGGGTGCCAGCTGGACGCCGGTATCGGATGTGCGCTTCCGCTGGACTCGTTCACTCGACATTCGCGCGCCGAATCTGGGTGAGATGTTCAACCCCGGCGTCGTGGGCACGGGCAACACCAATGACCCGTTCGATGGGCCGCTGGATTCCTCCGGACTTCCGACAGGAGCCTCGTACCTGCTGAAGTCGACGACACCTGGCAGTACTGCGTTGAAGCCGGAACGGGGATACACCACGGGCATTGGCGTGGTCTTCCAGCCGCACTTCATCCCAAGGCTCAATCTGTCGCTGGACTACTACGACATCACGATCAAGGATGCCATCTCGTCGTTCGGCACCGGCACCATCCTGAATCAGTGCTTCAACCACTACAAGGACACGGGCTCGCTGACGGGCAACCCGTTCTGCGACATGATCGAGCGCGAGGGTCCCACGACGGCGAACGGTGTCTTCAACCAGGTGTCCCTGATCACCGGTGCGCCCGTCAACCTGGCCGGCGTGACGGAGACTGGCGTCGACTTCAATGCCAACTACTCCATTCCCCTGCCGAAGGGCGA
>Ga0182745_1001648_pt1 | contig 21185 bp, 18 predicted proteins | sample eDN3rd30CKraftBY_FD_128523 | JGI IMG/M metagenome (GOLD analysis project Ga0182745, IMG submission 128523) | Enriched backyard soil microbial communities from Emeryville, California, USA - eDNA 3rd pass 30_C Kraft BY (version 2) (version 2) | ecosystem: Environmental > Terrestrial > Soil >...
CTCCCACCGGGCGGCCCGGCCGGTCCTTGCCGTTCCAGGCATACAGATCGAGGTGCAGCCAGTGACGCGCGTGACTCACGAAGCGGCGCAAGAACAGTCCCGCCGTGATGGCTCCCGCGAACGACGACGAGGAGACATTGTTCAAGTCGGCTACCTTGCTCGACAGTTCGTCGTCATAGCCCGACCACAGCGGCATGGGCCACAGGGGATCGGATTCTGCATGGGCCGTTTTGGCCAGGCCGGCCACCACGCTCTCGTCATTGCCGAACAGGGCCGGCAACTCCGGGCCCAGACCGACGCGCGCCGCGCCGGTCAGAGTGGCCATGTCGATGAGCAGGTCGGGCCGTTCTTCATCGGCCAGCGCCAGCGCATCGCACAGGATCAGTCGGCCCTCGGCGTCGGTGTTGCCCACCTCCACGGTCAGGCCTTTGCGGGTGGTCAGTACGTCGCTGGGACGAAAGGCGTTGCCCGAGATGGCGTTTTCGACCGCCGGAATGATCAGGCGCAAACGCACCGGCAGCTGCGCATCCATGATCAGGTGTCCCAACCCTAGAACCGCGGCAGCGCCGCCCATGTCCTTCTTCATCAGCAGCATGCCCGAGCTGGGCTTGATGTCCAGGCCGCCCGAGTCAAAACAGACGCCCTTGCCCACCAGCGTCACCTTGGGATGAGTGGCTTCGCCCCACTCGATGTCGATCAGACGGGGTGCCACGGCGCTGGCTCGTCCGACGGCATGCACAGTCGGAAAACGCTCGCTGAGCAAGGCATCGCCGACGATCACCCTCTGTCGCGCGTGATGCCGCTGGGCCAACTCGAGAGCGGCTGCGGCCAACGCCGCGGGTGACATGTCGTTGGCAGGAGTGTTGACCAGGTCACGCATCAGCGCGGTGGCACGTGACAGTCGCTCCACCTCGGCCAGATCGGCTCCTTCCGGCAGGCGCAGGTGCAGGGTTCGCGCCGGTGCCTGGCGATAGCGCTCGAAACGGTACTGGCCGTAGGCCCAGCCAAATGCAAAGTGGGTGGCCGCCGCCGCGTCCAGGCGCGGGACTGGACCCGGGGCCAGGTGATAGTCGCCGTCGGGCAGCCGGTCCGGCAGGCCGGCCGCGTGCCAGAAACTGAATGCGTCGTGGCCGCTGCGCTTGCCCAGGCCGAGCGCCACCGCCGCCAGCGAACCGCCGCTGTTCGGTATCAATACCAGTTTGGCGCGTTCGCCCTTGAACGCATTGACCGACAACCAATTGCGGGCGAACTCGTCCTGCGTGGCACGCCAGGTGTCGAATTCATCCTCGTGAACCAGGTGCAGCGGAATCGATCCCGGCTGCGGGTCGGTGCGAAACATGCGCTTGATCGGTCTCGTGAAGGTCGGAACGAACGCTGGAATAGGCGGCCAAGAATATCATTGCTGGCGGCGCAGGTTGCAGCGCGCGAAGCGCAAGGCGCAGGGAATTGTGTACAAAATGAGTTGACAAGCCGCTTGGCGTTATGTTGCTATCGACTCATTATTGCTCCGTTTCGTCCTGGTCATACGAACCCCGCACCGGCCCGGTCGATGCGGGGTTTTTCGTTTTCAAACCCACGCTTCCAGGAGCGCACATGCAGATCTATTCGCAGAAGGACGTCGACAAGAAAGCCCTCAAGGGCGCCCGTATCGCCATTCTCGGCTACGGCAGTCAGGGCCGCGCTCATGCGCTGAACCTCAAGGACAGCGGTTTCGACGTCGTAGTGGGTGTCCGCAAGGGCGGCGCCAGCTGGACCAACGCCAAGAAGGACGGTCTGCAGATCGCCGAGCCCGCCGAGGCTGTGAAGGGTGCGGCACTGATTGCGTTCCTGACGCCCGATCTGACCCAGAAGGACCTGTACAAGGAAGTCATCGGCAACGTGACCAAGGGCGCGACCATCCTGTTCGCACACGGCTTCAACATTCATTTCGGCCAGATCAAGCCGCGCAAGGACCTGGACGTGGTGCTGATCGCGCCGAAGGGCCCGGGCGGTCTGGTGCGTCGTCAGTACGAACAGGGCCGCGGCGTGCCTTGTCTGTTGGCGGTGTTCCAGAGCCCGACCAAGCAGGGCAAGAAGAACGCCCTCGCCTACGCTCACGGCATCGGCGGCACCCGCGGTGGCGTGCTCACCACCACTTTCGCGGAAGAGACGGAAACCGATCTGTTCGGCGAACAGGCCGTGCTGTGCGGCGGCACCACCGAACTGGTGGTCAAGGGCTTCGAGACCCTGGTGGAAGCCGGTTACCAGCCCGAGGTGGCCTACTACGAAGTGCTGCACGAATTGAAGCTGATCGTCGACCTGCTGCATGAAGGCGGGCTGGCCAAGATGCACAAGTTCGTCAGCGAGACCTGCAAATACGGCGACCTGACCCGGGGTCCACGCATCGTCAACAAGAACACCAAGCGCGAAATGAAGAAGGTGCTGCAGGAAGTCCAGAACGGCACGTTCGCGCGCCAGTGGATTTCGGAGAACAAGCGCGGCCGCAAGAAGTACAACCAGCTCATGAAGAAAGACATGAACCACAAGATCGAAAAGGTTGGCGTGAAGCTGCGCGCACGCATGCCCTGGCTGCAGGAAAACGTATAAAACAGCGACTCGGGCATCCTGCCACTCGCGCTGTGGCTGCGGGGAAAAGGCGTGACTTTTCCCCTACGCTCGCCACCTGCGGCGGCGGGCACGTCCCTGTGCCTGGACGGAGCCTATAAAACACCGACTCGGGCATCAGGCCAGCCATCGCTTGCCACGATGGCTGGCTGATCATTGAGCAGGGCGCCGGGCGGCCCGGCTTGGCATGCTACGGGCCATGGCCGATCCGGCCGCTACATCACCTCCCCGGCATGACCAGCAAATCTTCGGCCAAAACCCTGTTCGAGAAAGTCTGGGAACAGCATCAAGTGGTTCCCGAGAGCGCCGACACTCCGGCGGTGCTGTACATCGATCTGCACCTGGTTCACGAGGTGACCTCGCCCCAGGCGTTCTCGCTGCTGCGTTCGCAGGGCCTGAAGGTGCGCCGCACCGATCGCACGCTGGCCACCATGGATCATTCCACTCCCACCGACCCGGACGAAGTGTTCGGCCGGGTGCCCATCAAGGTGGAATCGGCGGCGCGCCAGGTCAAGGAACTGGCGAAGAACTGCCGTGAGTTCGGCGTCGAACTGCTCGACCTCGGCAGTGACCAGCGTGGCATCGTGCACGTGGTGGGCCCGGAACTCGGCGCCACCCAGCCCGGCAAGACCATCGTCTGCGGCGACAGCCATACCGCCACGCATGGCGCCTTCGGCGCCCTCGCCTTCGGCATCGGTACCACCGAGGTGGGACATGTGCTCGCCACCCAGTGCCTACTGCAGCGCCGTCCCAAGACCCTGGCGATCGAGGTCAGCGGCCGTCTGCCCTCGGGCGTGACCGCCAAGGATCTGATCCTGGCCATCATCGGCAAGATCGGGGTCTCCGGCGGCACCGGCCAGGTGATCGAATATCGCGGCCCGGCCATCGAGGCCCTGTCGATGGACGAGCGCATGACGGTCTGCAACATGTCCATCGAGGCGGGCGCGCGTGCCGGCATGATTGCGCCAGACGAGACCACGTTTGCCTATCTGAAGGGGCGGCGCTTCGCACCCAAGGGCGCGGCCTGGGACGAAGCCGTGGCCCGCTGGCGGCAGCTCAAAACCGATCCCGGAGCGCGCTTCGACAACGTGGTCGAGCTCGACGCCAGCCAGCTCGAACCCATGATCACTTATGGCACGCACCCCGGCATGGTGCTGCCTATCAACGGCACTGTTCCCGTACGGAGCGACGATGCCGTGCACGCCAAGTCTCTGGCCTACATGGGCCTGAACGGCGGCGAACGCCTGATCGGCAAGCCCATCCAGGTGGTGTTCGTCGGCAGCTGCACCAATGCACGCCTGTCGGATCTGGAATTGGCGGCGCGGGTGCTCAAGGGCCGGAAAGTCGCCGACGGCGTGCGTGCCCTGGTCGTCCCTGGCTCGCAGCAAATCAAGCGCGAAGCCGAAGAGCGCGGCCTGGCGAAGATTTTCACCGACGCGGGCGCCGAATGGCGCGAGTCGGGCTGCTCCATGTGCATCGGCATGAACGGCGACATCGTGGAGAAAGGCCAGTACGCGGTCAGCACCAGCAATCGCAACTTCGAGGGCCGCCAGGGCAGTGGCTCCCGGACCTTACTGGCCAGCCCCGCCACGGCAGCGGCCGCGGCCATCACCGGCAAGATCACCGATCCGCGCGAGTTCCTCGCCTGACCGGTACGTTCATTCAGTCATAGCCAACAGACTACCTTCCCCATGCAACCCATTCGCATCATCGAGTCGCGCACGGCGGTACTGCCGTTCACGAACATAGACACGGACCAGATCATTCCGGCCCGCTTCCTGACCACTACCACCAAGGAAGGACTGGGCAAGCAGGCGTTCACCGACTGGCGCTACGACGCCAACGGCGCTCCCAAACCGGACTTCGCCCTCAATCGTCCCGAAGCCGCCGGTTGCACCATCCTGGTGGCCGGCCGCAATTTCGGCTGCGGCTCTTCGCGAGAGCATGCGCCGTGGGCCTTGCTCGACTTCGGCCTGCGTGCGGTCATCAGTACCGAAATCGCCGATATTTTCCGCAACAATTCACTGAAGAACGGCCTGTTGCCCATCGTGGTGGACGAACAGACGCATCGCTGGCTGATCGAGCATCCCGGTGCCCAGCTGCGCATCGACGTCGAATCGAGCACCGTGACGCTGCCGGACGGCACCGCGGTCAAGTTCCCCATCGACGCGTTCGCGCGCTACTGCCTGCTCAATGGCATCGACGAGTTGGGCTTCCTGCAGCAGCAGTCCGACGCCATCGCGCGCTTCGAACAGGTTCACGCATGAGCACGCGCAAGGCAAAAGTCGTGGTCCTCGGGGGCGACGGCATCGGTCCGGAAGTCACCCGCGAGGCGGTCAAGGTGCTGGAGGCCATCGGCACGCGCTTCGGCCATTCGTTCCAGTTCGAAGAACACCTGATCGGCGGCGCCGCCATCGATGCCACGCAGTCGGCCCTGCCGCCCGCCACCGTGGCGGCGTGCGACGACGCTGACGCTGTCCTGCTCGGAGCCGTGGGCGGTCCCAAGTGGTCCGACCCCAACGCCAAGGTCCGCCCCGAGCAGGGGCTGCTGGCGCTGCGCAAGCAGCTCGGGCTGTTCGCCAACTTGCGCCCGGTTGCCTTGCATCCCGCGCTGCTCGATGCCTCGCCCATCAAGGCCCAGGTGCTCGAGGGCACCGACATCATGGTGGTGCGCGAACTGACCGGTGGCATCTACTTCGGCGAGAAGCGGCGCACCGCCGACTCGGCCACCGACGTATGCACTTACACGGTCGAAGAGATCACGCGCGTCACTCGGGTTGCCGCCAACCTGGCTCGCGGCCGGCGCAAGTCCATCGTTTCTGTGGATAAAGCAAACGTACTGGAAACTTCCCGGTTGTGGCGCAGCACGGTCGAGTCGGTGTTGCGCAGCGAGTTCCCTGACATCCGGTTCGAGCACATGCTGGTGGACTCGGCCGCCATGCACTTGATCCGCAAGCCCGCCAGTTTCGACGTGCTGCTGACCGAGAACATGTTCGGCGACATTCTGACCGACGAAGCCTCGATGCTGGCCGGCTCCATGGGTCTGCTGCCCTCCGCCTCGCTGGGAGCGTCGCGCCGCGGGCTGTACGAGCCCATTCACGGCTCGGCGCCGGATATCGCCGGCCGGGGGATCGCCAACCCGCTGGGAACCATCCTGAGTGCCGCCCTGCTGCTGCGCCATTCACTTGACCTCACAACCGAGGCCAAAGTTGTGGAATCAGCGGTGGCCGAGGCCATCTCGGAGGGCCTGCGGACCGCCGACCTGGCCGGTAGCGCAAACTCGGCCGACACTCGCGCAGCCGGCGCCGCGATCGTAAAGAAAATCTTACAATAGCGTCGTAAGTCATTGATTTTTTAGCGCCCCGTTCCGCTGTTCGGCCCGATCCAGGCGGCCGGCGGCCAGGGGCAAATTTTCTTGGCAAAAACCCCGGCGGGACGGTTATGATCCGTCCCAGCGCCGGGTTTCGATCCGAACCGGCGCTCCCAAATCTCCATGTCTCGGCCACTACGGTCGAGGTGTCTTTGGTGGAAACAGGGCTCGTGTCGGGTTAGTCCCCAAGGTCGACGACGGTTGTACTGTCATCGCCACGACCGCGCTTCTAAGTTGCCACATCAAGGCCAGCCTTGCGCTGGCCTTCTTTTTTTCGCGGGGGATCGGGCTCCCTGCCACGACCACCGCAGCCTCTGGCCAAAAGCGTGGTTTTGGCCAGAGGCAAGGCAACGCCACCTGCGACGCCGCGGAACCCCCGACGGGGGGCGGCGGCGGGGCACAGTCCCTGTGCCTGGGCGGAGGCTGTCTCGAAGAGTTAGTTGGCCATGGCGGTGGCGGCGCGCAGGCGCGAGCGGCATTCGCTTACGATGCGTTCGATCAATTCGGCGCAGCTGGGAATATCGTGGATCAGCCCGATCACCATTCCGGCGCTGACCACACCCTCGTTGACATCACCATTTCGCAACGCCGCTTTACCGCGCGCGCCGGCAACCAGGTGTCTGACTTCCTCGAACTTGGCGCCGTCCCGCTCCAGCCGCACCACTTCGTCGGAGATCGCATTCTTGAACACGCGGGCAGTGTTGTGCATGGTGCGGAACATCAGGTTGGTGTCACGCTCGGTGGCCTGTAGCAACGCCTGTTTCACGTTGTCATGAATCGGAGCCTCCCGGGTACACATGAAGCGCGTGCCCATGTTGATGCCCTGCGCGCCCAACGCCAGCGCCGCCGCCATGCCGCGACCGTCGCCGATGCCGCCGGAAGCGATCACCGGAATCTTGAGCGCGCTCACCGCGGCTGGAATCAATATCAGGTTGGGAACGTCGTCCTCGCCCGGATGCCCGGCGCATTCGAAACCGTCGATGCTGACGATGTCCACGCCGTAGCGCTCCGCCGACAGGGCATGGCGCACCGAGGTGCACTTGTGCACCACCTTGATGTCGCGCTCCTTGAGCTTGCCGATGAAATCCTTGGGACTGTTGCCGGCGGTTTCCACGATCCGGATGCCGCTGTCGATGATGGCTTGCAAGTACTCGGCATACGGCGGCGGTGTAATCGCCGGCAGAATGGTCAGATTCACGCCGAATGGCCGCTCGGTCATGGTGCGGCAGCGCTCGATTTCCTTGCGCAGGTCGTCTGGCGTGGGCTGCGTCAGCGCCGTCAGGATGCCGAGGCCGCCGGCGTTGGACACCGCGGAAGCCAGCTCCGCCGTGCCCACCCACTGCATGCCGCCCTGGACGATGGGATACTGAATGCCAAGCAGCTCGGTGACCGCCGTCTTCATGCTTTGCTCGCTCGCTCCAATCCACAGCGCAAGTCATTCACCAGGTCATCGAGACTCTCGATGCCCACCGACAATCGCAACAGGGTATCCGAGATGCCGGCGCGCTGGCGCGCCTCGGGCGCCATTGCGGCATGAGTCATGCTGGCCGGATGCGCCACCAGGCTCTCCACACCGCCCAGCGATTCGGCCAGCGAAAAACAGCTCAAGCCATTGACGAACGCCCGCACCTGGGCGTCGCCGCCCCGCAGTTCGAAGCTCAACATGGCGCCCGGCGATTTCTGTTGCCGCCGCGCCAGTTCGTGCTGCGGATGCTGCGACAGTCCTGGATAGTGCACCTTGGCCACCGCGGGGTGCTCGCTGAGCAGCTGAGCTATCTGTTCCGCATTGCTGCCGTGCACGCTCAAGCGGGCGTGCAAGGTACGCAAGCCGCGCAGGGTCAGGTAGCTGTCGAACGGGGCGCCGGTCACCCCGATGCAGTTGGCCCACCACACCATCTGCTCGTGCAATTGAGCGGTCGCGGATGCCACGGCGCCCCCCACCACGTCGCTGTGTCCGTTGAGATACTTGGTGGTCGAGTGCAGCACCAGGTCCGCGCCCAGCGCGAGCGGCTGTTGCCAGGCGGGCGACAGGAAAGTGTTGTCGGCGACCACCAGGGCCCCGACCGCATGCGCCTGCTCCGCCACGGCCGCGATATCGACGATGCGCAGCAACGGATTGCTGGGCGTCTCGATCCACACCAGCTTGGGCCGCCTGGCCAGCGCCGCGCTCAATGCCTTGGCATCGGTCTGGTTCACGAACTCGACCTTGGCCGAGCCACGCTTCGCCAGCGCATCGAACAAACGATAAGTGCCACCATAACAATCGTGCGGCGCTATCAGCAAATCATCGGGTCGCAGCAGCTGACTGACCAGCGACACGGCCCCCATGCCGGACGCGGTGACGACCGCCCCGGCCGCTCCCTCCAGCTGCGCAATGGCATCCCCCAGAGCGTCACGCGTCGGGTTGCCCGAACGCGAGTAGTCGTAGACACCCTTCTCGCCATAGGCTTGGAAGGCATAGGTGGAACTCAGGTGCAGCGGGGGTACCACTGCGCCGTGCTGCGTGTCCGATTCAAGGGCGGCGCGAACCGCACGGGTGGTGGCTGAATGAGCACTCGAGGGAGGCGAATTTGATGGGTGCGACATGGAACGCGGTAACGAAAATGATCGACGTTGGAAGGATGAATACAGCTGTGTAGGGGGCGGTCTCGTGCTCAGGCCGCGCTCTTGGCCGGCGGCAGCGCCTGCTCGAAGACGGCCCGCAGCGCCGCGGCCTCTTTCAGGAACGCATCGTGCCCATAGAGCGAGGAGATTTCATGGAATTGGACCGGACCGGCCAGGCGGTCGCGCAGCGCGCGCATGTCGGTCAAGGGCACCAGTTGGTCTTCGCGCACCGCCACCAGGGTGGTCGGCACTCGGATGTTGCCAGCGTCCACCCGATGCAGATCGATGGACTCCGACAGGCACAGGAAAGCTTCCGGCAGGTAGGAAGCCGCGTAGGCATCACCGCGCGACAACAGATAGCTCTCCACCGGGAATTGAAAACGCCCATCGATTCGCTGCGCCTCGCCGTCGAAACGGGCCGAGAATTCTTCCGGGCTGCGATACGTCGCCATGGCCAGAGCGCGCGCCAGACGTAGACCTTCGGGACCATCGTTCTTGCTCAAGGCATATCGAACCATGGCGCGCTGAACGCTGCGCCATGCCGTGGCCATGGGATGTGCGCGATCCGCGGCGCTGATAGCGACCACCTGCGCCACCCGCTCGGGCCAGCGCTCCGCGAAAGCAAGCGCCACCATGCCGCCATAGGATGATCCGACGATGGCCGCGAGACTGCCCAGACCGAGATGGTCCTGCACGCGTCGCAGCAATTCAGCCTGATCGTAGGCGCTCACCGAGGGAAACAGGCCCTGGCCAACCCGCGGTCCGGTGGTCTGACCACTGCCCCCCAGGAAGTCCAGGCCCAGGATGCGGCAATGCCGGGTGTCGAGAGGCGCGCCCGGCCCGACGATATCGCTCCACCAGCCCTTGGGGTCGTCTCCCGTGACGTACCGGCCGGCGGATATTCCGCCCAGTACGACAACGACCGGTCCCAGGCCGCCCGTCAGCCGCCACGCGACCCGGACATGCGCCAACTCGCCGCCGAAATGCAGCTTGAACGCGTCTGGCAGCTCCAGCACGCCTTCGCGTGCCGCATCGAGCTCGCTGCCAGCCGCGCGTTCGAGCGCAGCAGCCGAATCGTTCGTACAACCCATCTGTGACAAGCACTCCGCTATCCGAGCCCCCTTGGGGGGGGCCGGATCAAAGGTTTCGCGCATCGCAGAAACCCCACGGGAGTACCGTAGTGGCAGGTCGCCGTGAACCATCCGCCCGCCCCGACCGAAGTCGGATGCAGGCAGCTTCACGGACAACTCATCTGTCGGGACCGGCACAAAACCGTCACCCGCAGGAGTTGGCACCTTGTTCGAGGTGGTTAGCCTCGACGGTTGCCCCGGCATCCAAGGGCCTTACCCTCCGCCGGTCTCGATGAGCGCGGGTCAGTCTAGGGGGCACCTGTGACAAGGTCAAGGAACTGGACTGGATGCTTGTGGCAGCGTACTATCACGCTATTACATTGGTACAGGCATCCGGCCCGCAGCGATTCCTATGGCAGTCATCCCATGAAAGAGCACCGTTCAATGACGCCACGCCAGGAGGCGTTGGCGGAGCGAGCCCTGTTCGGCGCCATTCTCACGCTCAAGAACGTCGACGATTGCCGCTCGTTCTTCCACGACCTGTGCACCCCGGCCGAGTTGCAGGCACTGGCTGATCGCTGGGCGGTCGTGGGCCTGCTGCAACAGGGAGTGCCCTACCGGGAAATCCACAAGCAGACCGGCGTCAGCGTGACCACCATCGGACGCGTGGCGCGCTATCTCACCAATGGCAATGGCGGCTACTCGCTCGCGGTCGAACGCCTGCAGGAACACCATCCCTAACGAACCGTGCGCGCCCACTGGGCGGACGGTTCGCTGACAGCCCGGTGTCAGCAGCCTGCCCCCCCGTGCCTTGCCAACCAGCCCCTGCCTCATCCCAAGCATCCCAGCACCGCCTCACCCTTCGAGATCGTCATGGACAAAAGCACCCGCCTGAAAGTCGCCCTGCAAAAATCGGGACGCCTGACGGAGAACTCGCTCGACCTGCTGGTGCGCTGCGGCCTGAAATACAGCCGCGGCAAGGATCAGCTCATGTGCTACGGCGAGAACATGCCGCTGGATGTGCTGCTGGTGCGTGACGACGACATCCCCGACCTGGTGCAACAGGACGTCTGCGACTTAGGGATAGTCGGCCTGAACGTCATCGAAGAAAAACGCCTGGCCTTCGAGGCCCGCGGCGTCGCGCCAGCGTTCGAACAACTCACCACCCTGGACTACGGCAAGTGCCGTCTCGCCATCGCCGTGCCGGACGGTACCGAATATCGCGGCGTGTCCTCGCTGCGAGGCAAACGCATTGCCACCACCTATCCGAACATTCTGGCGCGTTATCTGCGGGACAACGATGTGACGGCGGATATCGTCACCATGTCCGGCGCGGTGGAGATCGCCCCCCGGCTCGGCCGGGCCGACTTCATTTGCGACCTGGTGTCGACCGGATCCACTTTGCTGGCCAATCACCTGACCGAAGCCGATGTGGTCCTGGAAAGCCAGGCCGCCATCATCCGTACCCCGGTGCCGGTGTCCGCGGAAAAGCAGGAATGGATCCATCGCCTGACGGTGCGCATCGACGGCGTGCAACAGGTGAAGGAAAGCAAATACATCATGCTGCACGCGCCGCGTGAAAAACTGAGCGACATTCGCAAACTTCTGCCGGGCAGCGAATCGCCCACCATCATGCCGCTGGACGGCGCCGACGACAAAGTGGCGGTGCACGCGGTGTGCCGCGAGAACGTGTTCTGGGAAACGCTGGAAGGCCTCAAGAAGGCCGGCGCCAGCGCCATTCTGGTGCTGCCGGTGGAGAAGATGCTGGCATGAGCGCTTCATCCGCACTCGATTTGCCGGTGCTGGAGTGGTCCGCGCTGTCGGCGGAGGCGCAGCACGCTGCCTTGCGCCGGCCCGCCAACAGCACGGCGCAGGATACTTATCGTGACGTGCAACAAATCATTGCCGAGGTACGCGCCAAAGGCGATGCTGCGCTGTTGGAATACACACGCAAGTTCGACGGTGTGGAACTGCAGTCACTGACCGTAGGCGCCGAGGAATTCGCAGCGGCCGAACGCACCCTCAGCACCGATCAGCACACGGCACTCGAGCGCGCGATCGGCAACGTGCAGCGTTTCCACGAGGCACAACTCAGCGAACCCATTCACCTCGAAGTGTCCCCCGGCGTGGTCTGCGAACGCCAGTTTCGCGCCATCGATGCCGTGGGGCTGTACGTTCCAGCGGGTGTGGCTCCCCTGCCCTCAGCCGCCATCATGCTGGCCGTCCCGGCTCGCATTGCCGGCTGCGGCACCCGGATCATTTGCACTCCGCCCCGCAAGGACGGGACCGCCGATCCTGCCGTATTGAGCGTGGCGCGGCGTTGCGGCGTGGAGCGGGTCTTCAAGGTCGGCGGAGCCCAGGCCATTGCCGCCATGGCGTACGGCACTCAAACCGTTCCCAAGGTGGACAAAGTGTTCGGACCGGGCAACGCCTGGGTCACGGCGGCCAAACTGCTGGTGGCGAACGACCCCGACGGCGCCGCCCTGGATCTGCCGGCCGGCCCCTCGGAGGTACTGGTGATCGCCGACGCCACGGCGCGCCCGGAATTCGTGGCGGCGGATTTGCTCGCGCAAGCCGAGCACAGCGCCGACGCCCAGGTGGTGCTGGTCACCACTTCAGCAGCCCTGGCAAGTGCCACACTGCAGGAACTGGAATTACAGATGCGGCGGCTTGGCCGGGAGAGCACGCTGCGCGCCTCCATCAATCACAGCCGGATCATCCTGGTGGATTCCATTGCCGCCGCGTTCGCGGTCAGCAATGCTTATGCGCCAGAGCATTTGATCGTGCAAATCGAGAATCCGCGCGCCTACCTGTCCTCGATCCGCAATGCCGGCTCAGTGTTCCTGGGTGCCTGGACTCCGGAAACCATGGGCGACTATTGCAGCGGCACCAATCACGTACTGCCCACGTACGGGTTCGCGCGTGCGTACAGCGGACTGTCCATGACGGACTTCCTGAAGCGTATGACCATCCAGGAACTCAGCGCCGACGGGCTACGCGATCTCGGGCCGACCGCGGTGACCATCGCGCAACTGGAAGGCCTGGATGCGCACGCCAATGCGGTGCAGGTGCGTCTCGCCCGGCTCGACCAGGTGGAGGCCCCATGATTCGGACCCTCAACCTCGCTCGCCCCGACATTCTGACGCTGCAGCCTTATCAGCATGCCGCGTGGGAGCCCTCGTTGGAGCGCATGCACGCCAACGAGATGCCGTGGCGTGCCGATGGCGATGTCTGCGCTGCTGGCCTGAACCGGTACCCCGAACCGCAACCGGCCGAACTCATCGAACACCTCGCTGGCCTGTATGGCGTTGCCGCTGAGAACGTACTGGCGGGACGCGGCAGCGATGAAGGCATCGACTTGCTGGTGCGCGCCTTTTGCCGCGCCGGACAAGACAGCATCCTGATCTGCCCTCCCACCTTTGGCATGTACAAGGTGTCGGCCCGCATCCAAGGAGCGGGCGTCGTGGAAGTGCCGTTGGTCAAGGAACGCGGCTTTGCGCTGGATGCGGAGGCAGTCCTGGCGGCCTGGCACGAGGGCGTCAAGCTGGTGTTCATCTGCAATCCCAACAATCCCACCGGCAACGCCCTGGAGCGCGGCGCCATCGAACGGCTGTGCCGCCGGCTTGCCGGTCGGGCGCTGGTCGTGGTCGATGAAGCCTACATCGAGTTCGCGCAGGCCGACAGCATGGCGCCGGCCCTGGCGGAATTCGAGAACCTGGCGATACTGCGCACCCTGTCCAAAGCTTATGCGTTGGCGGGCGCGCGCTGTGGAGCGTTACTAGCGCACGCCGAGATCGTGAATCTGCTGGCACGCGTCATTACGCCTTACTCGCTGCCCACTCACACGATCGAATCGGTGCTGAAGTTCACTGACGACGCTCATTCCAGCAGCGCGCGAGATCGCGTAGCGACGATACTCAGGGAACGCAAGCAGCTGAGCGAACAGCTGGCGGCCGCGGCATTGATCGAACGGGTCTGGCCCAGCGACTCCAACTTCCTGCTGGTGGAATGCGTCGATGCCGACCGTGTGCTGCAAGCCGCCATCGAGGCGGGCTTGATCATTCGCGATCCGCGCTCACAACCGGCGTTGGCGAACTGTTTGCGTATTTCGGTCGGCACACCGGAGCAAAATGCGCGTTTGGTTCGCGGCATCGCCACAGCCGCCCAAAGTCAAGTATCGAGATGAGTCATGACAGATAAGCTCGCCAAAAAGGTCCTGTTCATCGATCGCGATGGCACCTTGATCGAGGAACCGGCGGACCAACAGATCGACAGCTTGCAGAAACTGCGGCTGGTGCCTGGTGTGATTCCGGCGCTGCTGCGTCTGCGCGATGCCGGCTATACATTCGTGCTGGTCAGCAATCAGGATGGACTGGGCACAGCCAGCTTCCCGGAACCCACCTTCCGCGAGCCGCACGAATTTCTGCGCAACCTGCTGGCCTCGCAAGGCATCCAGTTCGAAGCCGAGTACATCTGCCCCCACTTCGCCCGGGATCAGTGCGAATGCCGTAAGCCCAAACCCGGCCTGCTGAAGGACTATCTGCGGGACAACATGATCGATCCCAGTGCCAGCTTCGTCATCGGCGACCGCGACACCGACCTCGAATTGGCGCGCAACCTGGGCATTCAGGGGCTGCGCATCCGGGGCGACGGTGTGCCCCAGGAGACCTGGGCGGCGATCGCGGAACAACTGGCCATGCCACCACGCCGCGCCGAGGTGAAACGCAAGACCAAGGAAACCGACATCAGCATCGCGGTCGATCTGAATCGCGAGTTGCCGATCGAGGTCAGCACCGGCCTGGGTTTCTTCGATCACATGCTGGAACAGATCGCCAAGCACGGCGGGTTCTCGTTGCAGCTGAGCTGTCGTGGTGACCTGCACATCGACGAACACCACACGGTGGAAGACTGTGCGCTCGCGCTGGGCCAGGCTCTGAAAACAGCTCTCGGCGACAAACGCGGCATCCATCGCTACGGTTTTCTGCTGGCCATGGACGAAGCGCTGGCGCAGGTGGCCATCGACCTGTCCGGGCGACCCTACTTCGTGTTCGAGGGCCAATTCGGCCGCGACCAGGTCGGCCAGCTGCCCACCGAACTGGTACCGCACTTCTTCCGCTCGCTGGCGGAAACCCTGGGCGCGACCATCAACCTCAAGGTGACCGGCGAGAACACGCACCACATGATCGAAGCCTGCTTCAAGGGCGTCGGCCGCACGCTGCGCCAGGCGATTCGCATCACCGACCGGGAATTGCCCAGCACCAAGGGAATGCTCTAATGAGCCGACTGGCCATCATCGATAGCGGCGGCGCCAATATTGCTTCGCTGCAGTTTGCCGTGGAGCGCCTGGGAGTGCCGGCGGACCTGACCACCGACCCGGAACGACTGCGCGCCGCCAGTCACGTGATCCTGCCCGGTGTAGGCGCAGCGGCCGATTGCATGGGCCGACTGCAAAGCGCCGGGCTGGTCGAAACCATTCGCGCCCTGCAGCAGCCGCTACTCGGCATCTGCGTGGGCATGCAGCTGCTGTTCGAATCGTCGGAGGAAGGCGACGTGGCCTGCCTGGGCCTGCTGCCCGGCCGGGTGCGGCGCTTCACGCCCAGCCAGGACTTGCCGGTGCCCCATATGGGATGGAATCAACTGGAGATGCGGCGCGAGTCGCCCCTGTTGAACCAGATCGGCGCCAGCGACTATGTGTATTTCGTACACAGTTATGCGGCGCCCGTCAGCGAACTGACGGTGGCGGCCACTCGCTACGGCGAGGTCTTCTCAGCCATCGTGCAGCACGGCAATGTCCACGGTGCACAGTTTCATCCGGAGCGCTCGGCGCGTACCGGAGCACAGCTGCTGCGCAATTTCCTGCAGCTGTAATACTGGTTCTCGACAAGCTTTTGGGGTACCCCTCACTTGGAACTCATTCCCGCCATCGATCTGAAACAAGGCCGCTGCGTCCGCCTGTTCAAGGGTGACTTCGCGGCCGAGACCGTTTACTCCAACGACCCGGCGCAGGTGCTGGAGCGCTATTGCTCGACCGGCGCCCGCCGGGTGCACGTCGTCGACCTGGATGGTGCGCGCGACGGCAATCAGCCCAATCGTGAAATCATCATGCAGCTGGCGGCGCAGAAACGCGTTCGATTGCAGGTCGGCGGCGGTTTGCGAACCGTGCAGCGAGTGCGTGAACTCCTGGACGCCGGCGTCGAACGCGCGGTCATCGGCAGCCTGGCGGTTACCGCTCCCGACGAGGTTGCCCAGTGGATGGCCGAGGTCGACGCCACGCGCATCGTGCTGGCCTTCGACGTCAGGCTGGACGACAGCGGCGTTCCCATCCTCACCACCCACGGCTGGCAAAAGACCAGCGACGTGGTGCTGTGGAAAGCGGTCGAGAAGTTCATGCATGCCGGCCTGAAGCATGTGCTGTGCACCGATGTATCGCGCGACGGCGCCATGACCGGCCCCAACCTTCAGCTATACGCGGAAGCGGTAAGGCGCTTCCCGGAACTGCAATGGCAGGCGTCCGGTGGCGTCGCCAATGCGGGCGACCTGGCCGCGCTGCGCGAATGCGGCGTCGCCGCCGCGATCAGCGGCAAGGCCATGCTGGAAAACACCATGTCCAACGAGGAGCTGCGGCCATTCTTGCCAAACGCATTATCCCCTGCCTAGACGTCAGGGACGGCCAGGTCGTCAAGGGAGTACGCTTTCGCGACCATGTGGTCGTGGGCGATATCCTCGAACTCGCCACCCGCTACGGTGCCGAAGGTGCCGACGAGTTGGTGTTCTATGACATTACCGCCAGCCCCGACGGACGCTCGGTGGATCGCAGTTGGGTGCGGCGCATTGCACGGCTGCTGGACATCCCGTTCTGTGTCGCGGGCGGTATTCGCAGTGTTGCCGACGCGGAGCAAGTGCTTGGCGAGGGCGCGGAGAAGATTTCCGTCAACTCGCCTGCCCTGGCCGACCCCGAGCTGATCTCACGCCTCAGCGATCGCTTCGGCGCGCAGTGCGTGGTGATCGGCATCGATAGCCAGACGGTGGACGGCGATTTTTACGTCTACCAGTTCACGGGCGACCCGAACCGCACGCGCAACACGGCGCGTCGCACTCTCGACTGGGTGCGCGAAGTACAGGAACGCGGGGCGGGTGAAATCGTGCTCAACTGCATGGCGAGCGACGGCGTGCGACAGGGCTACGACATCACCCAACTCGCGGCGGTGCGCGACATCTGCAACGTTCCGCTCATTGCGTCGGGTGGCGCCGGCACCATGGAGCACTTCAGCAACGTGTTCAAGCAAGCTCGCGTCGACGGTGCCCTCGCCGCCAGCGTGTTCCACAGCGGCAATATCGCCATCCCCGAACTCAAGACCTATCTGCGTGGCCAGGCCATCGAAGTCCGGCCGCCCGAGGTGGCTGCATGACCTCCGCACAAATCGCATCGTTGGACGCCGATTCGCTGGATTGGAACAAGGGCGACGGGCTGTTGCCCGCGGTCGTCCAGGACGCCAGCAGCGGCAAAGTGCTAATGCTTGGCTACATGAACGCCGACGCCTTGCGCGTTACGCTGGAAAGCAAGCGTGTCACGTTCTACAGCCGCAGCAAGCAGCGACTTTGGACCAAGGGCGAGACCTCCGGCAATTTCCTGAACCTGGTCAGCATCGCCGCCGACTGCGACAACGACAGCTTGCTAGTGCTCGCGCATCCCAATGGTCCGACTTGCCATACCGGCAGCGAGAGCTGCTTCTCAGCGGCCGGGAACACCGATGCCGGCAATTTCGCCTTCCTGCCCCGCCTGGAATCCGTCATTGCACAGCGCATCGCCGAGCGCCCCGAAGGCAGCTACACAGCGCGCATCTGGGCGGAGGGCCCAACCCGCATGGCACAGAAGGTCGGCGAGGAAGGTGTCGAAGTAGCCCTGGCCGCCGTCACTCAGGAAGATGAACGCCTGATCGGCGAGTCCGCTGACCTGCTGTTTCACCTGGCCCTGCTGCTCAAGAGCCGCAATCTGTCGCTGGCCGAAGCGGTAGGCGAACTGGAGCGTCGGCACGCCGTCAGACCGAAATAGCCCTGCTGACAGGCAACCGTACAGACCGTACAGTTGATTTCCACAGGAGGCCTTCATGAGTAAAGTTGCGCATAAGGGTGCCGAAGAGGCCCGGAATCAGCTTCCCAACCTGCTCGAAGGCGCGGCCAGCGGTCGTGCAACGATCATCACGCGGCGTGGACGACCGATCGCAGCACTCGTACCTCTAGCTGATTACGCGGGTGCGTGCCGTCAGAAATCCTTGCTTGCAATTGAAGGTTCGGGGCGTGGCCTGTGGGACCGGGACAGCAGAGAAACTTTCAAGCAACTGCGTGACGAATGGAGCCGCTGAATCCAACGACTCGGCGTCGCGACGGAGACGAGTATCCATGCTCAAAACTTCCCTGCCCGGTTTGACACTCACCTTGATTGCGCACATGCAATTCGCAGCCGCGCAGTCTCCTCCTGCCACACTCGATGCCGACACACGCGCGTGGTGGGATACAACGGCACTGCTCTCGAACGATGCGATGGAAGGTCGAGACGCCGGTTCACCTGGTCACGAACGCGCTGCGCGACTCGTCGCCGAGCGCTTCGCTGCTGCGGGGCTCAAACCGTTTGCACCTGATGGTGGATGGTTGCAACCGGTCCCCCTGGAAGAAGTCGCGGTGCGCTCCGCCACAATCACCGTGGGCGGACGTCCCCTCGTCTTCCTGCACGACATCTATGCCGACCCGGCTTCCGTACCTCCTATGCTCGACGCGCCTCTCGCCTATCGTGGTTATTGCGGAGCCGACACGCTGGGCGACGTGAAAGGTAAGCTGGTGATTTGCCACGGCACTCGCCGGCCCGAACTACCCGGCAATTCAGACCGTATCGCAGCACTGACCAAGGCTGGAGCCCTGGGCATGATCGCAATCAGCGATCCTGGCTTCACGGTCGAGCCGCCGCGCTGGCCGTATGCCTATGCACGTAACTTGAGTATCGCCGGCAGTACTCCCCCGGCAGCCAGTATCGCCATCCTGGCACTCAATGCCGAGTCGCTCGGCAAGCTGATCGCGGGTAGCGGCCAAGACGCCGCAGCGCTGGTCGTGGCAGGCAGCAAGGGCGCGCCGCTGCCCTCGTTTGAGATCAAGAACCGGTTCAAGGCCAGCTTCACCCTGGCGCACGACAAGCTGGTATCGTCCAACGTGATCGGCATGCTGCCAGGCACCGATCAGTCCATGGCAGACCAGGCGATCGTACTCACTGCGCATCTCGACGGCTATGGTTACGGCGAGCCGATCAAGGACGACGGGTTGTACAACGGTACGCTCGACGATGCCGCCTATGTGGCGCTGCTGATCCGGCTGGCCGAACAGCGTGAAGGCCGAGGCTTCCGCCGTTCGGTGATTTTCGCGGCAGTGACCGGCGAGGAGAAAGGACTGCTCGGTTCGCGCTGGTTGATCGCGCACCCGCCAATACCCAAAGCGCGGATCGCGGGTAACATCAACCTAGACCAGCTCCGCCCCATCTTTCCGCTCGAATTGCTGACGGTGCACGCTCTCGACGACACCACCCTGGGTGACGACGCGCGTGCCGTCGCGACTTCACTCGGCATCACCGTGCAGAATGACCCCGAGCCCGAACGCAGGCTGCTGATGCGCTCCGATCACTGGACTTTCCTGGAGGCAGGCATTCCCGCGGTCAATTTCGTATTCGGTTACCGGCCAGGCACGCAGAGCGAACGCATCTACCGGCGCTGGTACCGCGAGAACTATCACAAACCGCAGGACGATCTGCAGCAACCCATGGACTGGCAAGCAGCGGCTGACTTCAATCGCTTCTTCTATCAACTAGTCGCGCGGGTGGCGGACCAGGATGCGGCACCGAGCTGGAAAGCGGGAAGCAAGCTGCGGTGCGAAAACCGCGAACTGACTTCCCGCAAAGCCACCAGACGGGCTCAGCTTCTGCAAGGGACCTAGATAAGGACTTCCGTCGCCGGCTCACGCAGGTTGTAGGTGGAACTCATGGCACGGCCGTAGGCGCCGGCGGTGGCGATGAGCAGCACGTCGCCTTCCTGGGTGGGAGGCAGCAGGCGGTCGCTGCCCAGCAGGTCGCCGGACTCGCAGATCGGGCCGACCACGTTGACCACTTCGGTGGCGAGGTCGTCGAGACGGGTCAGGTTCAGGATCTCGTGATGCGCGCCGTACAGGGCCGGGCGAATCAACGAGTTCATGCCGGTGGCGACGCCGACATACTGCACCTCGCCCTTGCCCTTGAGCTGGGTGACCTGCGCGAGCAGCACGCCAGCTTCAGCCACCAAGTAGCGGCCAGGCTCGATCCACAGGGTCAGCTTCGGATGCGCGGCTTTGAGGGCGGCGAGCGCGGCACCAAACTCCTTGAGTTCCACGCCTTGCTGGCCAAAACGCTCGGGTACCCCCAGCCCGCCGCCCAGGTCCACGGTATGGACATCGGTGAAGCGTTGGGTGAGCGCGGTCAGGGTCTCGCCCACTGACTGCCAGTTGTCGACGGTGAACACGCCGCTACCGGTGTGGGCGTGCAGGCCCACGACGCGCGCGCCGGCGGCTTTCGCCAGGCGCTGCAGCTCATCCATCTCGAACAACGGCACGCCGAACTTGGAGTGCACCCCGGCGGTGCGGACCTTGTCGTGGTGGCCGCGGCCATAGCCGGTATCGATGCGGACGAACACATCGCGTCCCTTGAACAGCTCGGGCCAGGCTTTGAGGGGGTGCAGGTTGTCGAGGGTGACCCAGATGCCCGCCTCCAGGGCCCAGGCGTACTCGTCGCGCGGGGCAAAGTTCGGCGTGAACAGAATCTTCTTGCGATCGACCTCGGGCAACACCTTGCGCACATGCTCGACCTCGTTGCGCGATACGCATTCGAAGCCCAAGCCCTGCGCATGGAACAACTGCAGGATGTCGGGATGCCAGTTGGCCTTCAGGGCATAGAACACCGCGTCGATGCCAGGCAGGGCCCGCAACGCCTGTGCCTTGGCGGTCAGGGTGGCGCGATCGTAGACATAGGCGGCCCCGTGCTTGCGGCCCAGCTCCAGCAGGTCGTTGCGCCGTACATGCCACCACTGGGTGGAGGTGTCGACGGTGGTGCCCGTCGCGCCGTACAGCTCTTCCCAGGTGGGGCCGAGCACGCGGTCGGCGCTCATTTTGCGGATGGCGATTTCATGCAGGCGCGACACCAGGCGATCGCCCTGCTCTTCGTCGATCACGAAGGTGATGTTGAGATCGTTGGCGGCCTGGGTGACCAGGTAGATCTTCTGTTCTTCGAACAGCTCCAGCGCGTCGCCCAGGCGATGCAGGATGGCGCGGATGTTGCGCCCCACCAGGCTCACCGCGGCGCACGGCCCGATGACCTGCACCCGGCAGATCTTGGCCAGATCGGCGGTCAGGGCCTGCATGGCCGCCTTGGTCAGCGTGTTGGCGGCCGGGTCGAGCGAGACGGTGACGCTGGTTTCCGAGGTGGACACCAGGTCCACCGAGATGCCGTGATCCTTGAATACCTGGAAGGC
>Ga0182745_1001650_pt1 | contig 21167 bp, 17 predicted proteins | sample eDN3rd30CKraftBY_FD_128523 | JGI IMG/M metagenome (GOLD analysis project Ga0182745, IMG submission 128523) | Enriched backyard soil microbial communities from Emeryville, California, USA - eDNA 3rd pass 30_C Kraft BY (version 2) (version 2) | ecosystem: Environmental > Terrestrial > Soil >...
CCGCCTGGAGGCTGAAGTCCACGGTGCTGCCCTGCTTGAGCAGGCCGCTGGTGAGGTGCGCGGCCACCACGTTGCGCTCCGAGACGACGGTGCGCCACTTCACGTCGCCAATGGTCTGGCTCCCCACCCGGAAGCCGCCGCGCGCGCGCACCGAGGCCATGTCCACGGGACCGGAGAAGATGACCTCCACCTCCACGCGCCCCTTCACCGGGTCGAGCTGGCGCGGCACCAGGCGCACGAACTGGAACGGCGGCGTGGTGAAGGCATGGGCCCACTCCCCCTCCACGGGCGGCTTCACCACGCCCGAGTCCAGCTCGAGCGACGACAGCGAGACGGCATAGCGCGTGTCGTAGGCGAAGCCCTCCCCCGACGGCGTGAAGGTGAGCGTCGACTCGGAGGTCCACGCGAGGCTGCCCGGGATGTGGGGAGAGACGGTGACGACCGTGTCCTTCCTCACCTCGCCGTTGAGCGGCCTCACGCTCCGGGGGAACTCGATGACGAGCGCCTGCGGCAGCGTGTCCCCGGTGGAGAGGGCGCGGATGACGGGCGTCAGCGACTCGGGCGTTGCGGGCCGCGCCTCCTCCCCCGCCACGGCCGTGCCCGAGTCCTCCGCGGGCGCCGCGGCGCTGGGGGCCTCGGACCGCGTCGCGGGCGCCTCGGTGGGGGCCTCTTCCTTCTTGCAGCCAGCGAGCGTGGTGCCCGCCAGCAAGGCCGCGAGGAGCCAGCGTGAGCGTTTCGCCCAGGGCTGCCTCTGCGTGACGTCGGACTGCGAACCCATGTTTCCTCCAGGAGATGTCGCGTGTTCTTCACAAGGCGTGCCGGGCGAAGGCACACCCTGGAGAAGAGAGGGCTGTGGTCAGGCGCCCGCGGCCCGGACGCGTCCCCCGCGCGTCAGCGGACCCGCAGGGTGTCCGGGGGGCCACACCGGCCGTGGCTCCCAGGCCCCTGCAGAGGCTTCGAGGCCCCCAGGCTACCCAAGTCCGCGGCGCCGCGGGACAACCATCGCGCTAAGGTGCGCCGCGCATGGTGCTGCCCGTCCGATTCGTCCTCATGCGCCCGCGCAACGCGGAGAACCTGGGTGCCGCGGCCCGGGCCCTGAAGAACTGCGGCCTGTCCGACTGGGTCTGGGTCCGCCCGGAGGTCGAGGACCTGGAGCCCGCGCGCCGGCTCGCCGTCCACGCCGGGGACGTGCTGGAGGCGGCGCGGCGCGCGGACACGCTGGAGGAGGCGGTGGCCGACTGCGTCTGGGTGGTGGGGACCAGCTCGCGCAAGGTCGAAGGCAAGCGCCGGCTCGCCCCGCGCGCTGTGGGCGAGGAGCTGGTGGCACGGGCGCCCCAGGGGCCGGTGGCGCTCGTCTTCGGCGACGAGCGCAGCGGGCTCACCAACGCGGAGGTGGAGCGCGTCCACGACCTGTCCGCCGTGCCCACCGCGCCCGAGCAGCCCTCCATCAACCTGGCGCAGTCCGTGCTGCTGTACGCCTACGAGGTCCGCGTGGCGATGCTGGAGGCCGCCGCCACGCCTCCCGGCCCCCTCCCCGAGGCGGCCACGGACGCGGAGCTGGCGCAGGTGGCGTCCGCGCTGACGTCCGTGCTGACGTCCGGGGGCTTCCTGGTGGACGCCCAGCCCGGCCGCACGGCGGTCCGGGACCTGCTCGCGCCCCTGCGCCGCTCGCGCCTCACGCGGAAGGAGGCGCGGCTGTGGCTGGCGGCGCTGCACACCGTCCGCAAGCGGCAGCCGCACGGCTAGACGGAGCGCGGCTAGCGGGACGCCCCCGGCCCCGCCCCGATGCCGCCAGGCCCGGAGGGCGGCCCCTTGTGCCGCCGCGCCAGGCGCGTCGCGCTCCAGGCGAAGATGGCGGCGGCCACCACGAGCACCAGCACCCAGACCCACGTCGAGGGCGCCTGCATGGGCGCGCGTCCGATGGGCGCGGTGACAGGGGACCGGGACTGCTCGGTCTGTCCCTGCGCGAGCGCGAGCACGGGGACCAGGAGCGTCAGGTAGGGAATCCGGTGGAGCATGGGCGGCGCCTCCTTCCAGGGATGTAACCCTTGGCAAGGTGTCCACCGGCGCGCGTCCGCGCTCGCCGGCCGGGCGGGCGGCGCCGAGCGGGCGGACAGGGGAGGAGCACCCAGGCAGGCGCACAATGCCCCTGCCCTCCCCTGCCCGGCCGGGTACAGTGCCGCGCCCATGCCTCGCAAGCCCGACAAGCCGAAGCCGACGCAGTACAAACGCTGGGAAGGCAAGGAGAAGCCGGACTGGCTGTCACGGGCCCTGGCCCGCGCCGGCGTCTTTCCGCAGCAGGAGGCCGAGGACGCCATCCGCGCCGGCCGCGTCAGCATCAACGGCCGCGTGGCGAAGATGGCGCTGACGCCGGTGCCCCCGGGCGCCGTCGTGAAGGTGGACGGCCACGTCGTCTCGCTGGAGGCGCCGCCCACGCGCGTGCTGGCCTTCCACAAGCCGGCGGGCCTGCTGTCCTCCACCGAGCGGCAGCACCGCGCCGGCACCGTCTTCGAGGCGCTGCTTCCGCAGCTTCCGCCGGACCTGGCGCGGTACACGTGGCACGCCGTGGGCCGCCTGGACGTGGACTCCACCGGCCTGCTCCTCTTCACCAACGACGACAAGCTGGTGGCCCACGTCACGTCCCCGGACACGCACCTGCCCAAGCGCTACGTGGCCACCGTCTTCAGCACCGCGGACGACGCGCGCGTGGAGCCGCTGCGCCGGGGGATGGCGCTGGATGATGGCCCCGCCCGGCCCGCCAGGGTCCGCGTCCGCGACGAGCACACCGTGGAGGTGACGCTCACCGAGGGCCGGCACCACCAGGTCAAGCGGATGCTCGGCGCGGTGGGCCTGCCCGTGCGCGCGCTCCACCGTGAGGCCGTGGGCGGCGTGGAGCTGGAGGGGATTTCCGAGGGCGCCTTCCGGCTGCTGACGGACGACGAGGTCCGCGAGGGGCTCCGCTTCGAGGGGCGCGCGCCCTCGGCTCCCTAGCTGGTTGCATTGGCTTCAAAAGCACTGGCGGGGTCGCGTACCTTCGCCGCCATGGTGGACTTCGACCTGGTGGTGATTGGCTCCGGCCCGGCGGGTGAGTGGGGCGCGGTGCAGGCGGCCCTCGCGGGCAAGCGCGTGGCGGTGGTGGAGCGCGAACCGGTCCTGGGCGGCACCGCGGCGAACACGGGCACCCTCCCCTCCAAGACGCTGCGCGAGACGGCGCTCCACCTCTCGGGCTTCCGGGACCGGGGCCTCTACAGCGTGGAGACGACGCTGCGCCACGCGGCCACCGTGTCCGACTTCCTCTTCCGCGAGCGGCGCGTGAAGGACATCGAGCGCGAGCGCATCGCCCGCAACCTCCAGCGCCACAAGGTGGAAATCATCCAGGGCACCGGCTCGCTCGTGGACGCCCACACCATCGTCGTGCGGCGCGGTGAGGCCCCGGAGCGGCAAGTCACCGCCTCGACGGTGCTGGTGGCCACGGGCTCGTCGCCCTACCGGCCGCCGCTGTACCCCTTCGAGGACACGCGCATCCACGACTCGGACGAGGTGCTGGAGCTCGAACGGCTGCCGCGCTCGCTGGTGGTGGTGGGCGGCGGCGTCATCGGCTGCGAGTACGCGTGCATGTTCGCCGCCATGGACATCCCCGTGACGCTGGTGGAGTCGCGGGCGGAGCTGCTGCCCTTCCTCGACGACGAGTTCTCCGCGCTGCTGGGCCAGCGCATGGAGGCGCTCGGCATCCAGCTGCGCTTCGGGCAGACGGTGGAGCAGGTGGACGTGCCCCGGGACGCGGACACCCCCATCCGGCTGCGGCTGTCCTCCGGGGCCGCGCTGGAGACGGACCAGGTGCTGGTGGCCTCCGGCCGCACCGCCAACACGGCGGGCCTGGGCCTGGAGGCCCTGGGTGTAACGGTGGGCCCGCGCGGCCAGGTGGAGGTGGGCCCCACCTTCCAGACGGCCGTGCCCCACATCTACGCGGTGGGCGACGTCATCGGCTTCCCCGCGCTGGCCTCCACCTCCATGGACCAGGCGCGCATCGCCGTGGAGCACGCCTTCGGCCTGGGTGGCGGCCGGACCCTGGCGCCGGTGCTGCCCTACGGCATCTACACCATCCCCGAGGTGTCCATGGCGGGAGAGACGGAGGAGGCCCTGCGCAAGCTGAGCGTGCCCTACGTGGCGGGCCGCGCCCCCTTCGCCACCAACCCGCGCGGACAGATTCTCGGCGACACCCACGGCCTGCTGAAGCTGCTCTTCCACCGCGAGAGCCTCAAGCTGCTGGGTGTCCACGTCCTGGGGCCCCAGGCGTCCGAGCTGGTGCACGTGGGCCTCACGGCCCTGCTCACCGGCGCCAGCGCCCGGCTCTTCGTGGAGACGTGCTTCAACTACCCCACGCTGTCGGAGGCCTACAAGGCGGCGACCTTCGACGCGCTGGACCAGCTCAGCGGCTGCTCCTGAGGCTGCCCACCGTGAGGCTGGAGACGGCCGGCGCGCCCTGCCCCAGGCGCGGCGCCTCGGCGGGGGCCTCGGGAGCCGGCGCGGGCGCGGGCGCGCCTCGGCCCTGCGCCCCGCCCAGCAGCGCCTGGATGCGCTGCCAGCGGGCCTTCTCCTCCACCATCAGCCGCGTGAGCTCCGCGCGGGCGGACGCGTCCGGCAGCTCGGAGGCGGCGGCCTCCACGCGGTCCAGGAACGGCATCAGGTAACCGAAGTCCCTGTCGAAGGCGCTGGGGTTGGAGTTCTTCGCCACGTCGGTCCTCCTGCTGTCTCGGCGCCGGGCACGCTACCCCAACTCCAGGAAAGGGGGAGCCTCAGCCGTGGTACACGCGCGAGGCGACTATGCTGCCGCCGCGCACCTCGAAGACCTCGGCCACCGGCATGGGGGGCTCCCCCGGAGCATGCCGCAGGTACTCCATGAACACCCGGTCCTCGTCCGCCGTCAGCGCCACCAGCTCGTAGCGCAGCCCCGGCAGCCGGGCATTGGCCGCCTTCCACCATGCCGCCAGGGCCGGGCGCCCCACCAGCCGCCCGCCCGTCTCCGGGTGCAGCACCCGGATTTTCGGTGACGTATGCGTGGCGTCCTCGGCATAAAGCGCCACCAGCGCCTCGACGTCATAGGCGTTGAAAGCGTCCAGCCAGGCTCGGGCCAAAGAGAAGTTTTCGCTCGCGCTCATCGTTAGATACCCCAATCAGGACGGCATTGAGTAGGCACAGGTAGGCACAGGTAAGCCTGAATTCATGCGGATTTGGCTGGAAACTGTGTCCCGTGGGAAGTAGAGGCCCCGCCTGCTCTGTTCCGTCAGGCAATTTCAAAAAAACGAAGGACCGGATCGTGGCCGCCAACTCACCCATCGAGAAGATTCGAAACATCGGTATCTCCGCCCACATCGACTCGGGCAAGACGACGCTCTCCGAGCGGATCCTGTTCTACACGGGCAAGATTCACGAGCTCCACGAGGTCCGCGGCAAGGACGGCGTGGGTGCGGTGATGGACAACATGGACCTGGAGCGTGAGAAGGGTATCACCATCCAGTCCGCGGCCACGTACGCGATGTGGGGCGAGTACAACATCAACCTCATCGACACCCCGGGACACGTGGACTTCACCATTGAGGTGGAGCGCTCCCTCCGCGTCCTGGACGGCGCCGTCCTGGTCCTCTGCTCGGTTGCCGGCGTGCAGTCGCAGTCCATCACCGTGGACCGGCAGATGAAGCGCTACCGCGTTCCGCGCATCGCGTTCATCAACAAGATGGACCGCTCGGGCGCGAACTATGACCGCGTGGCCGCCCAGCTGAAGGAGAAGCTGAACCACCACCCGGTGAAGATGCAGCTGCCCATCGGCGCCGAGGACCGCCTCAAGGGTCTGGTCGACCTCATCAAGATGAAGGCGTTCTACTTCGACGGCGAGAGCGGCGAGAACGTCCGTGAGGAGGAGATTCCCGCGGAGCTGGTCGAGGAAGCCAAGGTGCGCCGCCAGCAGATGATCGAGGGCGTGGCCGAGGTCGACGACCAGCTCGGTGAGCTGTTCCTGGCCGACGAGCCCATCTCGAACGAGCAGCTGATCGCCGCCATCCGCCGGGCCACCATCAGCCTGAAGATGACGCCCGTCATGTGCGGCTCCGCCTACAAGAACAAGGGCGTGCAGCTGCTCCTGAACGCCGTCTGCGCGTTCCTCCCGAACCCGAGCGAGGCCATCAACGAGGCGCTGGACCAGAAGAACAACGAGGCGAAGGTCCTCCTCGAGTCCAACCCGGAGAAGCCCTTCGTCGGCCTCGCGTTCAAGCTGGAGGACGGCCGCTACGGTCAGCTGACCTACATGCGCGTCTACCAGGGCCGCGTGTCCAAGGGCGACTTCATCATCAACCAGTCGAACCAGAAGAAGATCAAGGTTCCGCGCATCGTGCGCATGCACTCCAGCCAGATGCACGACATCAACGATGCCACCGCCGGTGACATCGTCGCGCTGTTCGGCATCGAGTGCGCCTCGGGCGATACGTTCACCGACGGCACCGTGAGCTACACGATGACGTCCATGCACGTGCCGGACGCCGTGATTTCGCTCGCCGTGGCGCCCAAGGACCGCTCCGCGCAGGCCAACTTCTCCAAGGCGCTCAACCGGTTCACCAAGGAGGACCCCACCTTCCGCGTGCACCGTGACGAGGAGTCCGGGCAGACCATCATCCGCGGCATGGGTGAGCTCCACCTGGAGATCTACATCGAGCGCATGAAGCGCGAGTACAACTGCGAGGTCCAGGCCGGCAAGCCGCAGGTGGCGTACCGCGAGACCATCAGCCAGAAGGGCGAGTTCGCGTACACGCACAAGAAGCAGACGGGTGGCTCCGGCCAGTTCGCCCGCGTGTGCGGCTACCTGGAGCCGCTGCCCGCGGACGCGGTGCAGCAGTACGAGTTCGTGGACGACATCGTGGGCGGCACCATCCCCCGCGAGTTCATCCCCGCCTGCGACAAGGGCTTCACCGAGGCCGTCAAGAAGGGCAGCCTCATCGGCTTCCCCGTGGTGGGCGTGCGCGTGGTCATCAACGACGGCGCGTTCCACGCGGTCGACTCGTCCGAAATGGCGTTCAAGACGGCCGCCATCATGGGCTTCCGCGAGGGCTACGCCGCCGCCAAGCCCATCATCCTGGAGCCGCTGATGAAGGTGGAGGTCCAGGCCCCCGAGGACTTCCAGGGCTCCGTGGTGGGTCAGATCAACCAGCGCCGCGGCACCATCCTCTCCACGGAGACGGCGGAGAACTACGTGACGGTGGTGGCCGAGGTGCCGCTGAACACGATGTTCGGCTACTCCACGGACCTGCGCTCCGCGACCCAGGGCAAGGGTGAGTACACCATGGAGTTCTCCAAGTACTCGCCGGTGCCGCGCAACGAGGCCGAGGCCCTGATGGCCGCCTACAAGGAGAAGCTGGCCGCCGAGCAGGCCGCCCGCAAGTAGTCCGCGCATCGGCCGCCCGCTGGCGGTGGTAAGGAAGGCGCTCCTCTTCAATGAGGGGCGCCTTTCGCCTTTTCAGGAGTCCGACACCGTGACGCTGCTCCGTGCCGCCAACGTCCAGCTCAGCTTCGGAAGCCGCACCGTCTTCCAGGGCCTCACCTTCACCATCGAGGAGGGCGAGCGCGTGGGACTGGTGGGCGTCAACGGCTCCGGCAAGTCGTCGCTGATGAAGATCCTGGCCGGCGCCGCCCACGCGGACACCGGAGAGCTGCAGCTGCGCCGCGGCGCCCGCGTCACCTACCTGCCCCAGGAGCCGGAGTTCCCGGAGGGGGCCACGGTGGCCTCCGAGCTGTCCGTGTCCCAGGCGCCGTTGAGGGAGGCCCTGGCCGCCCACGCCGAGCTGGCCAAGCGGCTGGAGGCCACGCCCGCGGAGGCGCACGAGAAGCTCCTGGAGCAGCTGGCGTCGCTCAGCGACCGCATCGAGCAGATGGGCGGCTGGGACACCGAGCACCACGCAAAGACGCTGCTGGACCGGCTGGGCGTGAAGGATTGGGAGCGCCCGGTGGCGCAGCTGTCCGGCGGCCTGCGCAAGCGCGTGGCCATTGCCCGCGCGCTGCTGACGCGGCCGGATCTCCTGCTGCTGGACGAGCCCACCAACCACCTGGACGCGGACACCGTGGACTGGCTGGAGGAGGAGCTGGACAAGCTGCCCGGCGCGCTGCTGCTCGTCACCCACGACCGCTACTTCCTGGACGGGCTGGTGGACCGCATCGTCGAAATCCAGCCGGGCGCGGGCGTCACCTCCTACCCGGGCAACTACCAGACGTACCTGGAGCAGAAGCTGGTGGCGCAGGAGAACGCCTCGCTGGCGCAGCACAAGCGCGAGCGGTGGATTGCCCAGGAGGTGGCCTGGCTGCGCAAGGGCCCCGAGGCGCGCCGCACCAAGAGCAAGGCGCGCATCGAGCGGGCGCAGAAGCTGATGGCGGAGAAGGGCTTCCAGCGCCCCAAGGTGGCGGAGCTGCGCGTGGCCGCCGCGCCCCGGCTGGGCCACACCGTCATCGAGGCCGAGGGCGTGACGAAGTCCTTCGGTGAGCGGAAGGTGCTGGCCGGCGTGGACTTCCGCCTCCAGCGCGGTGAGCGCGTGGGCCTGGTGGGGCCCAACGGCGTGGGCAAGACGACCTTCCTCCGCGTGCTGCTGGGCGAGGTGGAGCCCGACGGCGGCAAGCTCGTCATCGGGAAGAACACGCGGGTGGCGTACTACGACCAGGCCCGGGCGCAGCTCGACCTGGAGTCCACCGTCTACGACGCGGCCTCGCAGGGCGAGGACTGGGTGGAGCTGGGGGACCAGAAGGTCGCCCTGCGCGACTACCTCGACGACCTGCTCTTCCCCGTGCCCATGCAGCGCATGAAGGTGAAGGCGCTGTCGGGTGGCGAGCGCAACCGCCTGCTGCTGGCGCGCCTGTTCCTGGAAGGCGCCAACGTGCTGGTGCTGGACGAGCCCACCAACGACCTGGACATCGTCACCCTCAACATCCTGGAGCGGCTGCTGCTGGACTTCGGGGGCAGCACGCTGCTCGTCACCCACGACCGGTACTTCCTCGACAAGGTCGCCACCAGCATCCTCACCTTCGAGGGCGAGGGCCGCGTCACCCGGTACGAAGGCAACTACGCCATGTATCGGCGGCTGAAGGAGCAGGCGGGCGAGAAGGCCGAGGCCGCCGCCCCCAAGCCCGCCCCCCGGCAGGAGGAGCCCGCGCAGGCCCCCGCCGCCAAGGCGGCGCGCAAGCCCGGGAAGCTCTCCTACAAGGACCAGCGCGAGCTGGACGGCATGGAGGCCACCATCGAAGCCGCCGAGGCGCGCAAGGCCGGCCTGGAGGCCCAGCTCGCCGACCCCGCCGTGTACAGCAACGGCCCCAAGGTGGCCGAGGTGCAGACGGAGCTGGATGCCGCGACCGCCGAGGTGGACCGGCTGTATGCGAGATGGCAGGAACTGCAGGACCTGGCCTCCGGCGCCTAGCGGACATCACGTCATCCCCACAAACGCTGTCGTCGCATCCACAACCCTGTCTGTGAATGCGACTTCGTGGAAACACGGGGAGAATCCGGACGCGCTGCGCGTCAAGCCAGGACAGTGTCTGGAATCGCGATACTTGCTGGACGGTGGGGAAAACGAGGTGCGCTTGCGCGGCGCGGCACGGCGTGCGACTCGTGCGGCCCTTCGGGCCTGTCGCACCCACGTCGTGTTTCACTGGAGGCGCCGCCTTGCCTTCCCGGCCTGTGCTTGCCCTTGTCGCAGTCGTGTCCTCCCTGGCCCTGGCCCCTGCTGAGACGCGGGCCCAGGGCCGAGCGCTCCCCCACTTCAACCTCCAGCGGCTGGAGTTGGACCCGGCGGCGCTGGGTTCGCTCGTCGTTGGCACTGGCCGCACGCTGCCCCAGGGCGCGCTGCGCGTGTCGGTACAGGGGCACTACGAGCAGCTCCCCTTCCATTTCCAGCAGCGCTGGGAGCCGGGCAGCGGCAGCGGCCTGGTGGAGAACCGCTTCACCATGGACCTGACGGCGGCCTACGGCCTGCTGCCCTGGCTCCAGGTGGCGGCGGAAGTCCCCTTCATCGTCAGCCAGGGCGGCTCGGGGCACCTCGGCTTCCGCGCGCCGGAAGGCTCGGGCCTGGGAGCGCCGTGGCTGGGCATGCGGGCCGCGCTGGTGCGCCAGGACGCCGGCTTCCAGTTGGCGGCGGATGTCACCGCAGCGCTCCCGGTGGGCAGCACCGCCCTGCTGGCCCGTGACGACTACGCCGTGCATCCCCGGCTGCAGCTCGGCTTCCTCGCGGAGACGTGGCAGCTGGGCGGCGAGGCCGGCGTGCTGGTGCGCAAGAAGCAGGAGCTCGCCAGCGTGTCCGGCTACTCGCAGGACATCATCGGCAACGAGCTGCGGCTGGGCGCCACGGTGACGTCGCGGGCCGGTGAGAGCACGCGCGGCGAGGTGAGCGTGGTGGCGGGGATTCCGCTCCAGGGCGGCCGCATGGGCGGCGAGCTGCTGATCGCCATCCGCAAGCACGCGCTGTCCTGGCTGGACCTGTACGTCCTGGGCGGGCCGGGCGTGGGCCCCGGCATGGACACGCCCACCTTCCGCTTCGTCGCGGGCGCCTCGTTCTCCACCTCCCGGGTGGATTGAGTCGAGACGCCCGCCGCCAGGGCGGCCTACCTGGGCATCACCCCGAAGGCCTTCGCCATCGCGATGCCGATGCCCAGCAGGCTCTCTCCCGCGATGAAGCCGGAGGAGATGGGGAGCACCGTCTCCTCCGCGAGCTTCGGCTTCGCGCGGCGCAGCAGCGCGGCGATGGCCGAGCCGAGGAAGAAGGCGATGGAGCTGGAGCCGGGGATGACGATGGCCAGCCCGAAGCCCGCGGGCGACGGCACATAGGGCTTCACCTTCGCCGGCGCCCAGCGCTCCAACAGCACCAGGAAGGTGCCCAGCATGCCGCCGCACAGCGCGCCCACGCGCGCCGAGTCCGGCAGCGCGGCCACGCCCGTGGCGAGCAGCTTGGATACGCCGGCCCACACCATGGACGCGGGCGCCGGGAACTCCTCGGAGCCCAGCATGCTGGCGTCCGGCACCAGGATGTTGAACACGGGCACCACCACCACCGCGCCCGCCACCACGCCGAAGAGCTGCGCGACGAACTGCTGCCGCGGGTTGGCGCCCAGGAGCCACCCGGACTTCAGGTCCGTCAGCAGGTCCGCCGCGTGGAGCCCCACGCCGCCCGTCGCGTTGGCGCTCATCACGTTGGCGGGGATGTTGCCCGGCGCCAGGCCGCCGAAGATGAGCTGCGTGACGGGCCCCAGCGCCTTGGTGGGCGTGGTGTCCGTCTCGCCCGTCACCCGGCTGGCGATGACGCCCATGACGACGGCCAGCGGCAGCGCCAGTACCCCCGCCCACCAGGGAATCTGGAAGAGGTAGGCCATGAGGAAGACGGCCACCGGGCCGAGAATCGCGAAGCCCAGGGGGAACCACGCGGGCGGACACTCGATGCCGGCCAGCGGGTCCAGCTCCTCCTCCTTCGTGCGCTTCCCCGTGAAGAGGCTGGACAGGGACTTGAAGGAGCGCGCCACGCTGCGCCACTGGAAGGCGAAGGACAGCAGGCCCGAGGACACCAGTAGCGCCGAGCCCGTCCACACCATCCAGCCGTTGATGGAGCGGTAGGTCACCTCGGCGATGGCGCCCTGGGCCACCATCGCCGGCGCGAGGAAGCCATAGGTGAGCACCGCGCCCAGCAGCATGGACCAGCCGGTGCGGAAGCTCACCAGCGCGCCCGCGCCCACCAGCAGCAGGCTGAACTCGAAGGACAGCGACCACGCCGACGCCTTCCTCCCCAGCAGCATGAAGGGCAGGCTCACCTTCTCCGGGATGTTGGCCAGCCACGTGAAGCGCGCGTCGCGCAGCGCGACGAGCAGCGCGCCGATGCCGCCCGCCATGCCCAGCAGCCGCGCCTTGCGGCGGGCCCCCTCCCCATGGCCGTGGAGCGCGCGGATGGTCTCCGCGGTGGCCGTGCCGGTGGGGAACGGCAGCGCCTCCACGTTGATGAGCTGGCGCTTGATGGGGATGGCGGCGAAGACGCCCAGGGCGGAGACGACGGCGAACCAGACCATGAGCCAGCCCGCCGACGGCAGCGCGCCCGTCAGCATCAGCAGCGCGGGCACCGCGGCCATGTTTCCGCCGCCCGTCATGTAGCCGGCGGCCGAGGCCACCGAGCCCATGGCGTTGTTCTCCAGGTCGGTGAACTCCCGCTTCAGCACCCGCAGCGAGCGCAGCGTGCCGAACACCGCGAAGGCGAGGATGCAGGCGGTGATGGTGACGCCCAGGCTCCAGCCCGTCTTGAGGATGACGTACAGGTTGGACAGGCACATCACCGCGCCAATGAACATGCCGGCGATGACGGCGCGGACGGTGAGCTGGCGGACCCCGCCCTGGTAGACGTGCTCCAGCCAGTAGCGCTCCGGGTCCCTGGCGGCCTCGTCCCCCGCGTCACCGGGTGCGTGGGTCGGATGGATGAGAGGGTCGCGGGCGCTCGGCGTCGGAGAGGGGGACTGGCTCATGGGGGCGCCGACGATAATGCACCCCCCACGCCCCCGCGAGCATCGCGTGCGGCGAGCGGGCCAGCCCCGGAGGCTGGCCGCGCCGCATCAGGGCCGCGCGTCAGCCGTGCGCATGCCCCTCCGGCCCGTGGGCATGTCCGTGCTTGAGCTCCTCCGACGTGGCGGCGCGCACCTCCATCACGGTGACGTCGAAGTGCAGCGTCTTGCCGGCCAGCGGATGGTTGAGGTCCACCACGATGCCGTCGTCGCGCACCTCCTGGATGCGCAGGGGGATGTCGCCCTGCTCGGTCTGCGCCATCAGCGTCTGGCCAGCCTTGGGAGACAGGCCGGGCGGCAGCATGGCGTGTGGCACGGTGCGCACGCCCGCTGGGTCATGCTCGCCATAGCCCTGGCCCGGGTCCACGACCACCTGCTTGCGCTCCCCCTGACTCATCCCCTCCAGGGCCCCTTCGAGCCCCGGGACGATCTGCCGGTACCCGTGCAGATAGGCGAGCGGCTGTTCGGGAGCGCTCTGGTCGATGACCTGACCGTCTCCCAGGTGCAACCGGTATTCGAGCGAGACGACGGAATCCTTGGCGACCCTCATACGGGCTCCTTGGTGAGGACTGCGGTTGAGACTGCGCCGGGGAAGGTGTGGCGTGACGCGCCCCGCGTCAGGAGGCGGACGCGTCCACGGCCCCTTCCTCGCCAGGGACGTCGACCGGCTCGCCGCGCGCCACGTAGACGGCGGCGGCCAGGTCACCGGTGACATTGAGCGTGGTGCGGCACATGTCCAGGAACCGGTCCACGCCCAGGATGAGCCCCAGCCCCTCCACCGGAATCTTGAACATCCCCAGAATCATCGCGATGACGGGGATGGAGCCCGCGGGCACACCGGCGGTGCCGATGCCCGCCAGGATGCAGATGAACATGATGAGCGCCTGGTCCGGCAGGCTCAGCTCCACGCCGTAGACCTGGGCCAGGAAGAGCACCGTGACGCCCTCGAAGAGCGCGGTGCCGTTCTGGTTCATCGCGGAGCCGGCGGTGAGCACGAAGCGCGACACGTTGCGCGGCAGCCGGAGGTTCTCCTCGGCCACCTTGAGCGCGGTGGGCAGCGTGGCGCTCGACGACGACGTGGAGAAGGCGGTGACGATGGCCAGCCGGCTGCTCCGGAAGAACTCGATGGGGCTGCGCCCGCCGAGGAAGCGCACCGACAGCGAGTAGACGACGAACATGTGGATGGCCAGCGCCAGCAGCACCGTGCCCATGTAGGCCGCCAGCTGCGCGAAGATGCCGAAGCCCAGCCGCGCCGTCATGGCGAACAGCAGCGCCGCCACGCCAATGGGCGCGAGCCGCAGCACGCCGTCGATGAGCTTCATCATCACGTCGTAGAGGCCCTGGATGGACTCGCGCAGGCGCATGGCCGGCTCACCCGGCGTGAGCGCGACGCCCATGCCGAAGATGAGCGAGAAGACGATGAGGCCGATGAAGTCGCCGTCCGCCGCGGCCTTGAGCGGGTTGGTGGGCACCATGGAGACCAGCACGGCGCCGAACGACGCCGCCCCCGGCGCCGCGGACGGCTGGATGGACGTGCCGCCCTGCGCCAGCGCGCGGGCCTCATCGCTGAGGCCCGCCCCGGGCTCCAGCGTGTTGACCAGCACCAGGCCGATGAGGACGGAGATGGCGGAGAAGACGATGGTGTAGCCCAGCGTCCGGGCGCCCAGCCGCCCCACCTGCTTGAGGTCCAGGTCCGCCACGCCCACGACGAGCGCGGAGAACAGCAGCGGCACCACGAGCATCAGCAGCAGGCGGATGAATATCTGCCCCAGGGGCGCGGCCACGTTGTCCACGGCGACGGTCAACCAGAGCGCGTTGTCGCCCGAGATGGCGTTCGCGAGCAGGCCCGCCACCGCGCCGGAGGCAATGCCGAGGAGCATCTTCTGGTGCGCCTTCATCGAGTCTCCGAGTCCTCCTCACCGGAGGTGAATGGTCCGCGCCACCGGACGGCAGGCGAAGATGGCATGCTGGCCCTCGCGTGGAAACCCTCGTTCGACTCACCGAGAATGCCGTGCCGCCCCTGCTCTTCCGCCGCCTGCTGCGGCGCGTGGGGGCCGTGGGCACGGAGCGTCTGCGTCAGACCTACCAGACGACCTTCTGGTACGGCTTCGGCCCCGCCGCCAACGTGGTGGAGGACATCATCCTCGCGCTGCGTCCGCACATCGCCGGCCGCCGCCGCGTCGCGGGCGTGGAGTGGTGGCTGTCGCGCATGTCCCCGACGGACGTGCGCGTGGACTTCCACCAGGACCGCGACGAGAAGCTGGCGCAGCGCACCGGCGAGCTGGTGCACCCGCGCATCTCCTCGGTGCTGTTCCTCAACCGGGTGCGGGGCGGCGCGCTGGTGGTGACGCGCGAGAAGCCCGACCCGGCCAACCCGTCCCTCGCGCCGTCGCGGCTCGACACCGCCGACCTCGTGACGCCCCGGCCCAACCGGCTGGTGGTGTTCGACGGCACCTTGACGCACGGCGTGCTGGACGCGGAGAACCAGATTCCGGACGGCAAGCTGCCGGGCCGCGCGCGTCAGCGGCGCACGCTGGTGATGAACTGGTGGGCGCACCGCCCCACCGACATCCCCGAGTGGTCGGGAACGCGCCTCTACCGGGCGCTGGCGCGCTGAGCCTCCTCGCGCAGGCGGAGGGTGACGCGCTCGGCCCACTCGGGCTCGACCTCGATGCACGCGGGCCGGCGCCCGAGCCGCAGCGCCGCCGAGGGCATGGAGCCGCTGCCCGCGAAGGGGTCGAGCACCGTGTCCCCCGGCCGGCTGTACGTGCGGACCAGCGGCTCCAGCACGGAGAAGGGCTTGTGGTGGGGATGGCCGCCCCAGCGCTGCGCTTCCCCGTCGTCGTCATAGCCCCCGACGACGGCCCAGGTGGTGGGCAGGTCCCCGGGCGCCAGCGGCGGCGCGGGCGTGCGCGCGATGACGAGCGCGACCTCGTAGACGCGCAGCGTCTGCTCGTTGGCGTTCTTGTCGGTGGTGCGCTTGCCCCAGACGTACTCGCCGCGCAGGTGCGGGTAGCCCAGGCCGCGCGCGGCGGAGAGGATGGGCTCCTTGCCGAGCAGGTTGGTCCAGATGACCAGGACGGCGTCCGGCGTGAGGTGCGCGGTGGCGCGCGTCAGCCACGCCTCCGAGAAGGCGCGGTAGTCGCGCACCGTCTCGAAGCGGACGATGGGGTTCTGGTCGATTTTCTTGTGGGCGCGCGTGTCCCGGAGGTCCCCGCCCTTGCGGCGCCGGGTGAGCAGGCAGTACGGCGGGTCGGTGTGGAGCAGCGCGGCACGGGTGTCGCCCAGCGCGGCGCGGTAGCCCTGTGGCTCGCGGGCGTCGGCGTTGATGCAGCGGAGGGATTCGGGCGGGGGAAGTGAGGTCATCGGCCAGGGCGGCACCCTACACGGCGGGGCGCGGGGCTCAAGTCGCGGCTCACCGCGCCTGGAAGCCCTCCAGCTTCAGCGTCCGCTTCCGCCCCTCGTCCCACAGCTCGAGCGTGTAGCGGCCCTCCTGCTCGCCCGCGGATTCGACTTCGTCCAGGAGGATGACCACGGGGTAGGTGCCCGTCGCGTCCACGGGCCCCTCCTGCCACGGCGTGAGCGTCTTCAGCCGCCGTCCCTGCGCGTCGGTGAGCACCGCGCCGGCCGCCATCCACTCCCTGCCACCTTCCACCGGGGTCAACACCAGCCGCAGCGCGGCCCACCGGGGAGACAGCCGGATGAAGTTCATCCGGCGGACGGTGAACGGACCGGTCACCTTCCGGGGGACCCACGGCCGGTGGATGATGAAGTCCCCGTCACCGACCTCCGCCACCAGGGACTCGCGCAAGCCCTCGCGGCTGCACTCGCCCGGCCGGGAGCGCTGGAGCTGCTGGACCTGGCGCTCCAGCCGGAGCATCCCCGACCGGAGCTCCTCCACCTCCTGCCGGTAGGACGCGGCGGACCGCGCATGCCGGTAGAGTTCGACCTGACGCTCCGCCCGCGCGGCATCCACGACGAGCACCAGGTCCGCGCGCTCCGGCGCCGCGCCGTCATGGAAGCGGACCTCCAGCCGCAGCCGCTCACCCTCGCGAAACGTGGGCGAGGGCACCAGCACGAGGTGGTCCTCCGTTACACCGAAGCGCTGGAACCGCTCGCGGCCCTCGAGCACCAGCTGCTCGGGGCGGATCCGGGCATCGAAGAACAAGGTGGTGGACAGGCCGGGGCTGATGCGGACCTCCGGTGGCGTCACCAGCACCCCCGCCTGGACATCGATCCGCCGGACCATGGCACCACTCCCTGGCCCATCAGGTGTCGCGGCCGGCGCCGCGACGGCCCACAACACTCCCCACGCGAGCACGATGAATGCGGGCGAACCAGTCAAGGCCGAGCCACCTCCAGCAAGAGCAAGGACGCTCCCACACCATGACAGGCGGGAGGACTACTTGCGCGTGCCGAGTTGTCCGAGGACCTGGGAGATGGCCAGGTTGATGCCCGTGCTCATCATCGGCCGGCCGGGGGTGCTCGCCGGGTCGTACTCCATCCCGACCTCCTCGCGCAGGGAGTTGTTGACGATGTTGGCGCAGACCGCCAGCCGCTCGCCGTTGGGATACTCCGCCTCGGTAATCCATCCGTAGATGGCCGTCTTGCCCCGGAACAACGTGCCGTAGAGCTTGGTCCCCACCGGGAACTTCCCGGTATAGGCGCTGCTGATTTCCTTGATGGCGTAGAGGGTGATGGGGCTGCCGTCCGGCGGCACGGGCACCGGCAGGGCATGGAACTTCGGCGTGAAGGAGAGCGTCTCGTCGTTGCCCATCATCCGGGGCGGATAGAAGCCCCGCCGGGCCATGCCCTCCAGCACCTCGGGCGCGCACCTGCGCTGGGGCGGCTCGTCCCGGACCTGGGGCCCGCTGGCACAGGCCGCGGTGAGGCAGGCCACGGCGGCGGCCTTCCCCAGCCCGCCTCCCGACGACTGCCGCTTCTTCGGCTTGGGTGCGGGAGCGGCCGCCTCGACCATGTCGGCGGAGGCCACGGGGGCCGGCGCTGCTTGCTCGGCCGCGTCCTGGACCGCGACGCCCGCGTCCGTGGGGGGTGGTACCGCCGCCAGGCTGGGTATCTCGTCGGAGGAATTCGGAGAACGACTCGTCACTGCGGGACTTCCTTTCTCAATGGGAAGAGACGGTGCGGGCGCCGGGGCCGCCGCCGGGGGCATGAGCCGGCTCAGCCCGAACGCCACGAGGCCCACGGCCAGCAGGGCGGCCACGCCCGCCCCCACCGCGGCGCGGCGCGAACGCGGGGCACGCGGCGGAGCGGGAGCCGCTGGCGCCTCGGCGGTGGGAGCCGGCGGCGCCCCAGCGGCCTCTGTCCCCCCGGGCACGTCGGTGGAGGGGGCCTCCGGGGCCGCCACCACCTCGCGGGGCTCCGGGTTGAGGGGCAACACCGGCGCGATGCCGGCCTCCTCGCGGGGCCGTGGCTCAGACGCGGAGAGGGAGGCGTCCGGCACCATGCGCACCCGCGGCGCCTCCACATCCGCCGTGGCCTCGGGAGGCCGGTCCAGCGACACCCTCCAGGCCGGCTGCCGCTTCTCCTTGGCCACGTCCCAGAGGGCCTGGAGCAGGGACTCCGCGCTCGCGTACCGGTCCTCGGGCCGCTTCGCGAGCAGCCGCAGGGCGATGTCTCCCAGCGCGCGGGGCACCTTGGGGTTGACCACGTGGGGCGGGCGCGGCGTCACCGTCTCGATGGCGGGGAGCAGGCGGTCGTACGGGAGCTTCGGGTCGAACGCGTAGCCGTCCGTGAGCGCCTCGTAGAGCAGCGCCCCCAGCGCATAGAGGTCTCCGGGCACCCCGGCGTCGAAGTTCGCCCCCTGCTGCCAGGAGCCCTCGCGCAGGAAGGCCACGCACTCGGGCGGCAGCAGGTGGGGCGACGCGGGCGCCACCCCCACCGTCAGCGTGGTGGCACCGGGCAGCCGCACCGTGCCCAGGTCGATGAGGAAGGGCCGCTCGTCCTCGCTGCGGATGAGCAGGTTGTCGCCCTTCAAGTCCCGGTGGTGCAGGCCCCGGCGGTGCAGGTCCGCCACCACGCGCACCACCTCGGTGAAGACGGACAGCAGGTGCGCCGCCGTCGGCTTCACCCGCCAGCGCCACTCGTGGAACGTCTCACCTTCGAGGTAGTCGATGACGAAGTACAGGTAGCCGTCGGGCGGCTCGGGCCAGCGGTCCACGGCGTGCAGCGCCGGGAGGTTCGGGTGGGGCGCGCAGGCCAGCAGCGCCGCGACCTCGTGCGCCAGCCGGCCGTTGATGTCCTCCTCCTCCGCCGCGTGCAGGCCCGCCGGGCGCAGCGCCATCTTCAGCGAGTAGCTCCGCCCTCCCCGCTCCACCTTGAAGACGCGGCCAAAGCCCCCCGAGCCCAACGAGGCGACGATGCGCCACGGCCCGACTTCGCTGCCGGGCACCAATTGGTCCGGATGGAAGGGTGGAGACCTCACGGCCACCAGCTCCGCGCGCAGGGGCCTCCGCGCCGGACGCCCTGCCCCACCCTGCGCGGGCTGGCCCCAGGACACACCGCTCGTGGCGGCGCGGTCCGCGCGAATGACTCGTTAACCACCCAAGGAGCGGGGCTGGACAAGGGCAACCTCCAGGGTTGACCCTATCCTTTTCATCCGGGATGTCACGTTTTCACTTACCCGCGAGGTCAGTCCGCCGCGCCGCCGGACCCGACGCCCTCCGTTGGGTCTTTCCCGTCCCACCCCTCCGGCGCCACACCCCGCGCGGACTCCGCCCAGCGCCCGCTCAGGCGGGCCTCGGCGGCCAGCGCCTCGTCCCAGGCGGGGCCATCCGGCAGCAGCCGCGCGGCGTGCGCCAGGACGAGCCGCTCCAGGGCCCGCTCCTCGCAAAGGCGCCGCAGGCCCACGTCGTCCAACCCCAGCCGGGTCAGCCAGGCCCCGCGCCGGGCCGCGGGCACGCGCTGCTGGCGCCACCAGCCGGCTTCCTCCTCGGCCACCTCCTCGTCGGAGACGCTCAGGCCCAGCGTGCGCGCCCAGCCCGCGAGCAGCGCCCGGCGCAGCCCCGCCTCGGCCAGCGCCGCCGCGTCCGGTGACTGGCGCAGCGCCTCCAGCACGCGCCCCGAGGCCACCCAGCCGCCCTCCACCGCCGTCACGCCGTCCACCAGCCGCCGGCGGCGGACGAGGGACGAGGGGCGCCGCGCCGCGCCCCGGGCCGCGGGCGCGCCCGAAGCCACCCACTCCGCGGCCGTCCGGAGGCACGCGAGGGCGTCCTGGCGCTTCAGGTCCTCCGCGCCCTGGGGGAACCACGCCTCCCAGGCGGCGCGGGTGGACGCGCGCCACCGAGGCGACACGGCCTCCAGCACCCGGCGCCACGTGCGCTCCTGGTAGAAGATGGCCTCGGCCGCGCCGACGAGCGCCCGCGCGGCCGCGCGTGTCAGCACCCCCGCCTCCACCGCGCGCTCCGCCGCGTGCCGGACATTGACCAGCGGCACCGTGAGCGGGCGGTAGCCGTGCTCCGCGTCCGCGTGCAGCAGCGCCACCTCCGAGTCGTCCACCACCACGCCGTCGCGGTACCACTGGAAGATGCGGCCCACGCCCACCATGCCGTGCGGCGCCAGCTCCACCGCGCGCAGGGCGCCCATGCTCCCGCCGCCGAAGACGGCCACCCCGGCCTCCAGCGCCGCCAGCAGCTCGTGGTGCCACACCGAGGGCTGTGACTCGAAGACGCCATCCACCAGGGCGATGGCCCGAGGCCGCAAGGACAGCGCGCGCCACACGTCGCCCTGGCGCGCGGGCGGCAGCACCGTGCAACGCGCCAGCCGTTGCGCCTCCGCCGCCGGCAGCGAGGGCCCCAGGAACACCACCAGCTCGTCCGCGCGCCGCTTCATAGGAGCTCCGAGATGCGCATGCCCGGCACCACCACGCGCCGCACGTGGAGGCCCGCCACCGGCGAGTCCAGCGCCACCGCCGCCACGCGCTGGAAGCCCGCGCGCCCCAGCCGCGCCAGCACCTGGCGCACCCGCCGAGGCGCCGCTCCGCGTGCGTGCGCGCCCAGGTCGGGCATGGCCTCCACGCCCCTTCTGGGGCGCACATGCGCACAGGCCTCCGCGAAGCCGCGCGCCGCGCCCCGGTCGGCGGCGGCGACATCCTCCCGGGCACCGTGGATGTCCGTCAGCCGGGACTGCGCCGCCTCCAGCAGGGCCTTCAGCAGCGCCGCCTCCCGCGTCATCGCGCACGCATAGCCGGCGGTGAGCGGCACCGGCCCCTCGTCCAGGTCCACCAGCACCGCCGCGCCCACCGGCAGCCCCACCGCGCCCGGCGTGCGCGGCGCGGGCGTGACGTCGAAGAGGTACACGGCGAAGCCCCGCACACGCAGCCGCGTGGCCAGCGCCTCCACGGCGGGTGCCGCCGCCCGCAGTCCGGAGGCGCGCAGCTGGCGGCGCTGGACGACCTCCTCCGTCCACCCGTCCGGCAGCGCCCGGGCGAGCTGGTCCCGCTCGGTCGCCTCCAGCAGCGCGTGCAGCAGCGCCTGTCCCGCGTCCGGGTGCGCGCCGGAGCCGTTGCTCGTCCACGCGACCGCCACCGGGCCCAGCGCGACGCTTCCGGACGGCGGCACGTGCAGCCCCTGCGCGGGCACCCACACCGG
>Ga0182745_1001651_pt1 | contig 21164 bp, 17 predicted proteins | sample eDN3rd30CKraftBY_FD_128523 | JGI IMG/M metagenome (GOLD analysis project Ga0182745, IMG submission 128523) | Enriched backyard soil microbial communities from Emeryville, California, USA - eDNA 3rd pass 30_C Kraft BY (version 2) (version 2) | ecosystem: Environmental > Terrestrial > Soil >...
CCGCCCGGCTCCTGGTGAGCCACCCCAGCACGGAAATCCCCAATGCGGGGTCCATCAACGCCGGGCGCTACCTCTTCGGCATCCGGGACGAGCTGGCGTGCGCCGGCGCCCGCGAGTGCTCCGGCGTGCTCGCGGTGGACCTCGAGTCATCGCCGCCTGGGCAGACGGCGCGGGACCTCAGCGGCGCCCCGATGCTGCCCATCTACCCCCCGGGAGGCCTGCCCACGGGGCTCGCGTTGATGCCGGATGCGTCCCTGCGCATCACCCGCGACGATGGGTCGTCTGGCACCGTCACGGTTCCGCTGCTCGGCATCATGCCTTCGTCCAATGGCTACATCACGATGTTCTCGGCCAGTGACCTGCGCCAGTTCGACCTGTCGGCGGCCACGGCGCGCGCCACGGTGTCGCTGCGAGACAGCAACGAGGTGCCGCTGATCATCGAGACGGCCGACCTCGTGACGGTGACCCAGGACCCGACGCTCCAGTCCACGGTGCTCTACGAGGGCTCCGTGCCCAACGCCTTCTTCCGCATCATCTACCAGGGCGGACTGCCGGGGCTGAACGGCCTGGCCCGCGACCCCGGGGACCCCCGTCGATTCGAGGCGGAGGCCGCCCCCGCGGCGAACGCGCGAGCGGGGGACATCATGGTCCTGGAGAGCGCGGACATGCTCTGTGCCATCGACCTGCCCATCTCCGCGGTGGAGCCGGTTCCGGGCACGACCCGGGTCCGCTTCGCCATCGCGGACTCGCAGGAGATTCCGACCGACTGCGCCAACCTGACGCGCTTCACCGTGCGGGCGGGCGGCGACCAGCCCTTCGTCCTCTACAACGAGGCCGGTACATTCCTGTCGCGGGAGGTCACGGGGGCGTCGAGCTACAGCATCCCCACCGAGTACTTCTTCCATCCGGAAGGGTTCTACATCGACGACGACAACGACCCGTTGACGCCGCCCGTGCCGAATGTCTCCCGCTTCCCCCAGCCGCCGCCCCCGCTGCACATCCGCGTGGTGGCCGTGGGGCGTGAGCTGCGCCGGGGGGACCGCTACGCGGTGACGCTGAGCTCCGGGATCCGGAACTACGTCTTCACGCCGGACAACGCGGCGGGCACGGGGCTGGCCTTCTACACGTTGCCGGGGGCCGTGACGGGCTCCCAGCAGCGCAACGCCGAGCTCGCCTACATCGCCTACCCGTCGGCGGATGGCATCCTCCAGCTCGGCCTGCCGGGGCTCACGGACAACCGGGCGCAGTCCCTGGCATTGGTTCCCTTCGAGTAACTGGGCGGGACTGGAGGGCTCTGGTATCGTCCGGGGCTTCCAGATTCACGCGAGTCAAGACCGATGATCGATCAGAACTCCCGTCCTGCCCGCAAGGTCGGTATCGCCGACCACTTGTGGGAGACGTTCGAAGACATGGCCCAGCAGATGGGCTCGGATCGCGATGCGCTGATCAACCAGGCGCTCTTCATGTTCGCGCGCCTCAACGGCTTCCTCGAAGTGAAGTCCCGCTCCGAGGCCGCCGTCGCGCCCGTGGCCGCTGTCCCCGCGGCCGCGCCGGGCCGAGCGTCCGCGCCGCCCGTGCTGGCGCCGGCGCCCAAGCCGGAGCCCGCGCCCGCACCGGCGCGTCCGCCCGTGCGGGCCACGCCGGAGGACCGCGCGGCCGCCAACGGCCTGGACAATGACCCGGTGCGCCGCGAGGTCGCCGAGCGCGTCCTGGAGACGGCCGCCGAGCTCGAGCGCCTCATCAAGGGCAAGAACAGCGAGCCGCCCCCGCCGGCGGACGACCTGCTCGAGGAGGAAGAGGAGCCGCTCCCCGAGGCCGAGGATCCGGGCCTCATGGACGAGGAGGAGCCGCTCCCCGAGGAGGCCGAGGAAGAGCCCGCCGACGACCTCGCCGAGGAGGAAGAGGAGGGTGGGGCGCTGTACCTCGTCACCGAGTCGGGTGACCAGGAGCAGATCGTCAAGGACCGCTTCGTCATCGGCCGCGGCAAGCACTGCGACTTCGTCATCAACTCCGGCAAGGTCTCCCGCGAGCACGCCGTCATCGTCCGAGAGGGAGATGACTGGCTCATCGAGGACCTGGGCTCGTCCAACGGCACCTGGTTCAACAAGCAGCGCATCAAGCGCCGCAAGGTCGAGGACGGGGACGAGTATTTCATCTGCAGCGAGAAAATCCGTCTCTTGATTCAATAATTTGGTGACCCGAGCCCCGCCCTGCGGGGCTTCTGGTTGTTCGCCAATTGACGGCCTCCCGGCGTCCCTGGTTTGATGTCGGACGCCTGCCGCGAATGGGACAGGCGCAGATGACGCCTGTTCAAATCGCGCTTTGGATGGTTCTCGGAGTGGCCCTCGTGATCTCGGTGGTGACGGATGTGCTTCGCCGCGAGATTCTCGATGTCGTCACTTATCCGCTGATGGCGGTAGGCCTGGGCGTGCGTCTCGCCACCGAAGGGGTGGGGGACCTGGAGCAGGGACTCATCAGCGGGCTGGTGTCGGGGGTGGGACTCGCGCTGCTGCTGCTGCCAGCGGCGCTGCGCGGGCGGATGGGGTGGGGCGACGTGAAACTGATGGGAGGGGTGGGCGCCGTGCTGGGATTCCCGGCGGCGCTCGCGGCGGCGGCCTTCATCTCACTGGTGGGGGCGCTGCAGGCCGTGGTGACGCTGCTCTGGCAGGGAGCGGCCTGGGACACACTGGCGGCGGTGGTGCGCCGGTGGGCGGTTCGTGTCCGGCTGGCCAGCGCGGACGCGCAGCCAGCGACCCAGCGCCACATCCCCTACGGAGTGGCCATTGCGCTCGGCACCCTCTGGGCACTGTGGTGGCAACACGGAACGTTGAGTTAGCTCGGATTTCTGGAAGAGAAGAGGGGACACGGACGATGTTCACACGCATCACGCATGCCGCGGCGCTTGGCGCCCTCATCGCACTGGTGGCTGGCGGCAGCGCCCTGGCGCAGGATGGCACCACCGTCAGCCTCGGCGTGGGTTCCCAGAAGGTGATCACCATTCCGGGCCTCAGCCGCGTCGCGCTCGGTGACCCGAGCATCGCCGACGTGAAGACGCTGGGCTCCGGCCAGCTGCTCATCACCGGCCAGTCCGAGGGCAAGACGACGCTGCTCGTCTGGAAGTCCTCGGGGCAGCGTGTCAGCTACCTCGTCGCGGTGCGCAAGCAGGACCCCAACGAAGTCATCACCGAGATCAAGCGCCTGCTCGGTGAAATCGAAGGTGTCTCCGTCCGCATGGTGGGTGACCGCATCTACCTGGATGGTCAGGCGTACACCACGCAGGACGCCGACCGCATCGAGCAGGTGGTGGGCCTCTACCCGAACGTGAAGTCGTTCGTGAAGATCGCCCCCAACGCCAAGAAGCTGGTGGCCCAGAACCTCAACGCCGCGTTCCAGAAGGCCGGCCTGAAGAACGTCCAGGCCAACGTGGTGGGCGCGACCATCTTCCTGGAGGGCTCGGTGGAGAGCCAGCAGGACCTCCAGAAGGCGGAGCTGATCACCAAGGCCATCGGTGAGAAGGTGGAGAACCTCCTGGTGGTGGGCATCAAGCGGATGATCCTCTCCGAGGTCCAGTTCGTGGAGATCCGCCGCAACAGCCGCGACCGGTACGGCATCCGCTACCCGACGGACATCACCGGCACCGCGACGGCCATCTCCAACATCAGCCAGCAGCTCTTCCCGGGCACCTTCGGCTCGGGCGTGGCCACCATCGGCATCAACGCCTCCGCGGACTTCTCCTTCGGCTTCCAGGGCAACGACGGCTACGGCCGCCTGCTCGCGCAGCCCAAGCTCGTGTGCGCGAGCGGTGAGAAGGCGGAGTTCCTCGCCGGCGGCGAGGTGCCCATCCCGCTCATCACCAACAACCAGTTCACGGTGGAGTTCAAGAAGTACGGCGTCATCCTGAACCTGCGCCCCACCGCGGACCGCAACGGCAACATCCAGACGGAGATCGAGGCGGAGGCGTCCGAGATCGACACGTCCGTGGCGGTGTCCTTCGGCGGCTCGGCGTCCATCCCCGGCTTCCGCACCCGCAAGGTGAAGACGAACGTCACCGTGCGCCATGGCGAGACCATCGTCCTCTCCGGCGTCTTCAGCCACGACGAGCAGAAGTCCGTGTCGAAGATTCCGGGCCTGGGTCACATCCCCATCGTGGGCGAGCTCTTCAAGAGCCGCGGGTTCGACTCCACCAAGCGCGAGCTGGTGATCTTCGTCACCCCGCGCATCGTCAACCCGGACTCCGACAAGGTCCGCACCATCATCGAGGACGTGAAGAGCCGCTACAAGCAGGCCCGGTCCGAGGTGAACTTCAACATCTTCGACTGAGGCGGGCGCCCCGGGCGCCGCTCCAGCCAGGCCCTCGCGGGCCCCCGCATACGGGCCGGCTTCCTCCCTCCTGGGGAGGGAGGCCGGCCCGTCGGCTTTCAGGGCAAGCGTGCAACCTGGTTCTCACGCTTTGAGGTCGAAGGGGGGCTTGCTAGCATTCGTCCCCATGTTTCTCATCACCCTCGCGGAAAAGGGCGGCGGGACCGAGCAGCGCGAGTACCACAAGAATGAGGTCACCATCGGCCGTCTGCCGGGCAATGACATCATCCTCGCGAAGGGCAACGTCTCCAAGTACCACTCGCGGATCGTTGCCAAGGACGGGAAGTTCATCATCGTGGACATGAAGTCCACGAACGGCACGTTCGTGAACGGCAAGAAGATTGCCGCGCCCCAGGTCCTCAAGCCGACCGACCAGGTCTACATCGGCGACTACATCCTCAACGTCGAGGCGCTGGAGGACGAGGGGCCGGTGATGACCCGCGCGGGCCAGCCGGAAGAGGAGTACTACGACGACCAGGGCGAGGAGGCCTACGACGAGGAGGGCCCCTACGAAGACGAGGAGCCCTACGAGGAGGAGGAGCCCTACGAAGAGGAGCCGCCTCCCGCGCCTTCGCCCAAGAACATGCCGGCGTCGCTGGCGTCGGCGCTGGCGAAGAACAAGCGCAAGGTGGACCCCCGCCAGGAGCGCTACACGCGCCTCCAGAAGGAGATCCACGACCGCCTCATCGAGTACCTCGACCTGCGCCGGATGGACATGGACCGGCTAGGCGACGACGAGCTGTGGCGGCGCACCGAGAAGGCCATCCGCGACATCATCGACCAGATGGAAGCGGATGGAGAGCTTCCGGAGGACGTGGACCGCGAGGAGCTGCTCACCGACGTCATCAACGAGGCGCTGGGGCTGGGGCCCCTCGAGGCGTTCCTCGCGTCGGATGACATCAGCGAGATCATGGTGAACCACGCCAACCAGATCTACATCGAGCGCAAGGGCAAGCTGACCCTGTCGGAGAAGACGTTCTCCTCCAACCAGGCGGTGCTCGGCGTCATCGAGCGCATCGTGGCGCCCATCGGCCGCCGCATCGACGAGTCCAGCCCGCTGGTGGACGCGCGCCTCAAGGACGGCAGCCGCGTGAACGCCATCATTCCTCCGCTGGCGCTCAAGGGGCCGTGCATCACCATCCGCAAGTTCAAGAAGGACTCGCTGAAGATCTCGGACCTCATCAAGTTCAAGACCGTCACGGCGCAGATGGCCGAGTTCCTGGAGATGTGCGTCAAGGCCCGGCGCAACATCGTCATCTCCGGCGGCACCGGCTCCGGCAAGACGACGACGCTGAACATCATCAGCTCGTTCATCCCGGACGGGGAGCGCATCATCACCGTGGAGGACGCCGCCGAGCTGCAGCTGCCGCAGGACCACTGGGTGCAGCTGGAGAGCCGGCCTCCCAACCTGGAGGGCAAGGGCGCCATCACCATCCGCGAGCTGGTGAAGAACTGCCTGCGCATGCGCCCCGACCGCATCGTCGTCGGTGAGTGCCGCTCCGGTGAGACGCTGGACATGCTCCAGGCCATGAACACCGGCCACGACGGCTCGCTCACCACGCTGCACGCGAACACGCCGCGCGACGCCATCGCACGGCTGGAGACGATGGTGCTCATGTCCGGCATGGAGCTGCCGGTGAAGGCCATCCGCGAGCAGATCGCCAGCGCCGTGCACATGATCGTCCAGCAGACGCGCTTCTCCGACGGCACACGGAAGATCTGCTACATCACCGAGGTGTCGGGCATGGAGGTCGACATCGTGACCCTCCAGGACATCTTCTACTTCAAGCAGGATGGCTTCACGGAGGACCACAAGGTGCGTGGCCGCTACGTCGCTTCCGGCTTCGTGCCGAAGTTCTACGACGAGCTGCAGCGCAAGGGCATCCCCGTCAACATGAGCATCTTCCGCGAGGACTGACGCGTCCATGCCCACCCTGGTTGTCAAGCACCCCGACGGTACCGAGAACGAATACGCCATCGCGGGCGAGCTGAAGATTGGCCGCCAGCAGGGCAGTGACATCCTCCTCACCGAGGGCGGCGTGTCGCGCACGCACGCCCGCGTCTTCGAGGAGGGCGGCACCGTCTACGTCGAAGACGTGGGCAGTGCGAACGGCACCTTCGTGGATGGCAAGCGCATCATGGCGTCCACCGCGCTCACGCCTCAGTCGGAGGTGCTGCTCGGGGACTACTCGCTCCGGCTCAAGGCGGCCGCCCGCAGCTCGGGCGCGCGGCGCGCGGCGCGGCCCGCGGCGGGCGCCGAGGACCCGGCGCCGGTCGGCGGAGAGGGTGGGGGCGTGCGCGCCACCCGGGCCATGCCCAGCATCAAGAAGGGGGCGGGCGCCGCGAAGGGCGCGGCTGGCTCGGAGCTGGCCAGGCGGCCGCGTCCGGCCCGTCCGGCGCCGGGGGGGAGCGCGGCTCCGGAGGCGGGCAGGGTCGGCCCGTCGCTGCGGGGCATGGTGGGCCCCTGGGCTGGCCAGACGTACCCGCTCAAGGGCAAGGTGCTCGTGGGCCGCCAGCCGCCCGCGAACATCCTGCTGGATGATGACTCGGTCAGCCGCCGGCACGCGGAGCTCGAAGCCACCAGCGCGGGCGTGACGGTGCGCGACCTGGGCAGCGCCAACGGCACGCTGCTCAACGGCGAGCCGCTGGACCAGACGCCGGTGCCGCTGGAGCCCGGAGATCAGCTCCAGTTCGGCGTGGTGGAGATGGTCTTCGAGACGGACGCGTCGTCGGCGCCCGTGCGCCGCGGCGCGGGGGCGGGCGCTGCCCGGGGTGGGGCGGACGAGGACCCCGCGGCGAAGCGCAAGAAGCTCATCATGGTGGCGGCCGCGCTGGTGGGCGTGCTGCTGATGGTGGGCATGGTGTCCTCCATCCTCAGCCCCGCGCCGGCGGACGTGGCTTCCGCGGGGGCGGGCGCGCCGCTGGACCCGACGGCGAAGATCCAGGAGCTGCTCAGCGAGTGCCGCTCCTACGCGTCCAGCGAGCTGGGCGCCCCCAACTGGGACAGGGCCAACGAGATCTGCACCCAGGCGCTGGACCTGGACCCCATCCACCCGGAGGCGAACACGCTCATCCGGCGCATCAAGCTGGAGAAGGAGTCCTTCGAGTACTACTCACAGGGTGAGCGCCTGCTCCAGCGCCTCAAGCCGGAGGAGGCCCTGGCGTCGTTCCGGAAGATTCAGAAGGAGAGCGAGTACTTCCGCCGGGCCCGCGCCAAGGCGCGCGAGGCCGCCGAGGCGGTGACCAAGCGCGCGCTGGAGGACTGCAAGCTGTACCTGCGCGACTCGCAGTGGAGCGCCGCCGTGTCGCGCTGCGAGGTGTACATGGCGGTGTGGTGCCAGTCGGTGCCTCGCGAGGACCTGGAGCCCCCCCTGGGCTTCACCCTGAAGCTGGAGGGCCGGCTGCGCCGCAACGAGTGGCGGCCCAAGGAGCCGCTGTTCGTGCGCTTCCTTATCGCCCGGCAGCGCATGGACGCCAACGCGGCGCCGTGGGTGTGCCCGGTGGCGGAGGTGCTCGCGGGTGACGAGCGGGCCGTCGACCCGCGCACCATCGTCGCGGAGGCGGCGAAGCGGCGCTTCCCCAACAAGCTGATGCAGGCGGCGCTGCTGGACTACTGGAGCGGCCGCGGCAGCGAGGCGCTCGCCACCATGCAGAAGCTGCGCGCCAACTACGAGGCCGCGCAGTACCACGCCCAGGCGGACGAGCTGATGAAGATCATGTCCACCGTGGACCAGCTCTTCAAGGTGGGCCAGAGCTACCTGGCGGCGGAGGACCCGGAGAAGGCCGCCGAGCCGTTCCGCGAGGCGCTGGCCACGGACAAGGCGCTGATGCAGGAGCTGGCCGAGTCCAAGCCGTCCTTCTACCGGCGCAACATCCTCCAGGACTTCGCGGAGAAGTCGTACCAGCGCGGCAAGCACTGGGCCGACCGCGAGGACCACCGCCGCGCCTGCCGCGTGTGGAAGCTGGGCTTCAGCTTCTACGCGGGCAATCCGAACCTCAACAAGGCGGCGGCCTTCTGCTCCAGCCGTGCGCTGGAGGCCTTCCGGGCCGCCGGGAGCTGTGGCGACCTGACGATTGCGCTGGACTTCGCCGTCAAGGGCGACGGCGTGGAGGAGAAGGTCATCGCGCGGCAGGAGGAGCAGGGCTGCAAGTAGCGGCCGCCGTGGACAGGGCGGGGCGGGCGCGCTAGGCACGGGGCATGGCCGACACCAGCCCCTCGCGCTCCGCGCCCACCCTGGTCCTCATCGACGCGTCCGGCTTCATCTTCCGCGCCTACCACGCCATTCCCCCGCTCACGACGAGCAAGGGGGTGCAGACCAACGCCGTGCTGGGCTTCACGCGCATGGTGCTCAAGGCCCTGCGTGAGCTGACGCCCACGCACGTGGCGCTCGCCTTCGACAAGGAGAGCCGCACCGAGCGCCAGAAGATCGACCCGGCCTACAAGGCGAACCGCGAGGGCCCTCCGGAGGACCTCGTCCCCCAGTTCGCCCTCATCCGCCGCGTGGTGGAAGCCATCAACGTGCCCGTGCTGGAGGTCGCCGGCTGGGAAGCGGATGACGTCATCGGCACGCTGGCGATGAAGGCGAAGCAGGAGGGGTTCTGCGTCCAGGTCGTCACCGGCGACAAGGACTTCGTGCAGATTGTCGACGACGACGTGCGTCTGTACGACCCGATGAAGGACGTGCACACGCTGCCCGCGGACGTGAAGGCGCGGCTGGGCATCGAGCCGCGGCAGATGCGGGACTACCTGGCCCTCATCGGCGACGCCGTGGACAACGTCCCCAAGGTGCCGGGCATCGGCCCGAAGACGGCCACCGAGCTCATCCAGCAGTTCGGTGACGTGGAGACGCTGCTGGCGCGGCTGGACGAGGTGAAGAAGCCGAAGATTCGCGAGAACATCGCGTCCCACCGCGAGAGCCTCCAGCGCGCCAAGCAGCTCGTCACCTTCAAGACGGACCTGCCGCTGGACGTGCGCATGGCGGACCTGGCGCGCCGGTCGCTGGACGCGCAGCGCGCGCGGGAGCTGTTCACCGAGCTGGAGTTCTTCGCGCTCCTCAAGGAGCTGCCGCAGCTCGAAGGCGGCCCGGGCGAGCCCGAGGCGGCGAAGGAGAAGCCCGCGCCCCTGGCGGTGACGCCGCGGCTGGTGGGCTCGGACGCGGAGCTCGCCGCCCTGGCCGGGGCCGTGCGCGAGCAGGGCGCCGTCACGCTCATCCCCGCGTACGAAGGCGCGCCCTTCGGCGCGAAGCTCGTCGGCGTGGGGCTGGCGCTGCCAGACGGCCAGACGGCCTACGTGCCGCTGCGGCACGTGCAGCTCGGCGTCACCCAGGTGGCGCCGGAGGCCTTCACCGCGGCCTTCCGCGACGTGCTGGAGGACGCGGCCGTCAAGAAGGGGGGACACGACCTCAAGGCCTTGTTCCTGGTGCTGGCCAATGACGGCATCGCCCTGCGCGGCGTGCACGACGACGTGGAGCTGCTCAGCTACCTGCTCAACCCGTCGCGCCGCGAGCACGCGCTGGGGGACCTGGCCCGCGAGCGGCTGCACACGGAGCTGCCGCCGCTGCCGCCCGCGGCCGAGGGCCGGCGCGGAAAGAAGGACCGCGCCCTCGCGGACCACACCGTGGAGGAGGTGGCCACCGGCTTCGCCATCCGCGCCGAGGCCGCCCGCAGGCTCGCCCCCGAGCTGTGGCGGGAGCTGGAGGCCGCGAAGCTGGCGGACCTGGCCCGGGAGCTGGAGCTGCCGCTGCTGCCGTTGCTGGCTCGGATGGAGCGGCGGGGCGTGCTGCTGGATACCGTCGAGCTGGCGCGCACCTCCGTGAAGGTGGACGCCGCCGTCGAGGCGCAGGTGAAGGAGGTCTACCGGCACGCGGGCCGCGAGTTCAACATCGGCTCCAATCCGCAGCTCGTCGAGGTGCTCTTCACGGAGCTGAAGCTGCCCGTCATCAAGAAGGGGAAGACGGGCCCCTCCGCGGACCAGGAGGTGCTGGAGAAGCTGTCCGAGGAGCATCCGCTCCCCGCGGCCATCATCGAGTACCGCGGCCTGTCCAAGCTGAAGAGCACCTACCTGGACACGCTGCCCACGCTGGTGGCAGCCGACGGGCGCATCCACACCACGTACCACCAGGCCGCCACCGCCACCGGGCGACTGTCCTCCACCGACCCGAACCTCCAGAACATCCCCGTGCGCACGGAGCTGGGCCGGGAGATTCGCCGGGCCTTCGTGGCGGCGGAGGGGCACCAGCTGGTGAGCGCCGACTACAGTCAGGTGGAGCTGCGGCTGCTGGCGCACATCGCGGAGGACCCGGTGCTCATCGAGGCGTTCCTCCACGACGAGGACATCCACACCCGCACCGCCGCCGAGGTCTTCGGTGTGTCCACGGCTCAGGTGGACCGTGAGCAGCGGCGCGTGGCGAAGATGGTGAACTTCGGCATCGCCTACGGCCTGTCGCCCCACGGCCTGGCCGCGCGGCTCGGCATCGCGCAGGACGTGGCCCGTGACATCATCGAGCGCTACTTCACGCGCTACGCGGGCATCAAGCGCTACCTCGAGGAGACGGTCGAGCGGGCGCGCAAGACGGGCTACGTGGAGACGCTCTACGGCCGCCGCCGCTACATGGCGGACCTGAACTCGAAGAATCGCGGCGTGGCCCAGGCCGCCGAGCGCGCCGCCATCAACATGCCCATCCAGGGCACGGCCGCGGACCTCATCAAGAAGGCGATGCTGGCGGTGGACGCGGCGCTGAAGGCCCAGAAGCTGGGCACCCGGATGCTGCTCCAGGTGCATGACGAGCTCCTCTTCGAGGCGCCCGACGCCGAGGTGGAGCAGGTGAAGGCCCTGGCCGTGCAGGCCATGTCCTCGGTGGCGAACCTCAAGGTGCCGCTCAAGGTGGAGGTCGGCGCGGGCCGGAGCTGGGCGGACGCGCACTGACGCCGCCGGGCCGGTGCCCCGAAAAGGCCGGGAGGAGCGCCCACCCCCGTAGGCGCCCCTCCCGGATACCGCACCCCCGCGGCCCCTCGGCCGCTACTGCGACCCCTTCGAAAAATGCGCCGACCCGTCCGACCGGCGAGTCGCGTGGACCCCCATCCACGCGTCTTGCCGGCGGCTCGCGGTGCGCGCTCACCACTCCCCAGTGGGAGCACGCCTTCCCACTCAGCGCGCCATGGGCCCCCACCCACGCGCGCTCCCTCCCGCCGGTCTCGGACGCGCCCGTCTCCGGGAGCGTCAAGTCGAACGGGCCGGCCAACCCCTACACGCCCTCAGTGCATTGCCGTACGTCCATCCCCCGTATCCCGCGACACGCGCCGCGTCCGGGACGGGCGCTCGAAGTACTCGACGACCAGCCCACCAAAGGGCACCCGCGGCCCATCCGCCCGCGGGTCCTTCATCCGTTGCAGGAGCGCCACCGCGGAGTCCACGGCCTCGTCGACCGCGTGGTTGATGCGCTCGCGCTCCCAATCCCCGCCGCCGAGCACCTCGGAGGCGTCCACCAGGCAGCGCCGCAGCGCCGCGAACTCGTCATAGAGGGCGCGCGCGCCGCGGTGCGGCGACAGGCGCAGCACCGCGCGCGTACGGCTCCAGGGGCTCGTCTCCTCGCCCGCGAGCGTCCGGCCCAGCTCGCGGATGAAGGGCTCCACCAGGTTGTCCAGCTGGGCGGGAAGGCCCTGCGGCGCGGCGGCGTCCGGCGCCGCCAGCACCATCCTCCGCCACAGCGCGGAGATTCGATCCGGCTGCTGGCGGAAGAACCTCGCCAGCACGGCTGCCTTACGTCCCCGCTCGCTCATGTCCAGTGCCTTCCGCATCGTTGACGGAGGTCAAAGCAATCTCGCTGCCAACGCCACCGGCGTCGCTGTCTCCAGTGAAATCAGCGGGTTGTCCGGGAGGGAGGGGCAGGCAGAGGGGCAGCGCGGCTGTAGAAACGACAGGGCCGCGTCTGTAGTCATGCCGGGGTGCGGGTGGCCACCCTCAGTGCAGGGTGGGCTTGGGCGGGCGGCCATGAGGGCCGTCCTCGTCGTCCAGCTCGCCCGGGAAATCCGGGGATTCGCCCTCCGCGAGCGCCGGGTCCGCGTCCTGGAGGGACATGGAGGCCTCGGTGCCCGGCGGCCCCGAGGGCCAATCCGGCCACGTCGCGTCCGCGGTGCCGGCCAGCGCGCCCTGGGCCTGGGCGTTGGCCGCCGCGGCCTGGGCCGCCAGCAAACGCAGGGTGGCGTCCTCCGCGGCATCCTGGGCGGCCATCTCCGCCAGCCGCGCGGCCCGCTGCTGGCGGCGGCGGACGTAGGCGGCCACGCAGAGGAAGGACGCGCCCAGCCACACCAGCGCGGAGCTGGTGGTGAGGGGCAGCCAGCCGTAGCGGGCGGCCAGCCCATCACGCCACTCCGTCTCCTCCACCAGCAGCGAGGTGCGGAAGGCCTTGCCGAAGGCCGTCTCGAAGGGCTCGCCGCGGGCCACGCCGTCCACGAGCGCGGCCATGGCCTGGGGGCCGAACTTCGAGGAGAGGTGCGCGACGAAGGCCGCGCTCTGCGCGTAGGCGATCTCCACGTCGGACGGGACGTCCGGCCAGGCCTTCACCAGGTGCTCGAAGTGGAAGACGCGCTCCTGCGTCACGGCGCGGAAGAGGGCGGCGTAGTGGGTGAGGGAGAAGCGCTCGCCGGTGACGTTCTGCGCGACGCCTTCCTGGAACCAGCGGGGCCACGCCGGGGCGAGCTGCCCCAGGGCGACGTGCGCCAGCTCGTGGCGGAGCGTCTGCTGCCCGTCCGGCGCGTGCAGGCTGAGCGCGTCCAGGAGGATGATCTGGTGGGCGGGGTAGGCCAAGGCCACGGCCCAGCCCGGGGGCTTGCCGCCGGGCAGCGCCAGGGCCTCGAACTCGTCGCGGCCCATGCCCAGGCGGATCTCCGTCACGCCGGGCCAGTCCTTTCCCAGGATGGAGCCGAAGGTGTCGCGAACGCCCTCGATCTGCCGGGACAGCTCGTGCGCGGCGGCGGTGGCGGCGGCGGTGTGGAGGATGCGGAAGCGCTCCGTCGTGAGCTCGCCGCTCACCGCCGGTGGGCGCGTCAAGGGGACCAGCGCCACGTCGTGCACCACGTCATGGGCGTGGGAGCCTGGGGCGCCGCCCGGTTCCTGGGCCCGGGCACCCGGGACGGCCAGCAGCAGGAGCAGGACAAGCAGGTGGCGCATGTGCGGCGGCCTCACGTTCCAACTGACATAACAGCCTCGTCCCTGGTTGCCGCAACCTCGGTCCACGCCACCAGATTGGCGCGATGCGTCAGGAGTCGCCGTTGGCCTTCTTCTGGGACAGGTAGGCGATGTTGTCCTCGACCCGCGCGTAGTCGCGGTCCGCGAACGTGGGGGCCTTGAACGTCTCCAGCAGCTTCTGGTGGGCGTCCAGCACCGAGCGCACCTGCGACTCGAACTGCGTGCGCTGGCGCTTCAGCTCGTTGATGTCCTCCACCACCTGGACCAGCCGCTGGTGGGCGCCGTGGACGATCTTCTCCGCCTGGTGCTCGGCGTCCGCGATGATGATCTCCGCTTCCTTCTTCGCGGCGTCCTTTAGGTCCTCGCTGATGCGCTGGGCGGTGACCATGGTCTCCTGGAGGGTGCGCTCCCGCTCCTGGTGCTGTTCGACCTTGAGCTGGGTGCGCTTCACTTCCTCCTTGAGCGCGATGTTCTCCTTCACCACCTCTTCGAACTCGCCGGCGATGAGCTCGAGGTAGGCCTCCACCTCACGGCAGGAGAAGCCGCGCAGGGCCGTATCGAACCGCTTCTGCCGGATGTCGAGCGGGGTGATCTTCATGACGCCGCAGTGTAGCGCAGGGGCGTCGCATCTCCAGGAAATGGCCTTGACCGGGGGGCGGCCCTGGCGGGTGGTGACTGGCCGCCTGCCCGGCGAAAGAGCGTCAGTGGCGGCCGGCGTCCCACTGGGACACCACGGTGCGTGCGGCGTTCTGCACGCCCGTGGTGAGCCGGGCGTCCACGGCGGCCTCCTGGACCGCGCGGCGCGCGGTGGGGGTGCGCTGGAAGACGAGCCCGTTGAGCGCCTGGATCTTCAGCGCGTCCGGGTGGTGCGGGTGGCGCACCACGTTGGCCAGGAGCTCCTCCGCCCGGGGGTGCTGGAACAGGCTCACGGCGCGCAGGGCGGCCTGCTGGATGCGCGGATTGGGGTCCCACAGGAGCACCGCCAGTGCGTCCAGGGCGCGCGCGTCGCCCAGCAGGGCCAGGTCCTCGATGGCCAGGGCCCGGATCTCCTCCGGCGCCGGCCTCACCGCCCCCAGCAGGCCCCGGAGCAGGGCGGTGTCGTCCGGGGTCCTCGGAGCGGCCGGGGCCTGGGCGCGGGCGGTGGTGGCGAGCATCAGACCGGCGAGGAGCAGGAGCCGCATGGGGCACCTTCTACCGTGAGGCGAGGAGATTTTCTTGACGCGATCGCCCATCGTGGGACCTTCCCGCCTGCTACAGGTGTGTTGCGAACGGGAGCAAGGTTCGATGAACGTGGCGGCCGCGAACTGGCAGACCCTGGAAAACGTCGATGTGGAGTGCACCCATTGCGGCATCCGGATGACCCTGCAACCAGGGACCCGGGTTCGCTACTACCGGTGTTCCGGGTGCCACCGCTGGGTGTCCAGTGTGTACTCCGACGTCTTCCGGGCGGACGCGAAGATGCGGACCCACCCGGTGAAGGACACGGGGGCCCAGGACGAGCAGTTCATCGAGGTCAAGGACCGGCTGGACCGCTGGCTGTCCGCGCTGGAGGAGCAGGACCCGTACCGGCTCCTGGGCGTGTCGCCGCTGGACTCGGCGGAGACGGTGCGCGCGCGCTACCACGCGCTGGCCATGGAGCGGCACCCGGACCGCGGCGGCTCGGCGGAGAAGATGCGGGAGCTGAACGCCGCCTACGAGCGCATCCTCCGGCACCGCCAGCGCAAGCGTCAGGAGGCGCTGTCGGCCGGCATGTCCGTGGCCTCCGCGTCCGTCCTGCCCGCGCGCAGCAGGTAGCCCCAGAACAGGGCCCCTAGGGCGATGCCCAGCCCCGCCTTCACCCAGGTGGGGAACAGGTCGCCCGGTGAGACGTAGCCCTCCACCACGCCGATGAGGCCGAGGAAGGGCGCGCAGCCCAGCACCAGCTTCACCGCCTCGCGCCCGCGGAGCGCCAGCGCTTGTCCCCGGGGCAGCTCCCCCGGGTCGATGAGCGCCTGGCCCACCATCAGCCCCGCCCCACCGGCGATGACGATGATGGACAGCTCCACCGGCCCATGCGCGGCGATGAAGTCCAGCAAGCCGCCCAGCATCCCCTCGCGGGCGCACAGCGCGGCGATGGCGCCGATGTGCACCCCGTTGTTCACCAGCATGAACAGCGTGCCCAGGCCAAGGGTGATGCCCATGGCGAAGGTGACGATGGTGACGGTGAGGTTGTTGGTGGCGATGCCCGACGCCACCGAGTTGGGCGGCGCCACCGACAGGATGTCATCCGTCCACATGCGGCCCTGGGCCACGTAGTGGCGCACGCCGGAGGGCACCAGCAGCTCGGCGCCCCGGGGCTCCCACAGCACCACCACCGCGCCCAGCAGGATGCCCAGGAGGAACAGCGCGGCGCTGGCGCCCACGAAGCCGCGCTCCCGGCGCAACGTGGCGGGGAACTCGCGGCGGAAGAAGTCGCGCACCGCGGGCCAGCGCTCGCGCGGCGGCTGGTAGATGGCGGCGTAGGCCTGTCCGCAGAGCTGGTTGAGGAAGCGGTGCACGTCCGTGCCCGGATAGAACGTTTGGGCGTGCGCCAGGTCTGCGGATGCGCGCCGGTACAGCGTGTCCAGCGTGCGCAGCGCGTCCAGCTTCAGCGTCCCGGAGCGCTGGCGCGCCAGCAAGGCCTGGAGCGCGTCCCAGTCCGCGCGGCGGCGGGCCACATAAGCAGGCAGCGGAATGGCCATGTCAGCGCTCTCCCTGGACGACGCGGGCGCGGAGGAAGGCCTCGGTGCTCTCGGTGGACGCGAGCACCGCGGCGCGCGCCTCCGCGTCCGGAGGGCCCACCCGCTCCACCAGCCGCGCGCCCAGGCGCTGGCGCACCTCCGGAGCGAGCCCGGGCGCGCGGGCCAGGAACGACAGCACCAGCTCCACGTCCTCCGGCGCGAGCGGGCGCGCCCCGGCGGCCTGCGCATGCGCCTGCGCGATAGGCGTGGCCGCGGCCGGCGCGGCGGCGTACTTGTCCAGGTCGATGCGCTCCTCGCGCACCAGCAGCGTGCCCGCCAGCACGTCGCCCAGCCGCCGATGCTGGCGGGTGAGCAGCATGCTGACGCAGGCGGCGGCGTACAGCATGGGCAGGAAGTCCACCGCGCGGCAGAGGTTGCGGACCGCGCTCTCGTACACACCCACGGGCGAGCCATCCACGCGCACCACGCGGATGCCGAGCGCGCGCTTGCCCACCGTCTGGCCGTGGAAGAGGACCTCGCTCACCGTCCAGTACAGCCATTGCGTGGCGAAGACGCCCACCACCAGCAGCGTCTGCGCCACGCCCGACAGCCCCTGGAGCACGCCGAGCACGTCCGACACCAACAGCGTGAAGACGAAGTACGCGACGAGCCAGAAGAAGAACAGCAGGCTCGCGTCCACCAGCCACGCGAGGCAGCGGTAGCCAATGCCCGCGACAGGGAGCGTCAGCGCCACGCGCTCGGGCGTGGCGACGTCGAGATGGGGTGTCGGTGCGGGGTGCATGCTGGGCGCGCAGCATACACGTCCGGCTTCCTCCCACGCCGCCGCACGCGCGGCGGTTCCGCGCGGACTTGCGGGAATTTCGGGTCCCATCCGGGTGTGGCGCGGATGACATCCGGAGCGCCGGCGGAGGGCGCTTTCATCGATTTATGGACGCAACGGCGTGTCGTGCGGTCGACAGCGATGACGAACCAACGGATGAAACCCCTGTAACGGGCTCCGATTCATGCACACTGGACACTCCCGTTAGGGCTGGTTCGCGTCTGCGCTTTCCCAGTGATAGGGTTTCTGCCGTTGGACCATGAACCTGGGCCGAGGGAGGTGCGGCCCGCTGGGACGTCAGTGGTAGCAGGAAGTCAAAAACAGTCAGGAGTCGAGTCGTACATCGGTAGGTCGACTCCGGAGTGGTTCAGCGGACACGCTCGTTCATCCCTGTCACACAACCCTCTGGCCCAGGTCGTACCGGAGCCGGCTGTGGTCAGTTGTCTGTTCATGCAGTTTTCGCCATGGCGGCTGGGGGGCCTTCGCATGGCAACCAATCAAGCAGCGATTCGTGTATCGATTCTCGAAGGACCGTGGGCAGCCTGGCAGGGCCTGGCCGACGGGCTCCGGGGTGAGGGTGTGCAGGTCTCCTCGGTGACGAGGGACGTGCGCCTGTTCCTCGACAGCCTGGGGACGGACCCGCCGCAGGTCGCGGTGATGGACGTGGAAGGTGACGGCGAGGCAGCCGTGGGCTGCTCCGTCACGGAGGGCATCAACCTCCTGCGGGAGGCGCGCAAGCGCCGGCTCGAGGTGCGGATGTTGCTGCTCTCCGCGGTGAGCACGCCGGAGATCATCTCGCAGTGCTTCGACGAAGGCGCCTCCGGCTACCTGTTCCGGGCCGGCCTGGGGACGACCGCGGTCGCGTCCGCCATCAACTCGCTGGTCCGGGGTGAGCGGTTGTTCCCTGTGCAGCTGCTGCGCAATGACTTCGAGCACCCGCCGGTGACGTCGCCCACCGCGAGCGTGTTGCTGGCGCTCACGCAGCGCGAGCGCGAGGTGCTGGCGTACGTGGCGGGCGGCGCGGACAACCTGAAGATCGCCGCGCACCTGCAGATCGCCGAGCGCACCGTGAAGTCCCACGTGACGCAGCTCTACCGGAAGCTGGGGGCGGAGAACCGCACGCAGCTGGCGCTGAGGGCGTGTCACCTGGGCGTCCGGCCTCCGCCGGACCTCTAGCGGCGGGACGGACCGCGCACGCAGCACGCCCCCCGGACCTGGGCGAAGGGGCCCGGGTTCGCAGGGGGCGTGCGCGCGGTGGTCACCGCGTCTACGGCTTCGACTCTTCCATCTTCTTGCGGAGGCTCAGCGGGCGCATGTCCGTCCAGACCTCCTTGATGTACTCGAGGCACTCGGCCTTGTTGCCCTGCTTGCCTGCGTCCTTCCAGCCGAGCGCGTTCTCGCGGTCGGCTGGCCAGATGGAGTACTGCTCCTCGTGGTTCACAACGACCTTGTAGACGGTCGTGTCCTCGCGCTCATCCGCCATGGTGGTTCTCCTGGAACGGGCCGCATTGTGGCCATAATCCAGGAAAAGGGGTCAAGACACGGAAGGCGTGGGCACGTGCGCGCCGGGTGACACCTATACTCGCCGGCCATGCGTCGTCGGGTTGCTCACATCATCACTGCCTGCGTCCTCCTGCTGGGAGGTGCGTGGGCGCTGCTCGCCATGTCATTGACGGGGGCGGGGCCCGAGGGCCCACACCTGCTGCGCGCCCTCGGCGCCGTGCTGCTTTCGGGCGCCGCGGTGGCGGTGTGGCTGCGCCACTCGAAGCGCGCGGCCGTGGGGGTGATGGCCGTGGGGTGCGTGGCCATCTGGGGGTGGACCCAGACGGTGCGGCCGGCGAAGCACGCGGACTGGGCGCCGGACCTGGCGCGCTCCGCGAGGGCGGAGGTGGAGGGGACGCGTGTGACGCTGTACGACGTGCGGGACTTCCGCTACCGCAGCACGTCGGACTGGGATGCGGCGTGGTACTCGGCTACGTACGACACACGGGAGCTCACCGGAGCCTGGTTCATCGTGGAGCCCTTCTCCGGCGTCTGGGGCGCGGCGCACACGATGGTGAGCTTCGGCTTCGCGGACGGCCGCTACCTCGTCTTCTCCGTGGAGGTCCGGCGCGAGAAGGGAGAGACATTCTCCGCGCTGGGCGGGCTCTTCCGCCAGTTCGAGCTCACCTACGTGGTGGGAGACGAGCGCGACCTGGTGCAGTTGCGCTCCAACCACCGCAAGGATGACGTCTACCTTTACCCGGTGGATGCGTCGCGGGAGCGCATCGCCAGCTTCTTCCTCGACATGGTGGCGCGGATGAACGCGCTGCACGAGGCGCCGGAGTTCTACGACACGCTCACCAACAACTGCACCACCAACCTGGTGCGGCACCTGGAGAAGGTGAGTCAGGTCGAGGTGCCGTATGACCACCGCACCTTGCTTCCCGCGTTCTCCGACGCGCTGGCGTATGAGCTGGAGCTCATCGACCGGGACGCGCCGTTGGACACGGTGCGCAAGCGCTACCACATCAACGCCCGCGCCCAGGCGGCGGACGGGCGGCAGGACTTCTCGCGGCGCATCCGGGAGCCCCGGGCCGCCATCGCCGCCGACGCCGTCCCGTGACGCACGGCCCGCCTATGCGGCCGGCCGCGCCTTCAGGTGGGTGTCGTAGTGCTGTTGCAGCGTGACGAAGTAGCCGCGCTCCTCCCAGAGCGCCGCGATGAGGCGCTCGGTCAGCGTCTTCACCTCCGCGCTCTCGTCCGGTGTAGGCGTGCGGGGGCCCGGCGACTGCGGGCTGAAGAAGGCGCGGGTGGCCTCGGCCATCAACAGGCGGCTGCCCGCGAAGAGCCGGCGCAGGGCCTGGTTGACGGGGCGCGGGTCCACCTCCGCGCAGGCGGCGAGGATGGCGTCGTGAATGCGCTGGGGCTGGGGGCCGCCCATGTCCTCTGCCTTCAGGTCGCCGCGCGCCAGGGCGTGGTTGAGCAGGTACCCGTGGTGCAGGGCGGATGAGGCCACGTCCACGCAGTCCTTCACCCACAGCACGAAGAAGACCTTGCGGAACACCTTGCGCACGGGGAACAGCGCCAGGCCCTTCAGGGAACTCAACAGTCGTCCGCCCGCCGTCCGGCCGACGTGGGAGCCCGCGAGGAACTCCACCGCCCGGGACGGCTTCCTGGGCAGGCCGTGCTCGGCGAGGACGGTGAGGACCATGCTCTCGCGGGCCTGCCGGAGCGCGTAATCATCCAGGAAGGGGACAGGGATGAGCGGCGTCAGTCCGGAGACGACGGCGAGGAAGGCCACGCGGCCCAGCACCGGGGGCAGCTCACTCGCGGGAGGACGAGGCTTCGGCTCGGTCATATGTCCTCCATATGCCCCGCGCCTCCGGTGATTGCGCTGGGCCCGGAGGGCGGGCTGTTGGCTGGCCTCCAGTCGTGCGGCTGCAGCAGGGCGTAGCGCGTGTTCATCACCGGCGTGGGAGCCCTTCGCGCACCACCGCGCCCTGGAGGTATTCGACCTCCAGCGCGCCGTGGGCGGTCAGCCCGCGCTCTGTGCTTCATGGAGCCAGGGGGCTCGTGGGACGCCGCTCCGCCGCGTGGGTACGGCCGGGCCGTGCTCAGCGCGTCAGCGACATGTGGACCGAGGCCTCTCCGGGAGGTGGGTGCCACGTCAGCGGGCTCGCGGGGGGAGCGGCTTCGCGGACGGTGGTGCGGTGGCGCGTGATGAAGGCCGCGGCGCTCTCGGGGCTGGCACAAGCGGAGAGGATGAGCTCCGGCGTCACGAACGCCGTGGCGATGGCGTCCGCCAGGCGGTTGTCCTTGCTACCAGCGGCGAGCAGGTCGATGACGTGCGGGGGCGGAGGCTGGAGCAGGGCGTTCGTCCAATGGGTCGCGGGCGCGGTGGCGTTCCAGGAGGCCGCCTCGGCCTCGCGGCAGAAGGACTCGTCGAAGGGCCGCTGCGCCGCCAGCGCGGTGACGATGTGCTCCGCGATCGCGAAGGCCGACGCGCTGGCCGCGTTGGCGCCCTGGCCCGCGACCGGATCGTTCGTCACGTGCGTGTCACCCACCGCCAGGGCGAAGCGGCCACCGGAGAGAGGCG